>Ga0326514_10002501_pt1 | contig 11697 bp, 8 predicted proteins | sample 3_2548_0518_D_FD_203653 | JGI IMG/M metagenome (GOLD analysis project Ga0326514, IMG submission 203653) | Bovine rumen microbial communities from UC Davis, California, United States - 3_2548_0518 | ecosystem: Host-associated > Mammals > Digestive system > Stomach > Rumen | place: USA: California... | reverse complement strand
ATGTATCTTTCATATAGTTGCTTTTTTCCTCGGTGCTCATATCTACACGCGTTGCATAATAGGCTTCCTCTAATATTTCTTTGATGTTGAAGTTGCATTTTTCTTGAAGCCGTTCGCGCACTTCCGTCAGGACGGCCTCAATTCTAATTTCATCACTGTTGCCTGTGCAGAAATCATCGAGATAGCAATAGGTGAATCCGCCGTTCTCCAGTGCCGTTTTTGTATGAGTCCCAAACTTTCTTGACTCCACAAGGACAAGAAAGTCTAACTCCGGCATTGAGTTGATAAGCCCCCAGAAATCCGAATCACTCGAAGCCAAGATGAATGAAGCTGTGCCGTTTGTATAGTACTCTCGGCAAGTTCCTGCTGTCAGCATCACATCAGCCAAAGATTTGCTTTCCTTCAGCCGCTCAATCATGATGTTCTCAATCGGGATCTGCGTAAATTGCTCAAGGATTTTCCATGCCGTGGCTGCATGGACATCATTATAAAGAATAATCTTACATATTTTGCTGAGAAGGGCTTCCTGGTCTAAATTTGTGAGCATGGCATGCAGCTTGTACGGATCCGAGTTTTCACAGTCTACAACAACAGCAGTTTTATCAGATCTCTCTAAGAAACTGTAAATGCTTTCCTTGGTCTGTAAGCCAGCATCTTTCACCTTCTGGGTGTCAAAGAAATAATCTTCATGGATTTCATACAGAAGCTTTGTAAATTTGTTATCGTTATAGAGGATGTTTCCGTCATCTGCAACAGGCCAATTTATATAGACTTGATACGGATAACCACTCTTTCGAGCATAGTACTCGGCTGCAGCGCTTTTAATCCCCTCTTCCGTTGTCCCTCCGGGCATGATAAACAATTCTCTGATATACGCCCATTTGATCCAAACCGGGAATATTTTCTCGCAATTGTTTATACGATTACTGATTTGTTTATTGATTTCTATAATGTATTGTTGAGGCAACGCATTGGCCTTTATAATAGAAACACCATCTAATTCCAGTTGAGTTATACTATCCTGCGGGATGAGTTCCGGTAATGTGTGTAGATTTTTCAGATCATACCGCATTCTCTTATAAAGGGTGTTATAGTTTTGTTCAATCGATGTTCTTAATATGCAGAGATTTCGTATAATACGTGCATTTTTTTGCTTTTCTAACTCTTTATAAACATCTAACTCCGGTGGCTCCGTCTGCTTTTCAAAAATTTTTCTCGGAACTCCTATTAAGAAAGCTACACGAGATATAATCCCCCTTGCATCTTCCCGAAAATTTGTCTGGATGTTTTCTATTGGTGATTCTCCACCAGGAATAACGAATCCCTCCGGAAACTGAATGCCCATTGTTATAGTTCCTTTCATCTTTTACTGTGCCAATTGTACCATTCTGAAGCTTCTTTTACAATCTTCTTGGACGCTTTTCCTTTCGCGCTGACGCCGATGCCCTGACTGGGGCAACGGCGTCATCTAATTATTACGCTACTCATTCAATAGCAAACAGCCCTCCATATTCAAGGCGCAGTACAAGAGTATCCTCAAGTTCTTCACCATACTCATCAGCTGCTTCAGTTTCTTTGCAAAAGCCAAAACGTGTCGTATGTCTGAAAACACTGTAAATTGGGTGATCGCTGCATCTCTCAATGACAAAATTGCAACAGCCGTATTCCAGCATACCATCGCCATTATGTTCATCGATGCTTACCGCCAGGGATACAATTTCCAGAGGCTCCACCAGTTCATTCATAACCGCACAGTCTGCCTTGATATTGTTGTATATTCTTTCATTTACTTTCCAACCTGCATGTTCCTCCACCGCTGCTTCGCATACCATGTTGAAAATTTCAAAAAAACTAACAGCCATATACTTTTCTCCTCAATAAATGGTTTTTGTTAATTCGTAGTATGATATAGTCATACGCACTTTTCCGTTCACCAGGGGATAAATCTCCACATTTGATGCGAAACTCAATGCCATGCAGAACCATGCAGCAGAACAGAACCACATTTCAACAGACTCTATTGTGATAGTACCCACGCTTGCGAAGCAGTCGTGGAGGCTGTATGACAGCTCCATTTCCTCTTCAAGCAGGTGTTCTCTGATTACTCTGTAGCTCCACATAATCTGAGCCATTCTGTTGAAATCCAAAATGGACGGTTTCATTTCCTGCTCCATGATCGCCTTTCCGAGCGACATGATCAGTTGGTCTTCAAAGCTGCCCTCATGCAGGATTTCTTCATTATTCATTTGTCAAGGTACTCCTTTCGTGCTTTCTTAAGCACCCATTCTTCGGCAATATCCGATTGTGTGCTGATTATATCAAGGGCAGCAGAAAATATATTGTTTCTGCCTGCGCAAAAATCGACAAAAAGGGCTGTCTCAAAACGAGACAGCCCCCTCACGCTTCAATATGTCCGCTCTGTGAGGACGATCCTTGTCCAGTCAGGCTTTCTGATAATACCCGCAGTTTTTCTGCGGATCATCCCGTACGCTTTCCGCGGCCTTTTTTGCGCGGGCAAAGCGTTCGTCGATCTCCGCCTCCCGCTGCGCGTTGAGGTAAACGCCGAAGCGGAGACTGACTTTGTTTTCGAGCTCCTTCTGTCCGTAAAGCTCGGCAAGGAAGCCGCGCAGGAGCGTTTCATAATCCGCCTGGTGCGGACAGTACAGCAGGAAGCTGTCCCCGCCCTCCCGACAGCCAATGCCGCCGGTTTGCCGCGCCAGCTTTCGGAGGCTGACGCCGATGCTGTGCAGCACACGATCGCCGAATTGACGGCCGTACTGTTTGTTGATCGTACGGAAGCGGTTCACATCCAGGGCGATCGTGTCCATGGGCATGTTCTCGTAAATCTGGTCAAGGCGGTTTACATAACGTCGGAAGTAATCCTTGTTCAAAAGCTCCGTCAGCTTATCGCGCTCAGTCTGACTGATCAGATCGCGGTCTTCGGACAGTTCGATGCACTTGGCAATGCGAGCCTTGACGATCTCAATGTTCGGGAAGGGCTTGGGAATAAAGTCCATCGCCCCGATTTTCAGGCAGTCAAGCTCCGCCTCCTGCTCGACCGTGAGAATGAGCACAGGGATCGACATCAGATCTTCATCGACCTGCATTTCCGCCAGCACTTCCCGCCCGTTCTTTTTCGGCATTTGCAGATCCAGAAGCACAAGATCGATCTCGTTCTTCCGGCTGTGCAGGAGCTCCAGCGCTTCCACACCGTCGGCGGCGTAAAGAATGTCGTAATCGTCTGCGAGCAGATCGCCCAGCATCTCACGGTTTATCTTGACGTCGTCCACGATCAGGATCGTCTTGCGCGCGTTGATAAGCGGGATATCGGAGGATTCAAAACGGATCACGGGCGCGGACTCTTCGATCTGACAAGACTCCTTGAGCTGCTTTTTATTCTCATACATGGCCTTATCAGCCTCTTCAAGAATGCTCGCCAGAGAATAGTGCTGCTTTCTGTTGTAATCGGCGATGCCTGCCGCGATGGTTTCCCCGATCCTGATTTTTGCGCGGTCTGTCGGGAGTGCCGTAATCTGCTGCATAAGGCTCTCGCGCCGCTCAAAATCCTCCCCGGTGAGAAGAATCACAAACTCGTCCCCGCCGGTCCGGAATACCGGGCTGTGGCTGAATACGCCGCATATCCTGCGGCAGGCGTTTATGATGCAGCTGTCGCCCTCCTTGTGGCCGTAGAGGTCGTTGACAGCCTTGAGGTTATTGACGTCGCAGACCACGGCGGCGAAGGGACGCTGCCGCCCCGCTTTGATCTCCTCGTCGATTTTCTCTTCCCACTGGACATAGGCGTGTTTGTTTTTCACGCCGGTCAGCGAGTCCACTGTCGCCATTTTCTTCGCGATGGACAGATTGCGCGCGTACTCCTGCTCCTGGCGGATCTGCAAGTCCTCGTCCAGCAGGCCGATGATCAAAAGCTCCTTGCCGTCTTCCGTCACTCTGGCGGCCTTCAGGCGCACATAGATGGGAACATCGCCGCGCAAAAGGCGGTAGGTCAGCACGAACATCCCGTCCCGCTCGATCGCGGCAAGGATATTTTCTTTTGTGACCTGGGAATGGAAGAGCGGAAGGTCTTCCGTATGGATGGTCTTCAGGCTGTCGTGATAGGCGGCCTTGAAAAAGTCGCCGCCCTGCTTTGCAAGGCCGAACTCGCTGTACTCCGCCGAGGCGCTGAACTGCGTATAGGCGTTGGTCGCCGGGTCGACATAGAACAGCGCCATCAGGTTGCCGCTCAGGGCGCTGAGACGCCGATAGGATTTGTTCTCCTCCGCGGCGCGCTCCGCCGCCATGCGATCGCGCACCTGCGTGTCCACATTGCTGATGCCGATGATGATATGCCTGTCGTCGCCTGGGATATGGGTCGCCTTCATGCGCACATAGGTCGGAACGTCGTTGATCAGCAGGCGGTAATAGATGATATAGACGCCGTGCCGCTCGATTTCACCGAGCAGCTTTTCCTTTTTGAGCGCCGCGATAAGCCGCTCCTGATCTTCTTCGAGAATATACTGTCTGGCTTTTTCCCTGCCCTCCTCGAAAAAGCTCGCGCCCTGTCTCTCGGTCTCCTTCTCCCCTTTTTCGTTCCAGGAGCCGTATTCGATAAACGCGCCCGTCTCGATATCCACATAATACAGATCGAAGAAATCCTGCACCAGCGCGCCGACGATATTCCCGTAGACGGCGCTTGTGGACAGAGCCTGCTGATAGGCAGCCCTTGTCTCGTCGCTCTCTTTTCTGATGCGCTCGAGTTCCGTCACATCCATGCACATGCCGAGCAGGCACAGTCTGCCGCCGGAATCATGGAACTTCATCTTCGTCGTTCGGAACTGGCGCGGATTGCCCTGTGCGTCGGCCACGTCCTCAAAGAACACATAGGGCGTATCCATGGACAGCGCTTTCTTATCATCCTGCTCGAAGTGCTTTGCCGTGGCGGGATCGAAGAGCTCCATATCCGTCAGGCCGATCACATCGGCGGGCGCGGCTTTGTTTGCATATTCCGCAAAGCCCTGGTTGCAGTAGAGATATGCGCCGGTCACAGCGTCCTTGGAGAAATTCACCGCCGGCATGTTGTCCAGCAGGGCGCTCTGGGATTCCTTCTGCTGCTTCAGCTGTTCGGTCAGATGATGCAGGTCGGTGATATAGGTTTTGAGATTTGCCGTCACGCGGCTGAAGGTGCGCGTCAGAATGCCGATCTCATCGTCCTCGTCATAATCGAGGGTATGCTCATAGTTTCCCTCCCCGATCTGCTCCGCCACCTTTGTGAGCTCCCGCAGCGGCTTTGTGATCCTTCTGGTAAAGCGCGCGATGAAGGCGATGAACGCCGCCAGCAGGACGGCAAAGACGACGACGATCCTTTTGATCCAGCCCTGCCAGCCCGCGTTGATCTCCTGCACGGGAACCGACACGATCAGGCGGTCCCCGTTGCAGAGGGTATGGCTGACGGCCATCTTTTCCACATCTTTATATTGATAGCGGATGATTTCATCCTCGCAGGCAAGTCCCTCCGGCGTCTCCGGGAGCGTTTCCATCGTCACGACGTCCATATGGGGATGATAGACCACAACGCCCTTTCCGTCATCCACAAAGGCATAGCCGTTTTCGTACAGCGTGATGTTGTCAATCTGCTCGGCCATAAAGGAGTAATCCAGCTCAATGCCGATCACGCCCACAAATTTACCGTCCAGATAGACCGGCGTGTTGTAGGAGATGACCCGCACGTCCAGATTGTCGGTGATGTACGGGGGAAGCCAGACGGGCCTGCCCGTCGCTTTGGGTACGGTGAACCAGACAAGCTGCGAGGTGTCCGTCGTATCATAGCGTGTGATATCGGTCACCTCATGCTCCCGAAAGCCCTCGCCGTCGGTGTTGACAAACCAGAAGCCCTTCACCTTTGACGAAACGGTGGGGTCGATCCTGTAATAATAGGTCATGACGCCGTTTGTATTATACAGCACTTTTTTGAAAAAATCGCTGACGCGGTCCAGATGCGCCTGCAGCTTTTGATCCTCAAGCCCGTCCAGATCCGATTCGACATAGGCGGAGATCGTCTGCACATTCTGCTCGACGTCCTGCAGCCCCGCGTTCAGATTCTTCTGCCCCGCATCACACAGCAGGCGCAGAATCTGCTCCGAGCTGTCCTGGCCGATATTTTTGATCGCAGCCACGCCGAATACGGCGGCGATGATCATGGTGATGATGATCGCGCCTATTGTCGCAAGCGATATTTTTGTTCTGATTGAATGCATCGAACGATCCTTCCTTCTCTGAAATCGTTGGCGTGCAGTTCCGGCGCCCCAGCAGCTGTCATAAAATTGAAATTAATTGATATTCATTTGTATATTATAAAGCAATTATCAAAAAAACGCAAGGCCAAAGCGGCTTTATTTTTATAACGATGCAGCAGGTGGAAGTCCAAAGTGCTTTCGGACAGGGGTTCAACTCCCCTCACCTCCACCATAGCATAAACCCCTACTTGATACAATGTGTCAGGTAGGGGTTTCGTTAAATTGTTCCCTCTGAAACGCTGTAATTTCAAGGGTTTCAGGGTTTGTCAAATGAAAAATGATGCATTTCAAGATCGCAGGTTGAAGAAATCTGCGGTCTTTTTTGTGCTCCGAAGGGGCAAAATGGGCAAAAACGGGGCGTGTACGCGTTATACAGACACCTGTAATCGTTAAAATTTAGGGGGAATCGTTAAATTATAGGGTATATCGTTAAATTATAGGGCAAATCGTTAAAATACAGGTGTTTGCGTTAAAATACAGGTGTTTGCGTTATACAGACAGATTTTTGCTTTCATGGTGTTTTTCCTCCAGGCTTCATATTCTTACAGCGTCCGCTTGCTTCTGCGGACGGCGGCCATGCGTTCCAGGTCGCCGTGGTCGATGGTGTTCTGCAGCGCGGCCGCGATCTTCTCTTTTCGTCTCAGAAAATCCGGGCCGGTCAGGTTCGTGCCGGAGATGGTGTGGTGCGTGATAAAGGCACAGTCGCAGTTTAAGTTTTCCACGAAAATTATCAGCTCTTCCAGCATTTCCTTTTCGGAAAGCGGCTCAAACTCGCCGCGCTGCGCTTCCTCCAGCAGCGGCGTGCCGGGAAACAGCGTCAGCCCGCCCGTGCCGACGACAGTGGGATGGCACCGGCTGAAAACCTCGTCATTGACGTCTTTCTCCAGGTATGCTATACTGTTTTCGCATGGACATTGAGCAAAACCAGGAAGCATATCTGAATGCCAGTCGTGCCATTACCAATCACCTGTCATTCAGAGAAGATGGAGGTGCAGCACGTGGCGCGTAATACAGATCTCCATTTGCGGAATCAGATGATCTATTCCGTTTTTGTTCGCAATTACAGCTCTGAGGGGACCTTTGAGAAGGTACGCGAGGATTTGCCCCGCATTCGGAGCCTGGGTGCGGATATCATCTGGCTGATGCCGATTCATCCCATCGGCAAATCAAATCGCAAGGGCAGCATGGGAAGCCCATATGCTATACGGGATTACAGGGCTATCAATCCCGAATATGGCACACTGGAGGATTTTCAGGCACTGGTGGACAGCATACATGCCTTGGGCATGAAGGTAATCATCGACGTGGTGTACAACCACACTTCACCAGACTCGTGGCTAAGGGAAAACCATCCGGAGTGGTTCTACCACAAGCCGGATGGCAGTTTCGGCAATCATGTGGGTGAATGGACCGACATCATAGATTTGGATTATAACCAGCGCGGGCTCTGGGAATATCAGATCGAGACGCTGAAGATGTGGGCAAAAACAGTAGACGGGTTCCGTTGCGACGTAGCGCCTCTGGTGCCTCTGGATTTCTGGAGGGAAGCGCGCGAACAGGTTGAGGCAATCCGTCCCGGATGTCTTTGGTTGGCGGAATCCATCGAGCCGGGTTTCGTTCGCTTCATCCGCTCCATGGGACTTACCGCGGCATCAGACAGCGAGATATTCCAGGTCTTCGACATGGCCTATGACTACGACATATACGGGAAATACCTGAATGCCTGCATTGGAAAAGGCACACTTGAAGCATTTGTGGAAGCGCTTGACGGCCAGGAGGGAATCTATCCTGAAAACTACGTGAAAATGCGAACGCTGGAGAACCACGATCGACTTCGTGCCGCTGCGCTTATTCCAAACGGCAGGGCGCTTCGCAATTGGACGGCATTTGCCTTCTTTGCCAAGGGAATTCCCATGGTCTATAACGGACAGGAAAATGGCTGTGTATGCCGTCCGAACCTCTTTGACCGGGATACAATTCCCTGGGGTGAGGGGCAGGACCTGACAGCATTGATCCAACGGATGTGTGCCATTCGCGGCGACGCGCTGTTCACCGACAGCAGTTTCTCGGCAAACACCATTGGCAAGACGGTGATCGCGTCACATCAACACGGTCAGCAGAGGATGATCGGCTTTTTCTGTACTGATGGCAAAGGCTCAGTAGTTCCCTGTGATCTTCCGGATGGTGATTATGTAAACCTGCTCGCAGACGGGATAGTTCGCGTGGATGAAGGATTGTTGCCGCTGTCGGGCGAACCTGTGATTATAAAGCTTGGGAGGAATTGACATGAGTCGTGAAGCGGGAATATTGATGCCTGTGTCCAGTCTGCCAGGGCCTTACGGCATTGGTGACCTGGGAGAGACCGCCTATGCATTTGTGGATTTTCTGGCGCAGGCAGGGCAGACCTATTGGCAAATCCTGCCGCTCAATCCTCCCAACCACAACAAGTCCAAAGACAGCCCCTATCAGTCCTTTTCCGCTTTTGCGGGCAATCCCTATTACATCGACCTGAACCGACTGTTGGAGGAAGGCGTGCTGCTCTGGGAAGAAATCGAAGCTGTGGACTTTGGTCATGACCCCGAGCATGTGGATTACGACAAGATGTACGCCAACCGCTTTCCGCTGCTGCGCAAGGCCTATGAACGCAGCGGGATCGCCAATAATCCCGACTACCAGCGCTTCATCTGCGAGAATGGCTGGTGGCTGGATGACTATGCGCTTTTCATGTCTCTGAAGAGCTTTTTCGATCAGAAAGAGTGGCCAGATTGGCCGGAGGACATCAGCAGGCACTGGAACAATGCCGTGGAATACTACCATCGTGAGCTCTATTATGACGTCGAATTCCACAAGTACACACAATTCAAGTTCTATGAGCAGTGGTATGCGCTGAAGGCCTACGCAAACGGGAAACACATACGCATCATCGGGGACATTCCAATATACGTCTCTTTTGACAGCACGGATGTGTGGGCGCATTCTGAACTGTTCCAGCTGAACGATCAGAACCGTCAAAGCGCTGTTGCCGGTTGTCCCCCGGATGCCTTTTCCGCAGAGGGACAGATATGGGGAACCCCGCTCTATCGCTGGGAAAAGCACCGGGACGATCGCTTCGGCTGGTGGATGGCACGGTTGTGGATGAACTTCCAGCAGTGCGACCTGCTGCGTATCGATCACTTTCGAGGATTGGACGAATACTTCTCTATCCCCGCCGGGGAACCGGCGAAGTCAGGCCATTGGGAAAAGGGGCCCGGCATGGCGCTGTTCAGACAGATGTGGGAGAACATGGGCCACAAACCCGTCATTGTTGAGGATTTGGGCTATATGACCGATTCTGTCCGACAGATGGTTCGGGATACGGATTACCCCAATATGAAAGTGCTGCAGTTCGGCTTTGATGCCGACGACATTGGCGCAGCAAACGATTATCTGCTTCACAACATCCCTGAGCACTGTGTCGTATATCCCGGCACCCATGACAACGACCCTGTCAACGGCTGGTTCGCTGGCCTGACTACGGCCGAAAAGGACCGCATCAGGCAGTATTTTGGCTGTGAGGATGTGCCGGACAGCAGGATGCACGAGGTCTTCATCCGCGCCGCGCTGATCAGCCGGGCGTCAACATGCATCATTGCGCTTCAGGATTGGCTGGGACTGGGGCACGAGGCCAGGATCAATGAACCTTCACGGCTGGAGGACAACTGGCACTGGCGTTGGAAGGGAGACTGCCGCCAGGATGAGTTAGCAGTTCGGATATTCGAAAACACCCGGCGCTATGGCCGGCTAAACTGGAGTGCCTTTGAAAAATGATCAAAGGTAGCGTCGCAAATACCTTTTGACAACCCTGCGTCGTTCATATGAACGGCGCATTTTTCATGAAAAGGAGGTAATCCTTCGGAAGTACTCCCCTTCTTGCGTGTTCTGTGGGAGCATAGAGGGAAATATCGAATATAAGGGAAAGCGCGTGTGTAAAAGCTGTATTGGAGCTATGTGAATATCTGCTGGGGATGGGTAACCTACCCCAGCTTTTTTCGTTGGTGGGCTTATTATACCACACCCCTTGGGTTCTTGAAAAGGGGCTTTTCTCATCTCCGGAAATATGATACACTCTTACTGCGCCGGAAGCCGGGCAAGGACAAATCGGGATTTGTGAGGATGACGGAAATGAACTACAAAGTAATTGACAGAGAGACATACTATCGAAAAGGCGTATTTCGCCACTTTACGGAAGATTGCAAATGCTCAACCTCGATAACATCGAAAATAGACGTAACAAAGCTCGTCACACACTCCAAGAACACAGGGACGAAGTTTTACATCAATTTCCTGTATATCCTTTCAATGGTCATGAATTCACGCGAAGACTACAGAATGGGATACCTTTGGCAGACAGATGAGCTGATCTGCTATGACGTAATCAATCCTACACAGTATGTTTTTCATGAAGACACAGAAACCTGTACACCTGTGTATACGGAATACGATGAGGACTATGAAAAGTTCTATGCTGCTGCATTGCGTGATGTTGAAGAGGCAAAGAAAACAAGAGAATACGGTCTGGATATGACGAACCATCCCAACTGGTTTGATGCGTCATATATATCATGGCTTTCCTATGATTCACTGCATCTTGAGCTGCCCGATGGGAACTTGTATTTTGCGCCGATTATCAACTGGGGAAAATACAGGGAAGAAAGTGGAAGGCTTGTCATGCCTGTAACCGTTCGTCTGAATCATGCGATTGCTGATGGGTATCTGGTCGCAAACGTGTTCCGCCTACTGGAGAATGAAATCAATTACTTTGTTGGACTCTAATCTACAACTTCCAGTTTGCAGAGATCTCAATAAATCGGGATTGTGGAGGTACGGCACTTGATCAAGATATCTTTGTTGACCGGAGAAATATTTTTTACCGTGTTGTGGCTCCTCATCAGATGGACGATATGGATACAGCAGAAGAAGATTGTCTGGAAAAGAGAGGCTTTCCTTCTTTTGATGTACATCAATCTTGCCATTCTGATTCGTTTTGTCTTTTACCCTTTTTTCACTGTCAACGGTCAGGTTCAGCCCCTCATCATTAACATGAAAAGCATTCAGCCGCTTCGGGTCAACCTGATTCCGCTTGTAAACATTCTGGATTATGACATAAAGCGCGAAGCTGCCATCAACATCATCGGTAACATAAGCATGTTTATACCGACAGGCATCATTATGCCAATTCTGTACAAACGTCTGGATTGTTTTTGGAAAGTGCTTTTTGCCGGTGCGGGGTTGTCATTTGTTATTGAGATGATCCAATTGCTCTTTCCGGGAAGTGTAACCGATATCGATGATCTGATTCTCAATACTGCCGGTGCGGCAATCGGATACGGCATTTATAAACTTGTATGTTGTTTCCGAGGAAAAGCAT
>Ga0326514_10002499_pt1 | contig 11701 bp, 10 predicted proteins | sample 3_2548_0518_D_FD_203653 | JGI IMG/M metagenome (GOLD analysis project Ga0326514, IMG submission 203653) | Bovine rumen microbial communities from UC Davis, California, United States - 3_2548_0518 | ecosystem: Host-associated > Mammals > Digestive system > Stomach > Rumen | place: USA... | reverse complement strand
TTAAAAAACTGATATAAAAAACAATCACATAAATCAAAATACGACTTTAGAAATAAAATGTCAAAAGCCATTTATCAAAATATGTATTTAAAGCAAAAAATATTACTTATCAACTATTTTAAGATAAGCTATAAGCCTGAAAATAACCATACTTATGAAAACTAAAATTATAATTTTGCAATTTAACTCAAAGAATTTATAGGAAAAAGCAAGCATAAGCATCAAAATGCTCATTTTTAAAATTGTTGTATAAGAAACCTCATAAATTACATAACCGGGTGTTATTAATTTAGAGTTTATATTTCTTTTATGAAGGATATACTGAACAGTATATATAATTGAAAAAATCAGGAATCCATAACCAGTTGAAATAAGGTTTAAAAGGATATCCTGATTTTTAAGATATGAATAGATAAAAACTAAAGATTCAAATAAACAGAAAAGAAATAAATATACTTTAACTGCTTTCCTGTTTATTTTCATTTTTTCTCTTTTATAACTTAGTGATTTATTAAATATCTGTTAAGCCTTGTGCTGATAATTCCACTTTTCCAAATTTCAGCAATAACTATATTTTTTTTCAACAGACATTTATTCAACAGGAATTTCTTCTGGTTGAACATCTTCAACAATGTTCTCTTCAGAAAGAATTTCCTCTGCAGGAATTTCTTCGACTGCTTCAACGTTCTCTTCAGCTACAGTTTCATCAGCAGAAATTTCTTCTACCACTTCAACGTTTTCTTCAGATGCAGTTTCATCAGCAGGAACTTCTTCTACCGCTTCAACGTTCTCTTCAGATGCAGTTTCATCAGCAGGAACTTCTTCTACCGCTTCAACGTTCTCTTCAGATGCAGTTTCATCAGCAGAAACTTCTTCTACCGCTTCAGAGTTTTCTTCAGATGCAGTTTCATCAGCAGGAACTTCTTCTACCGCTTCAACGTTTTCTTCAGTTGAAATCTCTTGAACAGATTCTTCTTCAACTGGTTCAGAAGATGGTTCTTTATTTTCAAATGAAGTTACATCATTATCCTGTACATTGATTCCGTCAGATAATAAAGCCATAAGCTTATCTAACTGATCTTTTGATGAATAGGCTAAAGTTACTTTACCCTTATTCTCATCTAAAGCACTGAATTTAACCTTTAAACCATCAAAGCGTGATGAAATTGCTTTTTTCCAGATATCAAAAGAGCTGTTTTCAAATTTTTCTTTCTTAGGAGCATTCTCTTTTTCTTCAGAAAGACCGTTTTCTTTAATATCTTTTACAAGCTCTTCAGTCTGTCTAACGTTTAAAGAATTCTTAATTACGTATAAAGCTGCTTTGAGCTGGAAATCTGGATCTTCAAGAGCTAATAAAACTTTAGCATGACCTAAATCAATCTGAGATGCTATTACCATCTTCTTAACATCATCCTGAAGATTATTTAATCTTAGAATATTGGCAATAGAACTTCTTGATTTACCTAATGTTTTTGCAAGTTCTTCTTGGGTTAAACTGCACTCTTCAATCATAGACGCAAATGCCTGAGCCATTTCGATCGGATTTAAGTCTTCACGCTGAATGTTATCTATAAGCGCAATTGCATATGAATCAGTTTCAAGATCATCTCTTACAAGACAAGGTACTTCTGCTATTCCTGCAACCTGACTTGCTCTATATCTTCTCTCGCCGCAGATGATGTTGTACTTATCATCAATCTTTTTAACTAGAAGAGGCTCTAAAACGCCATGTTCCTTAATAGATTCAGCCAGTTCTCTGATTGAATCCTCATCAAAGCTCTTTCTTGGCTGATAAACTGAAGGAACAAGCAGATCCACTTTAATCATTGAAACAACATTTTTAGGATCAGAAACGACCTGTTCAACATTGTTTTCTACAGATTCTGTATTTACATTTTCCTGAGCTTGAGCCTGAGCTTCTCTTATCTGAGCCCTTGCTTCAATACCCTTTTTGCTTTCGCTTAAAAGAGAACCTAAACCACGACCTAAACCAGCCATTTTAATCTCCGCAGCAATCGTTATATTTTTTTACTATAAACTTTTTTTAATCACTTCAGCAGCTAAAGCAAGATATGCTTTTGAACCTACTGATGACTTGTCATAGTACATTGCAGGTTTTCCATAACTTGGAGCTTCTGCAAGTCTTACATTTCTTGGAATAATAGTTTCGTACACCAATGAACCGAAATTATTCTTTAATTCATCAGATACATCAGTAGACAGACGGTTTCTGTTATCGAACATGGTTCTTAAGATACCTTCTATCTTTAATTTTTCATTTACAGCACCAGCAAGCTGACTTACAGTTTCAATTAAAAGAGTAAGACCTTCTAAGGCAAAGTATTCACACTGCAGTGGTACTAATACACTGTCGGCTGCACAAAGAGCATTAACTGTCAGAATATTTAATGAAGGAGGACAATCAATAAAAATAAAATCGTAATTATCCTTAACTTCAGCCAGGGCTCTTTCTAAAAAGCGCTCACGTGCAACTTTATCTAATAATCTTACTTCTGCCTCAACCAAATCTTCATTGGCAGGAACCAGATGATATCCACCATTAGTTTCAGTATTTAATACATCACTTATCTTAAGATTATCTATAAATACCTGAGTTACAGTTTTTGTCAAATCAAACTTGTTAACACCGGAAGCCATAGTTGCATTACCCTGAGGGTCACAGTCAACTACTAAAACCTTTTTCTTGATGGCTGCAAGAGAAGCAGCTAAGTTTACACAAGTGGTAGTTTTACCAACTCCACCCTTTTGATTTGCAATAGCAATTACTTTAGTCACTTTAATCTCTCTTATTTTTTTATTCTCATTACAACAGCCTGCCTTTTTGCATCAAGGCCTGGAACTAAAAGTGGGATGTTTTCTAAAATTTCTGCATTTTCAGGCAGATCATTTAATTCACCTTCTTCTAGGTTTGCCTTCATGGCAACAAAAAGACCGTTATCATCAATAAGATTTTCGCACCATTCAATGATTTTACATAAAGGAGCGAAAGCTCTGCTTAAAATACAGTCGAACTTCTGTTCTACTTTTATGTTTTCACAGCGATCGTTAATTATGGTTACATTCTTTAATCCTAAAGAAACCATTGCTGTTCTTACAAAAGAAAGTTTTTTTGCAACAGAATCTATCAGAGTAAAATGCTTTTGAGGATTAAGTATAGCAAGAACCAGTCCAGGAAAACCTGCACCTGTTCCCACATCTGCTATATTTTTTCCTTTATCTGAAATTAATGGTGAAACTACAGCACTGTCAAGAATATGAAGTACCACCATTTTATCAATTTCTCTGATTGCAGTAAGATTCAAGGCATTGTTCCATTTAGCAAGCAATTCTACTAAAGTTGCAAGCTTATCGTACTGTTCTTCAGAACATTCAATTTCTGTTTTTTTTATCAGATTCTTAATGTTAGCTAAGATTTCTGACTTATTTGCCTGTTGTGTTTTCATTCTTTTTCAATATTTATTAGTTTTTACCAAGCTTATTCATCTTCTTTAAATGAACTAAAAGAATAGAAATAGCTGCAGGTGTTACACCAGAAATACGTGATGCCATACCAATGGTTTCAGGCTTGTATTCATTTAACTTCTGAGCAACTTCATTTGAAAGAGCTGAAATCTGCTTATAGTCAAAATCCAGAGGAAGTAATGTCTGCTCATTTACTTTCTTCTTCTTTATATCTTCAATTTCTCTTTGCAGATAACCCTGATATTTAACCTGAATCTCAACCTGTTCTACAGACTGTTCCTTAGTAGCAATTGGTTCTAATTCAGCTACTTCAACTAAAGGAGAAAGTTTAACTTCTGGTCTTCTTAAAATTTCTTCTAAAGTCTGTTCCTGAGAAAGATTTGCCTTCAAGATTGTATTAATCTTCTTACCCATATCTGAAGAAGGTTTTACAGAAAGTTCTCTTAAACGAGCTTTCTCTTTTTCAATCTGATTCTGTTTTTCTTCAAAGAATGCCCAGCGTTCATCGGAAATGATTCCTAATTCATATGCTTTAGGAGTTAATCTTAAATCAGCATTATCTTCTCTTAAGATTAATCTATATTCAGCTCTTGAGGTAAACATTCTGTATGGTTCTTTTGTACCTAATGTACATAAGTCATCCATCAGAACACCTACATAAGCTTCATTTCTTCTTGGGAACCAGGCTGGCTGTCCCTTTACATATAGACCTGCGTTAATACCAGCAAGTAATCCCTGTGCTGCAGCTTCTTCATAACCTGTAGTACCATTGATCTGACCTGCAAGGAAAAGTCCTGGAACTTTCTTTGACTGCATTGATACAGAAAGTTCTCTTGGATCATAAAAATCATATTCAATTGCATAACCAGGTCTTGCAATAATTGCGTTCTCTAAACCTTCAATTGATCTTATGAAGTTTTCCTGAACATCAAAAGGAAGAGAAGTTGAAATTCCATTTGGATATACAAGTGGAGAAGTAAGACCCTCAGGTTCAATAAACACCTGATGAGAGGTTCTATCTGGATATCTTACAATCTTATCTTCAATAGAAGGACAGTAACGAGGACCAACAGAATGAATAACTCCAGAATATAAAGGACTTCTGTCTAAACCACCTCTAATGATGTCATGTGTTTTTTCATTAGTCTTTGTAATGTAGCAAGGAACCTGAGTTGGATGAACCTTTTCTTCATTCATAAATGAGAAAGCTGGCTGAGGATACTCAGGATCCTGCTTTGTCATCTTTGAGTAGTCAATTGAACTTGCAACAATACGTGCAGGAGTACCGGTCTTTAATCTTCCTACTTTCAAACCTAAATTCTTTAAATTTTCAGCAAGACCAATAGAAGCAGGATCACCAGCTCTTCCACCTGAATAATGATCTAATCCAATATGAATAAGACCATTTAAGAAAGTACCTGCGCATATAATCACAGCTTTACAGTAAAACTCAATTCCAGCAGCGGTTTTAACGCCACTTATTGTCTGATCTTTATAGATAATTTCTGTTGCAGGCTGCTGAAAAATAGTTAAATTCTCATATCCCCAGAGAGTTTTTCTCATTACTTCTTTATATAAATGACGATCAGTCTGAGCTCTGGTTGCTCTAACAGCAGGACCTTTAGATGAATTTAAAGTTCTAAACTGAATACCAGCTTTATCGATAGCTTCTGGACATACACCACCCATAGCATCAATTTCTTTAATAAGATGGCCTTTACCAATACCACCGAAAGCAGGGTTACATGACATTTCACCTACAGTTTCAAGATTATGAGTTAAAAGCAGTGTTTTACACTTCATTCTTGCTGAAGCTGCAGCAGCCTCAATACCGGCATGTCCAGCACCAATAACAATAACATCGAAATTTCTAAAGGTATTCATATTTTTTCTGAGCCTCTATCAGAAAAAGAAATAAATCTTTTTCCAAATTTAACTGGTTTTCCACAGGCAATCTCTCGAGTAATAATAATTATCTTTTATTAATATCTTTATATGTATATTAATTATTATTCTTATTATTATGAGACGAAAAAGTGTTGGAATTTTAAAAAAATCAAGAAAATCAAAAAATTATAATTAAAAAATATCTTTTGGTTTCTTAATTTTTTATTTTGGGTTGTGTTGAAAACTCTTAAGTTTCCAACAATATAAAAATTATATCTATTTATCAACAGTTTTATTAACAGTTTTCCAAATAGTTTATCCTTAGTTTTCCCACAGATTTTTCCGAAACTATTTTACTAGATTGAGTGGGTATTTTTTCATTTATTGAAAATTATAATTTGAGATTTTTTTGCCTTAAATTTGTACTTGCAAATTTAGAAAAATTTACGCCAATGATATGAAATGATCTGAATATCAGTTATATAGAATTAATTTAATTAAAAATCTTATTAGAATGATTTAAAACTTGTTAATTAATTAAAAACAATAAAGTAAATTTTTATAAAAAGAATTGTAAAAATAATAAGTTATATCACTTATAGTTATTAACTATAGAAAGTCATAGTAATAAAGTAGATTTCATTGATTTGAAAATGATTTTTTTTAATTTAAAATACACACTCGAGAATTTTATAAAACTATTTAATAAATAACTTTATTTGTTTTCTAATAGATAATATTGAAATTTTTTTTAGTGATCTTTTAATTTTAAAGAAAAACTAAATGGTGATGATAAGTGATTAAATTATCAAATATTAATAAAACCTATTATCGTGGCAAGAATGTAATCAAAGCTGTTCAGAATGTAAATCTTGAAATCAGAGAAGGCGAGATTTTTGGTGTAATAGGTTTTTCAGGAGCTGGAAAGTCAACTCTAGTTCGCTGTATAAATCTTTTGGAAAGACCTGATGAAGGTGGAAGTGTTATCGTTGATGGGGTTGAAATAACTAAGTTAACCTCAAAACAGCTTCGTGAAGAGCGTAAAGAGATATCAATGATCTTCCAGCACTTTAACCTGATGCCATCAAGAACTGTTTTAGAGAATGTTCTATATCCTCTTGCTTATAGGGGTATTCCAAAGTCAGAACAGATAAAAAAGGCAATGAGTCTTTTAAAGCTTGTCGATCTTGAAGACAGAATTGAGAATTATCCTAGACAGCTTTCAGGTGGTCAGAAACAGCGTGTTGCAATTGCTAGAGCATTAGCTTCAGATCCTAAGGTTCTTTTATGTGATGAAGCAACTTCAGCTTTAGATCCTACAACAACACAGGAAATTTTAGCTTTATTAAAGAAGCTAAATGAAAAGCTCGGTATTACAATCGTTGTAATTACTCACGAAATGGACGTAGTAAAAGAGCTATGTCATCGTGTTGCAGTCATGGAAAACGGTAAAGTAGTAGAGTATGGAGATACCTTCTCTATATTTGCAAACCCATCCTGTGAGATTACAAAGAGATTCTTAAGAGCAACTTCAAACCTTTCAAAGATTGATGATATTGCTGACAAGATTGATTTAAATAACGGAGAAGTATTAGTAAGATTTACCTACATAGGAAAAGGTGTAAGTGAACCTGTCTTATCTTCCTTAACTTCTCAGTTTTCAGTGATCGTAAATATAATCTTTGCAGATGTAACTTTAATTGGTGGAAATCCGATTGGAGGAACAGTTGCCATCTTATCTGGTGATAAGTCTGATATCGAAAAAGCATTAAACTCTCTTGATTCAAGAAATGTAAAAGTTGAGGTAATTAGGCGTGGTTGATTTATTAAAGGGTATTATTCCTAATGTTGTAAATAAGCCTGATGAACTTTTGGAGTCTATTAATCAGACTTTTTATATGCTTTCAGTTTCAGGCAGCATAGCTTTTGTTTTAGGTTTAATTTTAGGCGTGGTTCTGATCGTTACAAGACCAAATGGTATTTTAGAAAACAAGTTTGTTTTCAGTATGTTAAGCTATACAATTAATACTTTCAGATCTATTCCTTTCGTTATTCTTTTAGCAGCATTAATTCCATTTTCAAGAATGATTGTAGGTACTGCTATTGGAACAACTGGTGCAATGGTTCCGCTGGTTGTAGGTACTGTTCCATTTTTCTCAAGACAGATTGAAAGTGCTTTATCAAGCATTGATTCTGGTCTTGTAGAGGCAGCTCAGAGTATGGGGTCAAGTCCTCTTGGAATAATCTTCAGAGTTTATTTAAAAGAGAGTATTCCTCATATTGTACGTGTAACTCAGATTACTGCTATCAGTCTTATAGGTTTGACAGCAATGGCCGGTGCAATCGGTGGTGGTGGATTAGGTGATTTTGCTATCCGTTATGGTCATCAGCGCGGACAGACAGATGTAACTTATGTAACCGTACTTGTTATTTTATGTATTGTGGCTTTTATTCAGTCATTTGGTAATCTGATTATTAAGAAATCAAGCCACTAAAAGAATAAATATATTTTTTAGGAGATAAAAATGTTTAATTTTAATAATTTTAAGAAAGCAGCAGTTATTGCTTCTTTAGGTCTTGCCTTAACCGCATGTGGCGATAAGGATAATAAGGAAACTGCATCAAACGACGGTTTAGTAGAAGTTAAGCTTGGTGTTGTAGGCGAACACAATAATGAGTGGAAGGCTACTGCAGAGCGTTTAGAGAAAGAAGGCATCAAGTTAACCTTGGTTAAGTTTGCTGACTATACTCTTCCTAACCGTGCATTAAATGATGGTGAAATTGATATCAACAGTTTCCAGCATGTTGCTTACTTCAAGTCAGACTGTGAAGAGCATGGTTATGATTTAGCTAATGTAGGTAACACTTATATTGCTGTAATGGGTGCTTATTCAGATAAGATTAAGTCAATGGATGAATTAAAGGATGGTGATACCATTGCTATTCCTAATGATCCAACCAATGGCGGTCGTGCATTAAAGCTTGTTGAAAGAGCTGGTGTAATTAAGCTTGATCCTGCTAAGGGTTACATTCCAACTGTAAGAGATATTACTGAAAACCCAAAGAACATCAAGTTCTATGAGGTTGATGCTGGTAACACTCCAAGTTTAATTCCTGATGTAGCAGTTTCAGTTATCAATTCAAATTATGCAATTGATAATAACTTAGACCCATTAAATGATGCTATCTTCTCTGATGTAACTGGCGAAATTGATGAAAACAATCCATACATCAATATTGTTGTTGCAAAGTCTTCAAACAAGGATAATGAGAATATCAAGAAAGTTATGAAGGCTTATCAGGTTAAAGAGACTGCTGAAATTCTGTTAAAGGAATATAAGGGTTCTCAGATTGCAGCTTTCAAGTTTGAATAATCTATAAACTAATTAATATAAAACTCTGTATTTAATTGAATACAGAGTTTTTTATAAAAAATAAACCCTGTTAATTTTTTATTAACAGGGTTTTTAATTTTTTTGATGCTTAATTAAGCACGCTTCTTGAACTCGTTAGTACGGGTATCAATTTCGATCTTGTCGCCGATGTTTACGAAATCAGGAACTGAGATTTCATAACCGGTGCCAGCTAAACGAGCAGGCTTTACAACCTTACCTGAGGTATCACCCTTAACAACTGGCTCGGTGTATTCAACTTCACGAACGATGGTGATAGGTAACTCAACAGAGATTGCCTTGCCATTGTAGAAGGTAACCTGGCAAACATCTTCCATACCATCGATGAGGTAGTTTAATACGTCACCCATATTGTCTTTTTCAATTTCGTACTGATTGAACTCTTCGTCCATGAATACGTACATTGGATCGCCGAAGTATGAGTAAGTGCACTCCTTGTGCTCTAAGATAACGTCGTCTAAACGATCATCTGCACGGAATACAGTCTCGGTACCACCGTTCTGAAGAAGGTTCTTTAACTTCATCTTTACAACAGCTGCGTTACGACCTGACTTTGAGTATTCTGTCTTCTGAACAACCATTGGGTTGCCGTTTAACATGATTACGTTACCAGTACGGATTTCCTGAGCTAATTTCATAGTTAAAACCTTTGTATGTTTAAAACTTAATTTAAGGCAAGAAAATATCAAGCCACTAATAGAGAGAAAATTCTCCCCTTTGATGTCTTATTTTCCTGCTTCGTTAGAAAACTGTTTAGGACGATTAAGCAAAAGCTTAATTAGAAAATTAAGATCATCCACATCTACCGTTTCTATATGAAAGGTAAAGATATCGTAATATTTTAACAGATTTCAATTAAATTTATTAATGCTTGATTAGATTTTTTCTCTTATAAATGTCAAAAGATTGTCTGAAAGTGATCCAAGCGATAAAAGATGTTGTTGCCATTTTTTACAAATTTTTTCTATTCTAGTGATATTCAGATGCAGATCCTTTAGTATTTTTTTATTACCAAAGTTGTTGTAGTTAAGATTAATTTCTCTAAAAATTTCAATACCTTCATTATCATCGACTATTTCTTTCATTCTGTCAAATAAGGCATTAATCTTATCTTTGTGAGCGTTCTCTTCCTGGAAGTAGATATGCCATAAAAATGGTCTTCCTGTTAACATGGCTCTGACAATGGAATCTTCACCTCTTACAAGATTTATATATGAGTTTATAAGTAATTCATCATATTCATCTTGGGATACCATCTGCTTTGCTATAAAACATATATTTTTGTCTTTAAAGTTATCTCCTGGAACCATATTTTTTTTATAAAGATTATTAAAATTGTTAAGAGCTCTTCCTTCAAATATGTATATATCAATTAAAAAATCCAATTTTTTTAATGAATCTACAACATCTTTGATATTTTCATTTTCATAACTGAATAATGTTACAGAAGTTTTTGTTATCTGCTTATTAAGTTTTTTTATGAATTCATCTTCGATGGTTACACCACCAGTTTTATTTGTAAAACCAGGAAAAAAGAAGTAACTCTGGTATCCATCGGAGAAGGATGGTAGTTTATGGCAGTCATCAGCAAATCTTTCTGCTGTCAGATATTCTAGGTTTATAACCAGGGATTTTTTTTCTTTAATTTTGTTAAAGATGATTTCAGGAAGCCTTGTTGAAAAAGCCTGAATAACTACATCTGATGATTCATAGACAAAATTTTCGAGCTCCTTTTTGCTAGGCCATTTATAAATTGAAAGATTGTCTATATCGTCATCTTTTGAATTTTTTATTTTTGAAAGAGCACTCAAATTATTGCAAAAAAGTCTTACCTGCAATTTTTTATTGCAAAGATCTCTGCAAAGCCTTAAACAAACGCCTGCATCGCCATAATTATCAATAACATCACAGAAAACGTCAATCTTCATAAATTAATTAACTAACTAATTTTAATATAAAAAAATATTTGTCAAGCACTAAAATGATAGAATTATGGATTATGTTGTCAAGATCTATTTTTACATTTTTTCAGTTGAATAGTGATTAGATATTGTAGATAATATAGCTAAGCAAAATTATATCTAATTTATTGATATACATAGAAATATTATATAACTGTATATTTTATCGATAAAAATTACAATTTCAGCAAAGATTAGAGTTAAAGATGATTAGATTTATTGTTAAGAGAGATGGTCGTAAAGTATCTTTTAATGAAGATAAGATTTCAAATGCAATCAGTAAGGCATTAACTTCAATTCATCCAGATGATAAATCAATCACCCCATATGAGAATGAGTTAATCGATAAGTTAACAAGAAAGGTTATTTCTGAGCTTGAAAAGCAGAATCTTCAGGAACCTACTGTTGAGAATACTCAGGATATTATCGAAAAAGTTCTTATGAATGAAGGTTTAGATCAGGAAGCTAAAAACTTTATTCTTTACAGACAGAACAGAACTAACGTAAGAACTTACAACACTGAATTAACAAAGATTTATCGTGATCTGACTTCAAAGAGCACTGCAGACATGGATTTAAAGCGTGAAAACGCTAATATTGATGCAAATGCTCCTATGGGTCTGATGCTGCGTTTCGGTTCAGAAGGTTCAAAGGACTACGTAAAACGTTATGTACTTCGTCCAGAACACGCTATTGCACACAATCGCGGTGATATTCATATTCATGATTTAGACTTCTACATGCTGACTATCAACTGCTGTCAGATAGGTTTAAAAGATCTTTTTGAACGCGGTTTCTCAACAGGTCATGGTTTCCTTCGTGAGCCTCAGTCAATTCAGTCAGCTGCAGCATTGTCATGCATTGCTATTCAGTCAAATCAAAATGATATGCACGGTGGTCAGTCAATACCATTATTTGAGTATGATTTAGCCCCATACGTAGCTATCTCTTATTCAA
>Ga0326514_10002497_pt1 | contig 11707 bp, 7 predicted proteins | sample 3_2548_0518_D_FD_203653 | JGI IMG/M metagenome (GOLD analysis project Ga0326514, IMG submission 203653) | Bovine rumen microbial communities from UC Davis, California, United States - 3_2548_0518 | ecosystem: Host-associated > Mammals > Digestive system > Stomach > Rumen | place: USA: California... | reverse complement strand
ATTTGTTTATTCTCCCTATTAAATCGGCACCAGATCCAGTCATAGCCGGAAAGGGTAACCCTGTCAGAGAATTCTACCACTTTAGGGGTGGAGATGCAAGCATCACATCCCTCCCCTCCAGAGGGTGGGGAAATTCCGGTGGGGAAATTCCTGCTTAATTATGCAAAATTGGGGTATGGTATACATGCAGGACACGTGTTAAAATAGTAAGCAATAATGAATGAAAGGAAGCGTATATCATATGAGTGAATATCTTGTTAAAGGAAGAACCCTTCCGGAGGCTTATCATAATGCATTACTGGCACTGCATGATCATGGCAGCCTGGAGGACTGTGCCGACTGGGGCTGCATGCAGAAAGAACTGTCCCTGACCATGGAGATCCAGGAGCCGCTGGCTGAGCCCATGATTTCAAAGCTGGCAATTATGGGACCTGTTGAACTGCAGGAGTATGTCATGGAGCTTCTGGATGGTATAAAGGATTTCGAGATTGAATACGGCAACTGGACCTATACCTATCATGACCGCATCAAGGACCAGATTCCTTTTGTAATCGAAGACCTGAAGAGAAACCCTTCCTCCCGCCGTGCTGTAATCTGCGTCCGTACCAATGCGGACATAGGCAGCGAAGATCCTGCATGCCTGCAGCACATCCAGTACTTCATCCGCGGCGGCAAGCTTCACTGCAAGATCCTCTTCCGTTCCAATGATGCCAGCAAGGCTTCCTTTATGAATATGTTCGGACTGATCATGCTGCAGAAGCGTATTGCGGACGCTCTTGGCGTAGAAGTCGGTACCTATACCCACAGAGCCAACAGTTTCCACTGCTATGAGCGTGATTTTGATATGCTGGAAGGCTATGCAAAACGTATCCGTGAGAACGATCTGGAAGACATCACCTATGAATATGATTCAGAAGATGGCTGGAAAGAAGAAATGGATGAAGCAATCCCGGATATTCTTGCCAGAGCAGAAGCTCTTAAAAGACATTGAAGCTCAACGCCCCTGTCCCTCATTAATCCTGAGGGCCAGGGGCGTTCTTTTTCTGATTCACTGAACTGTTTTTCTGAAAAAATGTGTATCCGGGTTACTTCTGTAAGGATTTGTGATGTGATAATAATAGATTCATGATAAACCTTTCCGAATCCACACGCAGAAATCAGATATAGGAATCCGGCTCATTGGTCCTGTTGTGATCATCAGGATCGTCGGTGTCATCATAGATGTCATCATCTGTCGTGTCTGCATCGTCAGTATCGTATAAGTCATCTGCCGTGTCTGCACTGTCAGGATCGTATATATCATCCTTTTCCTCAGCGCCGTTATCATCCCCGGCCTCTGCCCCATCTTCATTACCGTCCTCATCTCCATCATAGAGGCCATTCTTCTTTCTATAATAGATGATGCCGCCAAGTCCTGCTGCTGCAGCAAGTCCGATCAGTACAAAGGGAAGGATTCCACCCGATCTCTTTGCAGGTTTTGCAGCCTCTGTCCCGGCAGCTGCAGAGCTTTCAACTGCAGCGGAGCTGGACTGTGCAGCTGTTTCTGATGCGGATTCAGATGCGGATTCTGTCTCGGCAGCCGCCTCTGTCTCCGGAATCACTGCCATCTGCAGCAGATCTTCCATTGAATAGGAATAGGCTGCAGGTTCCCACTGTTCCTGCCCGATTTCATATTGAACGATACCGTTCAGCTGACCGGAAGCAATATTCATCTCGGTGAACAAAGGCGTTCCCCTCTGGTCACGGGCTTCCTGCAGGTCAAGCCTTTCCATCTTGCCGTCCAGGGTGTTGCAGCGCCAGATTCCCTTATCATCACAGATGAAGAGATAATTCCCGCTGCTGTATGCATATTTCATGATTTCTTCTGAAGGAGCGTCGATATATTCCGCCTTATTCATGTCCAGACCATAGACCGTCTTTACGATCTGATTGGAGGCCATGTTGAGGAAATACCAGCATCCATTGATGTAATTGTAATTGACATCTTCCTGCCAGATATTGTCTTTTCCGAAAAACAGGCTGTCGTAATTGCCGGACTGATCCGCCTCGGGAAGCTCGGTCACTGAGGAATCCGGTGAATAATCTTTTACCAGTTCCCATCCATAGTGCTCCAGTCCCTCCTGCATTTCCTTGTCGCTCTTAAGGAAATAATGATGGCTTGCCGCACCGATATCCCAGCTGTCATCATTGGGATCTCCCTTGCTGGTGGTGCCATTTTCAAATCTTGCATTATCCCAGGTGGGATCGGCGTGATACCAGGCACCGTCAACTTTCAGCATAACCCAGCTATGCTGCATCTCAGCGCTGTCTACCCGGATACAGGGGATGCCGCAGTCAGACAGCAGGTAGCAATAAGCTGTGGCGTTGGCAACGCATAAGGAGAGATGGTCACGGAATACGGCGCAGGCGCTGCAGCTATCCTTAGAATATACTTCTATTCCTTCCTCATCGATCATCTCTGCATCCGGATAATCGGTCAGGGCAATCAGATAATCATACAAAGCCAGAGCCTTTTCTGTATCATTCATATGATCATTTACTACGGAGATGGCGTAATCATATTCCTGGGTCATCTTGGCCTGGGACTGGGCGATCAGCTCAGTATCGGCACCGCCATCGGAGAACATATAATAGGGATCATAGGCAATCGTTATGCCAGCAAGCAGGTTAGGTCCTGTTCCATAGGAATCTGCTTCCTCTGCTGGTTCTATTGCCGGACTCACATAGGCATAGGGATCCCGGTGTGATCCGACAAAGAAACTGCCATGGTTATTCTGGCATGTATCACAGAGATTCAGGACCTTCTGATACTGTTCTCCGATACGGTCTGCGTACATATTGGTGATAATACCCAGATCCGTCAGATCGACGTATTCTTCTCCTGCATCCAGAGCCTTATTCACCCTGCTTTCAATTTCCGTAAGCATCTGGCTTGTGATCTCTGTCTCCTCTGCAAAAGCAATCTGTGGAAGAGTCAGGGAAACAAGCATGATAAGGCAAAAGCCAAGCAGTTTTCTAATCATGTTTTTTGTTGAAAAATAATCCTTCATGGGTTTCCTTTCACATGTTCCGCGGATCCGGTTTGGAATAATGCCGGCTGAAGCTGACCCGGATCCCGCCAAAGTATATGGAGTATAACATACATCTAATAAAATGATAAAGCGGTCTCAGAAATCCAGCACCTTCATGGGTACCCAGCGCAGGCAGTCGCCTGAAGCCAGTTCATAGTGAATCCCTCTGTATAAGCCCCGGATACTGTCATGAAATCTGGACTCGCCATGGCAGTGGGCGTAGATGACCTGTTCTGCCCCGTATTTTTCCGCCATACGGGTAAATCCGCTCTGCCTTTCCATAATATTGGTAGGCGGATAGTGGAGAAACATGATGAATCTGGAATAGCCATCATGTATTGCCGCCTGGAAGGATAAGTCCAGCCGTTCCAGCTCCCTTTCTACCAGTCTGGCAGCGCGTTCCTCCTCATCCCTGTCCCAGCCCGTAATCCTGCCGGTCCGGTTAAGGTAATAAGGGCCTTCAAAGGTATAACCCTTGGTTCCCACCAGGGCGTATTCCCGATAGCTGTAATAGTTATTCTGCAGAAATTCCAGTCTGCCGCGGAACTGATCATTCAGTTTCTGGGTCTTTTTGACATCCCAGAACATATCATGATTACCGCGCAGCAGGATCTTCCTTCCGGGCAGATCCATGATGTATTCCAGGTCCTCCCGGCACTGATCCAGGTTCTTTCCCCAGCTGTGATCCCCCAGCAGGACCAGGGTATCATCTTCTGTCAGCATCATGCTGCAGTTTTTTCGAAAGCGGGCTTCATGGTCTTTCCACAGTTTATCCCTCTGCTGCTGATGATTCTTCAGGTCAGACTGAAAATGCAGATGCAGGTCTCCGATTGCGAACAGGCTCATGCATCCGACCTTGCAAATCCGTTCTTCATCTGCATGCTGGCTTCATAAAGAACTTTGGAGAGTACATCCCCTGTCTTCTTCTGAAGATCATCCGCCATCCTCTGGTTGGCCTCTTCCAGAAAACTGTGTACATCCTCCGGTTTCTCGGTAATATATGCCTGATCAGTTTCTTTCAGGAACTTCTGGCCAGCATAGGCTACGGCATTCTGGTATCGCTCAATATGGGAAGTGCACATAGCATAATGGGCATCTGCCAGAGCGCCGATCAGGCGGTTGGACCAGTAGAAATTATCTGTAGACACTTCCGCGCCGGTATTGGCCAGATATGCCGGCGTCTTTGTGATATTGTTGTAAAATGGCGCAAAGGCGTTAAAAGTATTGGAACCCATGGAAATCCATTCAATACCCATGATTTCTGCGGGTACATAAGGCCGCAGCTGGGTAAGATGGATGAAATTATTGCGGTTGATTCCGATGGGCCTGTAGATGCCTCTCTCCCCCGGTCTGGCAAACTTCTTGCCGTAGGGATCAAACTCTGTTCCCTGAAAATGGCTGGAGAGCACATATTTGACATCTTCTACCGTAATCCTGCGTTCCGGTACCAGAGACCAGGGAAGGCTGTCCGATTCAGGACCATAGGCCGGATCGGAGCTGTCCCATGGCATGGAAGGGTTGAGATAGCGAAGCATGATCCATGCTCTGGGTGTATTGTAAGTATGGTCTGAATCATCTCTGCTTCCGAAAGCAGCCCGTACATCCAGATGGCTGCCCTCTGTCATGGACAGATCCAGATGATTATCACGAATAAAACTGATCAGATCCTCTGAGCAAAGATGATTTTTCTTATCTCCAAAAGCATCTTCCAGATCAAAATCATCAATTCCCTGCTGATTGGGCATAACAACATAGTGATCGTCAGGAACCCTCTTTGCAATCCAATGATGTCCGCCGATGGTCTCCATCCACCAGATTTCATCCACATCCTGGAAACCGATTCCATTCATCTCATAGGTTCCGAACTTCTCCAGCAGGCTGCCCAGACGAAGGACACCTTCTCTGGCGCTGTGGATATAAGGAAGTACGATGGTCAGGAAATCTTCCTCACCGATTCCTTCCGGAACCAGAGGATCCGCTCCCATAACTCTGGGATTGGTCGTGATCGTCTCGGTTTCTGTCATGGCTACATTGACAGCATTGATGCCGGCTTCCCCCCAGATTCCCTCGTTTGGAAGGGCATTGGGCATAGCCGTATAACGCATGGGATCATCGGGCAGTTCAATTGTAACTTTGGAAATCACGGACTGATAAGTCCTGGGCTGGTCCTGCGGATTCACCACGATGAATTTCTTCTCTATAAAAGAACCTGACCCGGAATCTTCATTCCTCGCCATAAAAGTTGAGCCGTCGTAAGTTGCCTTTTTACCTACGAGAATAGTTGTACAAGGCATTATTTCTTCCCCCTGTTGATTGATACAATATAGTAAAATGGTCAAAAGGCCACAAATGCATTTTATTATAGCACACTATTGAACAAGCTGTTACTCTTTTATTGTCCGACTTTATATTTTTTGTATTTCCTCTTCTTTTCCTTGCATGAGCTGGTCGAAGGTCACCCCGTATTTCACCGCAATATCCCGGGCATGGGAGAATCCTTCCGGCGCCATGCAGACGATCCGGTAAGTTCTTTCCGATCCTTCTGACATGGCAACCAGGCTGACTGCCTTATTATCCGGCGCTTCCGCATTAAACCGGTCAATGTCGGATGCCAGCTTATGCATGTGGGTATTGAAAATAACCCGCATTCCTGTCTGCATCATAGCTTTTACAGCGTCTGTTGCTATATAATAGCCCTCTTCAAATGATGTGGTGGAGAAGGATTCGTTCAGGAGCAGAAGGCTGCGGGATGAAGCCTCCATAAAGATCTCCCGGAAGCGCCTGGATTCTTCTCCCAGGCGTCCCAGATCCTGGGTCTGGTTCTCATCCGCAGGATAATGGGTGAAGATATTATCCACCGGACTAAAGGCATATGATTCTGCAGGCGCATAGATTCCGCCCTGTACAAGCAGATAGGACAGGCCAGCAGCCTGGGTATAGGTAGTCTTGCCGCCCCGGTTTGCCCCGGTCAGCAGGTTCAGCCTGTGATCCTTATCGAAGCAGAGCGGATTTGCAATCACCTCTTCCGCCTGAAGATTGCCCTTGCTTTCCAGAACCTGCTGGGCCAGATGCAGGTTGTAAAGGCCCTGCGCTTTTGTCTCTCTCAGATCCGCCGGCAGGATCTGCGGCCTGCAGACCGCAAACCCTGCTGCCTGCAGTTTTTCCACGTATTCAGCCCATCTGATATAATAAAGGAATTCCGGGATCAGGCCGCTGATGACGTGGGTGCTGACCTGTACATGCCTTGACAGCACATCCTTCAGTTTCCGTACAATACTGGAAAGCATGGCAGCCATAGCCTTATCCAGAGTTCTGATCACTTCCCCGCCCCGTTCATCCTTATTGAGCAGGGCAACGCCCGGCCTGAGCATACCCATAAAGAAATAATAATCCAGCTCGGCAGATGCCTCATCCATCTTCTCCAGCATATTGGTCGGTGCAACCTTATAGGAGTAGTTCCCATCCCAGGAAGCTTCCCCCCGGAGATTATCATCTCTGGACAGAAAATCACAGAAATTGGACAGGGCATTGGATTTCGTGAAATACCTGGTATTGATGGAACAGATGCCGACCGTCTCCGGTTCATACCGTTCATTCAGGTTGACGCCCAGGGTCACACTTTTCACCTTTCCGGTCTCAATCTTCAGGGCGTCGATATCCTTTTTCAGTTCCGAAAATCCCTGATCCTCATACAATTCTTTTGCATATCTGCGCAGATTCTGCAGGCCTTCTGACCGGATGGTATCCGGAGAAAGACAATCTGTAATGGCTTCCAGGCATTCAATATATTCTTTCATCTCATCCAGCCTGTGGATCAGATCCCATACGCCATTGCCGTCTGTCCGTTTTGCAAAGCTGCCGTAATTCTTCAGAAAATCCATCTTGTCCAGCACTTTCTGCAGCCGTGTCCGGATCTGGGGATTATGAAGTATATCATCGAAGACCTGGCATCTGTAACGAATAATCTCCTCATCATCCGTCATTCTGATCATAGTATTATAAATAACAGTACGCTCTGCATCCTTCTCTGTCAGATAACAGCAGATTTTATCCAGACCCAGATCATGGGCGGTCTGCTCGGGTAATTTTCTGTAATCAGGCCTGGTCTGGCCCGGATAGAGTAAACTCAGCCTTTCCATAAGAAGCTGCCTCCTTTTCTGCCTTTCAAGTCCCGCTCGCGAGACCTGGCGTGGGATTTGGGTCTGCCACAGGCAGACGATTTCTGCGGCAGGATTCCTTACATTTGTACCATGATCCGCCGCAAATAGGACTTTCACATACATTTTATCATACTTTATGTCTTTGGTTATAAAAGATTTACGACAACTTCACAAAAGATTTGATTTTCATTCACAAAATAGTCATAACACACGTTTATGATAGAAGCATGAAGAGAAGCAAAGCTTCCTTCCCCGACATAAGCTTACAAGTTTCTTAATATAGTTTCTTTTTTTCATAATTTTCTCCTTTCTCGAAAAAAGCAGCCACCGCTGCTTTTTTCTTTTTTGTTCCGTTTCGTTTTCGTTTTTCTGCAATTTATACCTATGCCGGATGATAATTTTTATGGTATAATGGGATAACATTTTATCATTCATAATATGAAAGCTTAACATGAAAGGAGATCCTTACCCTATGTTCGGGAAAACAAGTGGCGGCGGCAGAAAAGGTCATTCCTTTAGCTGCCTGACTGTGATCAGCACTTTGCTGCTGGCAATGATTCTCTCACTTTGGACAGGCGCAATGCCGGCTAAAGCATCCGATATCTTTCAGTACTATTATTATTACGACCCCAGTCGTATAGACTACGTTGAATTTACATCTGTAAAAGATACATCTCTAAAGGTATCCTGGGATTCCAGAATGGGATACTATACCGTTGATGGCTGGATGGATGTTGCCGGATTTAAAGTGCAGCTTAAGGATATTGCGACCGGCGAAGTAACTACCCGGACCAAGAGCCAGGTGGGAGAATTCAGGGGCGGTTATTATACAGATGAAGAAGGCAATACATATTTTGAGGATTATGAAGTCAAATCCTTTGCTGTCAAGTTCGATGGTCTTAAGCCCGGTACAAAATACAAAGCCCGTGTATGCGGCTATATTATGTACAACGGTAAGGTGACCAAGGCTGACTGGTCAGAATGGGTCAGTGTATGTACCTTCCCCAGCAAAGTCACAGGTGTTAAAGCTTCTTATGTCTCAAAAGGCAAGATGAAAGTCAGCTGGAACGCTGCGAAAAACGCCAAAGGCTACTTCATCCAGTACAGCACCAGCAAGAATTTCACCAAAGAAACCACCAACGTTGTCAAGGTAAGCAAATCCACCAAGGCTAAAACCATCGGCGGGCTGGCAGCAAGAACCTACTATGTGCGGGTAGCTGCCATGACAGATTCCCTGGGTGTTGTCAAACGAGGCGCTTACAGTTCCAAAGTATCCGTGAATGTAAAAACCGGACTCAGCCTCAAGGGCATGATCAATTTCTATAAATATGATACCACCAATAAAGCCCAGATCCTGCAGCTGACGGATAACAGCGTAAACATCGCCAAGTACACCAATAACTATGATGCGATCAGAGCCATCTTCCACTGGCACGCCATCCATGGTCTGGAGTTTGGCAGCTGCATGGACTGCAACAGTAACTTCAATGACTGTATCTGGTATCTCTTTAATGGAAAACGTAATTATGATAACTTCATACTCCTGGGTGCAGGTTATTTCCAGAACAGGAGCGGTTCTCAGGCATTCCATCAGTGGAGTGTCCTGAACTTCGGCGGTGTTCCTTATATCTTCGATCCCCGTATGCAGGCTTACACCTCCACCTCCGGATATGACTACTTCGGCCTAGCTAAGTCAGACAGCCTCTCTAAGAGATTCCTCTTCGAGTACTGGTCCATGGAATACTGGTCAGGCATTGACTATTACCGTATCGAACTGAACAGCTGATGAATGCCGCTTGATTTTGAACTGAACAGCTGATGAATGCTGCTTGATTGAAAAAGACAGACTCTGCCTATCAAAAAACCCCTTACCCTCAAACACTTTGATACGCTGCTGCTTTGGGCAGCATATCAGCTTGAGGGGAAGGGGTTTATTTCATTTTATTTATTGGGATAATTTCAGTAGACGCTTCACAGAAGCCCCTGGGCCAGAATCGTCGGACGCATCACAGAAGGCCCTGAACCAGAATCACCAGGATCAGTACGGGAACCACAAAGATGAAGTAGTATTTCAGCTTTGGTGAAACCTTAAGGCCCTTTCCTTTATTGGCTTCAGCCAGATATTGATCAAATCCCCAGCCATATCTGATGGTACAGAACAGGAGGAAGGTCAGAGAACCAAGGGGCAGGAGGATATTGCTTACGATAAAATCTTCAAAATCCAGGATTCCTTTACCGCCGATCAGTTTAACGCCGCTGAAAAGATTGCCTTCCAGGGCGCAGGGAATGGAACCAATCAGAAGGATGAAAAGCCAGATCAGGGATGATTTTTTGCGTTCCCATTCAAAATGATCCATGCCTGCGGCAACCAGGCTTTCAAATACAGCGGTTACTGTTGAGAAACTGGCAAAGGTCATAAAGAGGAAGAAACATGCTCCCCAGATCCTGCCGCCGTTCATATTGATAAATACCTGGGGCAGGGTGATGAAGATCAGGGAGGGTCCCTGGGTTGTCTCTACGCCGTAGCTGAAGCAGGCAGGGAATATGATCATGCCGGACATGATAGCCACAAAAGTATCCAGAATACAGATTCGGATTGCCTCACCGCCTAAAGAATATTCATCAGACATATAGCTGCCGAAGATTTCCATAGCGCCGATACCCAGAGAAAGGGTAAAGAAGGACTGGGTCATAGCAGCTGTGATGATATTCCATAACCCCATCTTTCCTGCTCTTTCAAAATCGGGCAGCAGGTAAAAACGGATGCCTTCTGCAGCACCTGAAAGTGTCAGGCTGTGGGCTGCAAGGATCACGATCAGAACCAGAAGAGCCAGCATCATCACTTTGGTCACTTTTTCCAGGCCATTCTGCATACCTCTGGCACAGACAACAATACCAATGATGACTGTCACAGCCATATAGATCAGGCTCTGACCCGGATCAGCCAGCATCCCATTGTACACATCTGCAACACCTTCGCCGGTGACCCCTGCAAAATCTCCCATCAGAAACTTGACAAAATAATTAAGCATCCATCCGGATACGGAAGTGTAATACATCATCAGCAGAGCATTGCCGATCACACAGACATATCCATGGATATGCCACTTATGTCCCCGGGGTTCCAGAGTCTTAAAAGCACACACAGCACTCTGACGGCTGGCGCGGCCTACTCCCAGTTCCATGGTCAGAACGGGAGCACCCATGATCACGAGGAATATAAGATAGCACAGGACAAAGACGCCGCCGCCGTTTTCCCCGCATATAAATGGGAATTTCCATACATTACCGATACCGATCGCGCAGCCTGCGCTGACCAGCAAAAAGCCCAGTCTTGAGCCAAATCCTTCTCTTTCCACAGCATTTTCTCCTAACAAAAAATTCAAACTTCTTCATTATACAGAAAAGGAAAAGAAAAATCCATAAAAAAATACACGATTTTCAACCAATGTTTGACCAGTACTCAACCTTTTTTTAACCAACCCTCGACCAATTCCTTGCCAATCCTCAACCAATTCCTGGCCAGTCTCAAAGTTTACACAGGCAAGCCATAAAATGTCGGTATTCTGATATTATTGCTCCTGTTTATGTCGCTATCTTAAGAAAATTGTGTCTTTCAGACGATATTTCTTTTTTAGGATTTCGCTATACTGTAGTTCGCAATCAGAAAAAAGCCCGGCTTGCCGTCAGGCTGTGCAGGAAATTTCACCGCCGGCTTGTTCCGATTGTTATTTATGAGATTTTAATACTATTTATGAGATTGAGGTGAAAAGAAATGACAGCTTTTATCATTTCGCTCCCGGTTTTCGCTGCTCTTTTTACACGTGTGATCGAGCCGCTGGAAACATATGAAACTGCTGATCCTACAGATTTAAGATGATCCGGTTTACAAGAATAAAATGAGGGCAGTGCCTGAGAGATGGATATCTCTTACAGGTACTGCCCTCTTTGTCATTTACGTCATGGGTGTAAGGATTACTGTCCTTATCACTTATATTTCTCAGTCAATTCTATTTCTCAGTAAATTCTATTTCTCAGTCAATTCTTTTTCTCAGTCAGATTTTCTTCTCAGCCCTGATTCCCTTCCGCTCTCTTGCCTTTCCAATCAGGTCTTCTGCCTCATCAAAAGCAGCCGGCAGATAATCCTTCTCCCACTCTCTTCCTGCTTTTTCCTGTTTCTTGATTGCTGCCCATTTTTCATGGATTGCTTCAGGCGGAGCGCCTTTCATATCACCGAACACATGGGGATGGCGCCTGATCATCTTATCGCTGATTCCCCGTACCACATCTTCTATGGTGAAGAGTCCCTCTTCCTCAGCCAGCTGTGACTGGAGGACTATCTGGAAAAGCAGATCGCCCAGTTCTTCCTTAAGATTCTCCGGGCGCCCGGTTTCTGTCAGGATGTTAATACCGCCAATTACTTCTGCCGCCTCCTCGATACAGCCCGGTTTTAAACTCTCGTGGGTCTGTCTTCTG
>Ga0326514_10002496_pt1 | contig 11710 bp, 9 predicted proteins | sample 3_2548_0518_D_FD_203653 | JGI IMG/M metagenome (GOLD analysis project Ga0326514, IMG submission 203653) | Bovine rumen microbial communities from UC Davis, California, United States - 3_2548_0518 | ecosystem: Host-associated > Mammals > Digestive system > Stomach > Rumen | place: USA: California... | reverse complement strand
TCATCAGTACGACGAGGCTTCTGCGGCGGCAGCACCACCTTCTCCATCATCTGACCAATCACGCCGTCGGAGAGAATCATGGCCGGGTTGCGATACTTGAAGGCCAGCTCAAAGGCCAGATCCACAAAGTCGGCCATCTCCTGCACGGAGTTAGGAGCCAGCACAATCACCTTGTAGTCGCCGTTACCGCCACCACGTGTGGCCTGGAAATAGTCACCCTGAGAGGGCTGGATGGTGCCCAGACCGGGACCTCCGCGCTGCACATTGACAAACACGCCCGGCACCTCGGCACCGGCCATATAGGTGATGCCCTCCTGCATCAGGGCCACACCGGGAGATGAGGAAGAGGTCATCGCACGCTTGCCGGCTCCGGCAGCGCCATAGACCATATAGATAGAGGCCAGCTCGCTCTCGGCCTGCACCACCTGCATTCCGGTGGTCTCCCAGGGCTTGAGTTCTGCCAGCGTCTCAATCACTTCACTCTGCGGCGTAATGGGATAGCCAAAATAGCCGTCACATCCGCAACGAATAGCAGCATGGGCTATCGCCTCATTGCCTTTCATCAACACAACTTCTCTTTCTTCTGCCATAGCTTAGTCCTCCACTCTTTTACGATAGACAGTGATGCACCCGTCAGGGCATACAATCCCGCAGGAGGCACAGCCAATGCAGGCCTCCTCGCGCACAGCCTCCACATAGGGGTAGCCGTGCAGATTCACTTTGTTGGCCAGCGCGATGACCTTCTGGGGACAAGCGATGATACAAAGCGAACATCCCTTGCACCTTTCGGTATTCACCTCGATGGCGCCTTTCATTTTTGCCATACTTATTTAGTTTAATGCATTAAATCCTGAGTTCGGGGTGCAAAGGTACGAATAAGTGGGCAATAAACCAAATTTTCTTTGATTTTTATTGCTTTTCCGTGAGTATCGGCAAGGAGATGTGGTATCTTACTGCCAGGAAACGGATCACGCATGTGGTGATGAAACTCGTGACGGCACACCACTCCACCGAGAGTCCCAGCTCTGCCAGGCCCCAGTAGACCAGACCGCCTAAGACGCAGGCGATGGCATAGATCTCACGGTGGAAGATGACCGGCTCGTTGTTGAGCAGGACATCGCGGATGACACCGCCCGCCGAACCCGTGATGCATCCCATGATGATAGCCACCCAGAACGGCTGGCCGAAGAGCAGGCTCTTCTGGATGCCCGCTATGGTGAAGAGGGCCAGCCCGAGCGTGTCGAACACAAACCAGGCGTTCTTCAACGGTTCCATCCACTTGCCGAAAAACACCACCGTGAGCAGCGCCACCGCCGTACATATAATATAAATAGGTGTAGTCATCCAGAATGGTGTCGTGAGAAGCATCACGTCGCGGATGGTTCCCCCGCCGATAGCTACGGCAATACCGCACACATAACCGCCGAACCAGTCGAAATGCTTGGCTGCCGCATGTCGGATGCCGGATATGGCGAATGCAAACGTGCCCAGCAGCTCTATCAGATTTATGACAATACCCTCGTTCACCTCGTTATTTCTTAATTCTTAACTCTTAATTCTTACTTGCCGCAGGCAACCCCTCTTAATTCTTAACTCTTAATTCTTAACTCTTATACCTTTCCCCCCAGTAGCTCTCCATCCGCTGCACGAGCTTCTCTTCGGCAGGCGAGTGCTGCCCGTGCCAGAGCCGCTCCCCGGTGAGTCCATCGGGCAGATACTGCTGGGCAACGAAATGGCCGGGATAGTCGTGGGGATACATGTAGCCATCGTGATAGCCCAGGTCTTTCATCAGCTGCGTTGGCGCATTGCGGATGGGCAGCGGCACAGGCTGGTTGCCGGTACGCCTCACGAGGCTGAGCGCCGCATCGATGCCCAGATAGGCAGAGTTGCTCTTGGGCGAGGTGGCCAGATAGACCGTAGCCTCTGCCAGCGGAATCCTGCCTTCGGGCCAGCCTATCTTGTTGACAGCGTCGAAGGCGGCATTGGCCAACAGCAGGGCGTTGGGATTGGCCAGCCCCACATCCTCCGCCGCAGAGATGACCAGTCGGCGGGCGATGAACTTCGGATCCTCGCCACCTTCTATCATACGCGCAAGCCAGTAGAGGGCCGCATCGGGGTCGCTGCCCCGAATCGACTTGATGAAGGCCGAGATGATGTCATAGTGCATCTCGCCGTCCTTGTCGTAGGCCAGCGGGTTCTGCTGCAGGCGCGAGGTGACCAGCTCATCGGTGATGACCACCTCCTCTCCCCCACTCTCCACCACGAGTTCCAGGATGTTGAGCAGTTTTCGCGCATCGCCTCCGCTGAATCTCAGGAGCGCCCCCGTCTCCTTCAGTTCGATGTGCTTCTCCTTCAGGATGCTGTCAGTGTGGATAGCGCGCTGGAGCAGGCTCAGCAGGTCATCCTTCTCCAACGGCTTCAGCACATAGAGCTGGCATCGGCTCAGGAGCGGACGGATGACCTCAAAGGAGGGATTCTCCGTCGTGGCGCCTATCAGCGTGACGATGCCTCTCTCCACAGCCCCGAGCAGGGAGTCCTGCTGCGACTTGGAGAAACGGTGGATCTCATCGATGAACAGGATGGGCGATGCCTCGTTGAAGAAGCGCCCCTTCTGGGCCTTCTCAATCACGTCGCGCACATCCTTCACGCCGCTCGTCACCGCCGAGAGCGTGTAGAAGGGTGTCTCAAGCTTGTGGGCGATGATCTGGGCCAGCGTGGTCTTGCCCACGCCCGGAGGTCCCCAAAGGATAAACGATGAAATACGCCCCGCGTCGATCATCTTGCGCAGGACGGCCCCCTCACCTACCAAATGCTGCTGCCCAATGTAGTCGTCGAGGGTACGGGGACGGAGTCTTTCAGCCAAAGGTTGTGCCATAATTGAGCACAAAGATACTCCAAAATGCGAAAAGAACAAAAAAAAAAGCCAAAAATCTTCCTTTTCTCTCCCTAAATGATTATCTTTGCAGAAAATTTCTATAAGAATATGGCAAGACAGAAACAACAACAGCAACAACAGCAGCCCGTTCAGCTGCCAAAGGAAGACGAAAACAACGCCCTCTCGCTGAAGGCCCTCACCAAGAGTTCTGTATGGGACATCCAGGAGAACGATGTGTTCCGCATGCTTGAGTCTGGACTGAAAGACCCAGAAATCCGCGAGAACGTGCGCCACTACGTTGACATCATCCGCAATGCCTTCGAGATAGTTGAGATACCCGAGATAACACCTGAAGCCAGGAAGGACTTCACCAAGAGGGGCTACAAGGTGGGACAGCTCAAGCTGGAGGACGACCGGTATATGAACTGGGGACTGAGGAAGAAGCCCATCACCCGTGTGACCGACCTGACCTACGAGAACATCACCCATATCTCCGCTGCAAAGCTGATAGAGGTGCTCGACCGCAACTTCGGCGGCGGGTGGGACTCGCTCTCACAGTCGATCCAGGACATCATCCAGAGCGGATTCGACATCTCAACCACCACCCTGCCCAAGGACCGCCTGCACAAGCCCGGAGGCATGTATGAGAAAAAGGTGGAGGACGGCTACGAGGTGCTCGAAGTGGCCAAGGGCAACTGGATAGAGGCCATCTTCGCCAAGCTGAAGCCGCAGCAGGAGAAGATACGCATGAAGTTCAACAGCGAGGACGACGACCGCGAGTTCGACGAGAATGACGATGATGAGGACTATGAGGTGAAGGACGACTACAAGAACCACGATGACGACGAGCCGGAGGTGGAGGATCCCGATGACGACCAGATCACCGAGGAGAACTACTCGACGATGATGGATCTTGGAGAGGAAGACCCCGACGACGAGGCCTCACAGCTAATCGACTTCGGCGAAGACTGACCATCCGACAGAATCCACAAAGGCATTATGGCTCCCCACGCGGGGCTGAATGCCTTTATTTTGTATAACCCAAAAACTAAGAAGAGAAATGATTATCCCAGCAGTATTCTGGATGGTGCCCATCGCATCCGTTGTGGCATTAGGAATGGCGTACTACTTCTTCTCACAGATGATGAAGGCCGACGAAGGCACGCCGCGTATGAAAGAAATAGCGCTCTACGTCAGGAATGGGGCTATGGCCTACCTCTGGCAGCAGTACAAGATAGTGGGCATCGTGTTCGTGGTGCTCTGCGCCCTCTTCGCCTTCATGGCCTACGGCCTCAACGTGCAGAATCCCTGGGTGCCCTTCGCCTTCCTCACGGGAGGACTGTTCTCGGGCCTTGCCGGCTTCTTCGGCATGAAGACTGCCACCTACGCCTCCGCACGCACCGCCAATGCCGCACGCGAGAGCCTCGATGCTGGCCTCAAGATTGCGTTCCGCTCCGGCGCCGTCATGGGTCTCACCGTTGTGGGACTCGGACTGCTCGACATCGCCATCTGGTTTGTGGTGCTCAACCACTTCGATGCCGATGGCCTGATATCCATCACCACCACTATGCTCACCTTCGGCATGGGTGCCTCCACACAGGCACTCTTCGCCCGCGTGGGCGGCGGCATCTATACCAAAGCTGCCGACGTGGGAGCCGACATCGTGGGTAAGGTAGAGGCCAACATCCCGGAGGACGACCCGCGCAATCCCGCCACCATCGCCGACAATGTGGGCGACAACGTGGGCGATGTGGCCGGCATGGGAGCCGACCTCTACGAGAGCTACTGCGGATCGGTGCTTTCCACCGCCGCCTTAGGGGCATCGGCCTTTGCCGTCAGCGCCTCGACCGACATGCAGGTCAAAGCTGTCATCGCGCCAATGATCATTGCAGCCGTGGGCGTGTTCCTCTCACTGGCCGGCATCTTCCTCGTACGCACCAAAGAGAGAGCCACGATGAAGGACCTGCTCCACTCCCTCTCGCTGGGCACCAACGTGAGCGCCGTGCTGATAGCCGCCGCCACCTTTGCCATCCTCTACCTCCTGGGCATCGACAACTGGCTGGGACTCTCCTTCTCCGTCATCAGCGGACTGGCTGCCGGTGTGATCATCGGACAGGCCACAGAATACTACACCTCGCATAGCTACAAGCCCACCCAGAAAATCTCGGAGGCCGGACTGACCGGACCCGCCACCGTGATCATCAAGGGCATAGGCACCGGCATGATCTCCACCTGCATCCCCGTGATCACCATCGGCGTGGCCATCATGCTCAGCTACCTATGCGCCAACGGCTTCGACCTCTCGATGTCGTCATCCAGCCTTGCCCGAGGCCTCTATGGCATCGGCATCGCCGCCGTAGGCATGCTCTCCACACTGGGCATCACGCTGGCTACCGATGCCTACGGCCCCATAGCCGACAATGCCGGCGGCAACGCAGAGATGTCGCAGCTGGGCGAGGAAGTGCGCCATCGCACAGATGCCCTCGATGCCCTAGGCAACACCACCGCCGCCACGGGCAAGGGCTTCGCCATTGGCTCAGCAGCCCTTACGGCCCTCGCCCTGCTGGCCTCCTACATTGAGGAAATCAAGATTGCTATGGCTCGGGCCGGAAAGACGCTTAACTCCGTCAGCGGCGACATCATCGCCGCCACCGATGCCACCATCCCCGACTTCATGAACTACTTCCAGGTGAACCTGATGAACCCCAAGGTGCTCGTGGGCTGCTTCATCGGCGCAATGGCGGCCTTCCTCTTCTGCGGTATGACGATGGAGGCCGTGGGCCGTGCAGCAGAAAAAATGGTGCAGGAGGTCAGGCGGCAGTTCCGCATGATACCCGGCATCCTTGAGGGTACCGGCACACCGGAATACGGACGCTGCGTGGAGATTTCCACCCGTGCCGCCCAGCACGAGATGGTCATTCCCTCCGTACTCGCCATCATCATCCCCATCATCGTAGGCATCATACTCGGCGTGGCCGGCGTGCTCGGACTGCTCGTAGGCGGTCTGGCCGGAGGTTTCACCCTCGCTGTGTTCATGGCCAATGCCGGCGGTGCCTGGGACAACGCCAAGAAGAACATCGAGGAGGGCAACTTCGGCGGCAAGGGGTCCTTTGCACACAGAGCCTGCGTGGTGGGCGACACCGTGGGCGACCCATTCAAGGACACCTCCGGCCCAAGCCTGAACATCCTCATCAAGCTGATGTCGATGGTCAGCATCGTCATGGCCGGACTCACGGTGGCCTGCATGTAAGTGATAATGAACAGAAGAACCATCACACGTTTGCTCCTCCTGGCAGCTGTGTCGGGAGGAGTTGTCTACACAACGGGGTCAGGAACCTCAGCACCTTCCATCGGTGCGGGGGTTCCTGACTCCGCTGCATCCCTCTCTCCTGCCCTATTGACCGACTCCATAGCCCGACAGATGGCCCACGACCTGAAGACGGAACTGGACTACTATCTCGACCGCCACAACGTGGAAGACGAAGGCTACGAGATGGTGGCAGCCTTTGCCAACGGCAAGCGCCACAAGGAGACATTCGACACGATACCCATCACAAACGTGGGCCGATGGAAAGGCAAGCTACGACAGGGCACCGCCATCAGCCGCGACAGCACCGGAAGCCTCATCATAGGCAACTGGCAGGCCGACACCCTCGTCAGCGGAATCAGAATCGACTCCACGGGTTTCTACCAAGGGGCATTCCAAAACGGGAAGCCCCACGGTCACGGTTCCTACACCGACACCGAAGGCCGATACTTCGAAGGTCACTGGGAAGACGGCCTGCAGGAGGGCTTCGGCTTCCAGCTGCTGGAAAACGAGGTGGTCACGGTGCTCAAGACCGGCCAGTGGCAAAAGGGCGTCTTCAAGGGCGAACGGCTCAACTACACCTCAGAGCGCATCTACGGCATCGACATCTCCCGCTACCAGCACGGCAAAGGGCGAAAGAAATACCCTATCCACTGGAACAGACTGCGTGTCACCCACCTCGGCTCCAAGAGCAAGAAGCAGGTCTCGGGCACCGTCGACTTCCCCGTGCAGTTCTGCTTCATCAAGTCCACCGAGGGCATCAGCATCCGCAACAAGTATTTCCTACAGGACTACCAGGGAGCCAAGAAACACGGCATCCACGTGGGAGCCTACCACTTCTTCTCCTGCCGCACGAGCGGTTCGGCACAGGCGACCTATTTCATCAACAGCACCCTCTTCCGCAAGGGCGACCTGCCACCGGTACTCGATGTGGAGCCAAGCGACCGCGACATCGCCAAGATGGGCGGGCCATCAGCCCTGTTCCGCAACATCAGGGCCTGGCTGCAAGCCGTTGGGCATCGCTGCGGCGTCAGGCCCATCCTCTATGTCAACCAGCGCTTTGTCAACAAGTATCTGCCTGCGGCACCCGACATCAAGCGCGACTACAAGGTGTGGATAGCCCGCTACGGCGAATACAAGCCCGATGTGAAGCTCATCGTATGGCAGCTCTCACCCGACGGGCGGGTAAGCGGCATTACGGGCGAGGTGGACATCAACGTGTTCAACGGCTACAAGACCCAATTCGACGAATTTATTGAAAAAGAAACTATCAAATAACAGATTATCATGCTTTACTACACAGGAATCACCATCGCCATCATGACTTTTCTCACCATAGGCATCTGGCATCCTATCGTCATCAAGACGGAATACCACTGGGGCACGCGCCCCTGGGTGGTCTACTTGCTAATCGGACTGGGCTGCATGGGGGCAGCGCTATTCATCGAGAACATCTACCTATCGTCCTTCCTCGGCGTGTTCGGAGCCTCGGCACTATGGGGCATCGGCGAACTCTTCTCCCAGAAGAAGCGCGTCCAGAAGGGCTGGTTCCCCATGAACCCCAAGCGCAAGGGCGAATACGGACCGATAGACAAGAACGAGACACTCTGCCCCATCCACCACGGGCGCAGCATCTATGCCATCGACGATGAAGACGATACTGATACTGGTCGGTAAGACGGCCAACAAGCACTTCCAGGCCGGCATCGGCGACTATGCCGAACGGATAGCCCACTATATGCCGTTTGAGATTGTCACCATCCCAGAGCTAAAGAACACCAAGAGTCTCTCGGAGGATCAGCAGAAGCAGACCGAGGGGGAACTTATCCTCCGGCAGCTACAGCCCTCCGACAGCGTGGTGCTGCTCGATGAGCACGGACAAGAGCTGCGCAGCGTGGAGTTTGCCCGATGGCTTGCCAGCAAACAGCAGTCGGCACGCCGACTGGTATTCGTCATCGGAGGCCCATACGGGTTCTCGCCCGATGTCTACAGGCGGGCCAACGACAAGCTTTCCCTTTCACGCATGACCTTCTCCCACCAGATGGTGCGCCTCATCTTCACCGAACAGCTCTATCGCGCCTGCACCATCATCCGGGGCGAACCCTATCACCATGAATGAGGCATCCGCCCGTCTAACATTATTATCTTTGCAAACACTGAAAAAGAAAGAATCATCCGCTACTCGCAAAGACGGGTAGCGGATGATTGCTTGATGTATTGCCTGCTGTCTGATAGCGACAACTTACATGATGGCGTTGGCCTTGTCCTCCTGACCGAGGGCGGTGTAGATGTTCTTCAGCAGATAGCCCCACTTCACAGTCAGCTGATCGGGGTCAAGCTGCTGGGCCTTCTCGAAGTCGACCTGGGCGGCTGTGAGCATATCGCGGTATTTCTTGTCGTTCTCCGGAGTCAGACGGCCAGTACGCATGTCGGCATTGGCCTCGTTGAACTCAGCGGCCTGGTTGTATTTGCATACAGCGCGATAGTAAACGAACTGCACGTAGTTGGGCTGTGTCTCAGGAACGAGGTCCCACTCGGCAATGGCTTCGGCATACTTCTTCTTGCCCTGGGCAATGAAAGCCTTATAGACATGAGGCAGAACAGCACTTGGATACTTGGCCAGGTGCTCGTCGGCGAGCTTCAGCACGGCAGCCTCATCACCCTTGGCGTTGAGGGCATCGCTCAGGGAAGCATAGACCTGGTCGTTGTCGGGATACTGCACGTAGAGATCCTGCATGTCGCTGAGGTACTTGGCAGAGTCGGCAGCAGTCTGGCGGGTCTTGCCGAGGGTGTAGATAAGCAGGTCGAAGCAGAGGTCGTGTACCTGCTTGGCGGTATCCTGCACACCAATCTTGAAGATCTCAGCAGCACGAGCATTCTTCTCCAACTGGAGGGCAGCGCGTCCGGCATAGAAGGCGGCAGCACCCCTGTTGGCATCCTTCTGCACAGCCTCAATGTCCTTGAAAAGCGGACTCTCAGCAGAGTTCAGATAGATGTCTAGACAGTCGAAGGTCTCCTGGTTCTTCTGTTCGTTGGCATACTGGAATCCCTGATTGAGAAGTCCGTTGCGCACGTTCTGCAGGCGGTCCTGGTTCTTCTTCTGGAAGGAAGGCTTCACCTTGCCCTTGGCATCGGGGAGAATATCATACTTGTCGCACTCAAGGGCATAGTTGAGCGCATCGATACCGGCCTTTACCATACCTTCGGTATCCACGGGGTCGTTCTTCTGAAGTGCCTGGTTGGTGATGCGGACATCGTCCTCCTTCTTGAACTTCTCATAGGCGAAGTCCACCAGCTTGTTGTAAGCCTTGGCCTTCTCCTTGTTGTCAGCGAGCTGTCCGAGGTTGCTCTTCAGGAGCTGGGCAGCCTCATCATAGGTCTTTGCCTTGAGGATGGCCTTCAAGGCGTCACTGTCACCGGCAAAGGCTGTGGCACTTGCCACGAGCATCATTGCCATCATCATTAATTTTTTCATAAGCCTTTTAATTTGTTTGGTAAATATTAGTGTTATTGTTCGTTGTTGTCAGGAGAACCGGCTGTTCCGGAAGTATCGGGTTCTCCGGGGGCGCCCTGAGGGTCGTTGAGGACTTCTGCCTCCTCAACATCTTCCTCCTGGCTTGACATCACCTTGCAGACGCTGGCGATAGTGTCGTTCTTCTTCGTCAGGTTGATCAGTCTGACACCCTGGGTGGCTCGTCCCATGACACGCACATCGGCCACCTTGAGGCGAATGAGAATGCCGCTCTTGTTGATGATCATCAGGTCGTTCTCGTCTGTCACCACCTTGATAGCCACAAGGCGGCCGGTCTTCTCTGTGACGGCCAGCGTCTTCACACCCTTGGCCCGGCGAGCCGTCTTACGATAGTCCTCTACCTCGGAGCGCTTGCCGTAACCATTCTCAGACACTACCATGATGGTTTCCGTCTGCGGGTCGTTGACGCAGACCATGCCTACCACCTCATCGTCACCGCCGTCAAGCAGCATGCCGATGTTTCCGGTAGAGACACGACCCATGGGGCGGATTTCACTCTCATCGAAACGCACGGCACGACCGTTGCGGTTGGCCAATATCAGTTCATTCTTACCGTTGGTCAGACGCACGCCAACCACCTCATCGCCCTCATTGATCTTAATGGCGTTGACACCGGCGGCACGCACGTTCTTATACTGGTCCAGGCAGGTTTTCTTGATGATACCCTGACGGGTGGCAAACACAACGTAGTGGGACTTGAGGAACTCCTCGTCGCCAAAGTTCTTGATGCGCAGCACGGCGTTGATGGCATCATCAGCCTCGATGTTGAGCATGTTCTGGATGGCACGTCCCTTGGAGTTCTTGTCGCCCTCGGGAATCTCGTAGCACTTCTGCCAGTAGCAGCGTCCCTTTTTAGTGAAGAAGAGCAGCGTGTTGTGCATCGTGGCAGGATAGATGTATTCGGTGAAGTCGTTGTCGCGATGGCGGGCACCCTTGCTTCCCAAGCCGCCTCGGCCCTGTGCGTGGAACTCATCGAGATTGGTACGCTTGATGTAGCCCATGTGCGAAATAGTAATCACCACGGGGTCGTCGGGATAGAAGTCCTCAGCATTGAACTCATGGTCGAAGGGTATAATCTCTGTGCGACGCTCGTCGCCATATTTCTCCTTCACTTCGAGCAAGTCCTGCTTCATCACCTCGCGGCAACGCTCAGGATTGTCGAGGATTTCCTGCAGGTCGGCAATGAGCTTCTGCAGGTCGTCATATTCCTGATGGAGCTGGTCAACGCGCAGGCCCGTGAGCTGCGAGAGTCGCATGTCGACAATGGCCTTCGACTGCAGCTCATCCAGTTCGAAGCGTGCCTCCAGGTTGCGCTGGGCATCGGCGGGCGTCTTGGAATTGCGGATGATATGAACCACCTCGTCGATATTGTTGACAGCTATGATCAGTCCCTCGAGGATATGGGCACGCTCCTGAGCCTTCCGCAGGTCGAACTTTGTGCGGCGTATGGTAACATCGTGGCGGTGCTCCACAAAATACTTGACACACTCCTTGAGGCTGAGCAACCGGGGGCGTCCCTTCACCAGCGCGATATTATTGACAGAGAAGGAACTCTGCAGGGCGGTCATCTTGAAGAGTTTGTTGAGCAGCACATTGGCATTGGCATCGCGCTTGCAGTCAACCACGATACGCATGCCCTGACGGCCCGACTCATCATTGACGTTAGCCACGCCCTCTATCTTGTGCTGGTTGGCCAGGTCGGCTATATAGGCTACGAGGTCGGCCTTGTTGACACCGTATGGAATCTCGGTGACCACAATCTTGTCATGGGTTTCGCCACTCTCTATCTCAGCCTTTGCCCGCATGACGATGCGCCCGCGTCCCGTCTCATAGGCATCGCGCACGCCCTGGATACCATAGATATAGGCCCCAGTAGGGAAGTCGGGACCTGGGATGTACTGCATCAGCCCGTCTGTGTCTATATCGGGATTGTCGATATAGGCGCAGCAGCCATCAATCACCTCGCCGAGATTATGGGTCGGCATGTTGGTGGCCA
>Ga0326514_10002494_pt1 | contig 11711 bp, 11 predicted proteins | sample 3_2548_0518_D_FD_203653 | JGI IMG/M metagenome (GOLD analysis project Ga0326514, IMG submission 203653) | Bovine rumen microbial communities from UC Davis, California, United States - 3_2548_0518 | ecosystem: Host-associated > Mammals > Digestive system > Stomach > Rumen | place: USA... | reverse complement strand
TTGCCTATATAATATTGTTATCATATACTATAATGGAAGCATCATTAATATAATGCTTGTAAATATATGGTTTTAATTTATCCTTATAAGGACCAGTATATAAATCACATACCCAAAAGTCACCATAAGTCCAGTTATTTAGGGCACCTCTACTTTCAAACCCATTCTGTTTTAAAAATTCAATATATGGTGTAGCTTTTTCCAAGATTTCTTCATAAGTCATACGAAATCCTTTTCCAATCTTTTCTTACTTTGATAGGACAACAACAACTTATAAGCACACTCAATTGAATAATCATTATCCAAGAAGTTCAAATAAATTCCAATCAGTTCATCATCCATTAAATTTTCAACAGTTGGTCTTCGCAATGCTTCATATTGTTTATTAGAATAAAAGCGTAAAGTATCTTTATCATTATTAAATTTAAAATCTATAAGTTTAAATGTATTTTTTGTTGACTGATAACTAAGATGCAATAGCTTACCATTTCTTACCAGTTGAACTTCTATGGATGGTCTTGCTTGCATTTTACCTTTGGTCAATACATTAATTCTCCAACCTTCAAATTTTTCAGCCCAGACTTTAATTCGTTCATTAGCCTTTTCCAATCTTTCAAGGTTCTTTTTAGTGTCTGCAATAATTTGTTCTAGTGGTAATGATGGCATCATATATCAAATCTCATATACTTACATTATACGAAATCTCGTTCCAAATCAGCTTTCTTCTTACGAACAATATCTAGCTTATATTCACGAACCATTGTTCCAAGATGCTCAATTAGCATTTCATCGGTATAACTCCAAGCAGGAACACTTCCATTACAATAAAGTTTTCCATCATCATATACAGTCTCATAGCACATATATACCTGTTCATCTACGAGTGCAATCAAGAATCCATAGTTATTTGTACAGCATTCTTCATTCACATATGCATGAACTGCTGGACAATTACCATATTCATCTTCTGCAAGCATATTCTGATTAATCAATTCCTGTTCATCAGGTGGAACATAGAGTCCCATCTGCAAAACAATCTTATTGAAACGTTCTAGTCCTTCAGTTGTTTCAAAATTCATAATTTAACCTTCCTTTTTAAAATCGTGTTCTATTTCAGTTTTCTTTAATTCTATTTGTGCTTGCTTATATTTTAAATACATATCCTTGATATATTCTTCAAATTCATCATAATAAACTTTCTTAATTCTCTGTATATCTCGTAAAGGTACAATCATAGCAGGACCTTTAATATTTTCTAATATCATAAAATTATCTGCATATTGTTGAAACATCATACAATCTTCACGGACATTTTTCCACACTCTACCAAATGCAGTTCCATTCAATACCAATTCTGAACCATATCTTAATTTAAATGGTGTTTTACTTAATATATTCTGTATATCTTCAAAGGTCAATTTTTTAGTCATCATAACCTTGGGCACGAGCCAAATCACAGAAATGACACTTGGTGGTCAAATCCCAGTTAACAATGAACATTTCAATATCATCAACAATCTTACGATACTGAGCTTCTTGTGTCGGCTGACCATAGAGTTTACCAACAGTAATCATATCAGTTGAAGTTTCAACATCTACGATATGAATGAAATGAGGTGTCTTCTCAATACGAACCTTAATAGGACAAACATCCTGCTTGTTCAGCATAAATTCAGTTTTGTTCGGCATGTTTTTAAGTTTGGAAATCATGCGGGTTTTCTGTTCTTCAGTGTAGATTTTGCTAGTGTCAATGTTTGCCATAGTGTTACCTCTTGTTGTTGTTTTCTATAATATATAAAAATCTATTGCATTTGTCAACAATTTAATCTTAATTTTATGTTAATTTTTTATTACAAAAACCTGTTATAAATATATTTGAAGGTATACCATGTTAAGTTATAATGAAATTTTTAATATACAGAAGACTACATTACCACTTTCCAAAAAGGAATTAGAAGGAATATTATCAAAAAGTGTATTTACAGGATATGTTCAATGTTCATATTCTGTACTTGTGCAGACATTGAAAGAAATTGCTGCTGCTGAAACATATCAATGTACAGTCAATCCTGAACAAATGTATCAAATGAGTAACAATCCATTTGAAAAAGCAGAAGTAATAATTCAAATTGAAGGTGTTCGCTACTATGAGGAATTTATCAATAAAGTCATTTCTAATGAAGATACAAAAGAATGGACTGATTTCGTTACATATTCTGAAACATTTAAAGGTGAACTAAAATCTGTTAAAGAACAAGTCATTAAGAAATATCTATGGAATGTACAGAACATTAATAACTGGTGTACCGAAAAATATGTTCCATTATTAGGTGAAGATAAAGAAAAACTTATTAAAGACTGGGATAACTTTAAAGGTAAAATTTTATTAACAAAAGACTTATATGGATTTATAGAATGCTGTAATGAAAGTGATTTAGCTAAAGCAACTAAAGCACTATCTGCTACATTGTGTACAAAATTACAGAAATATAAACCTGAACTAATGAAACATATCTTAAACAATAGTAAGAGAGAATTAACCATTACTATAAAGAATCCTATTATAAAAAGAATATTCATTATTTCAAATCTAGCCAAACAATGTGAGACTGATTGGCCTGTTATTAAGTTCACTACATTGGATAAAAGAAGTTTTACTACTCTCAGTATGTGGGAGGACTAAATGATTAAAAATACAGAAACCATTATCAATACACAAATTAGAAGACAAGATGCATCTTGGAAATATGAATGGGATGCAGATCATCCTGATAAAGAAGGTACTATATTTCTTAATCCATACATTTACGATAAAAAAGATAATAAGACATGGACTTTAGCACCTACACTTGATACAGGTGCAAATCCAAATACATTATCACTTGATCTTGATGATTATGATAGTACTCCAAAGAATAGACTTGACAATACTTGGTACTTGAATACCGTTGAAGTAAGTGAAGATAGATATTTAAGTCCGGGAAATAATGATTTTATATCCATTACTAGTGAAGTCGGTAATGTTACCATTGACCCATTTCCTCCTTCATTTGTATCAGATGAAAATACAGACTATATAATTCTTTCGCCATCTTATAATGATGGTAAGATTGTAAATGATTCAACTAGACATATTGAATTACAGTTTAAAGATGAAGCTGGATTGGATTTCAAACAATTTACTATAAAATTAAAATTACGAGATGAACAAGAAGAATTACCAAAAACAGGTGAAATACAGAATGGTTACTTGATTCTATATGATTTCAATAGACCAAGTGAAAATCCAGCCACATATTTTCCTTCAAATGTTCCTGAAAAAGATCGCTGGATTAAGAATATCAAAATTAAATATGATGGTGGTCATTTATACAATCTTTCATTTGATTTAGTATCAGATCCTGAATGTAAGACAACAGAAAATTCAATATGTAGATTCTTCGCTACACCTTATGAACTACTGAAAATAGGATTTGATAAAAATGATATTATTCCTCTTGATGTATTATTCTTAAATGAAGTTCCAGATGGAATTTCAACTATAGGTGATTGGATAAATTATCTTGAACAAGGTAATACTTCTAAAGGTAATTTGGAAATTGAAATTTGGGATTTAGCTGGTAACAAGACCATTTATAAAGACGAAAATGAATTCTGGACTATAGATTGTGATGATATTGATAATATTACACCTGTAACATTTACATTCTTTGATGAATATCCTAAAAATCATTTGGTTACTGATTCTGTTAAAGGTAATGTTTGGGTAAATGCACAAGATCTAAATAAATTCTTATGGAGATTTCCTGTAGAAGCCAAACTAACTAGTAATTCCATTGGTCAGATAGATTTAAGTACTTATGGTGACATTGAATGGCAAGACAATACTAAAGATAAAGGTGTCTATAATGTTCTTACTGGTTGTAGGATATTCAATGTAAACAACTTTAAAGAATATGGATTCGTAGAAGTTGAAGCATGGGTTGAAACTGGTAATAAGACAATTGATGCCATAATTAAGGAAAGAACTTATAATATTGGAAAATATGGTCCTTTCCTATTTGAAGGTGATGGTAGAAAATACAATATTCGTAGATATGTTCCTTCATATCTTCAAAATACAGATTTCTCTGATTTCATAGAATTCTTTGAATTATATCTTAATACTATGTATCTTGGAATGAATGAAAATAAGAATATATCTGCTCTTGAAAAGATTGCTCGTATAAACAATTTCAATGATATTGATAGAATTGAAAATTCCTTATTGACACACTACGAAAATCAATTTGGTAATGAAATTCCATTTGACCAGACTTCTATGGAAAATCTTAGTAATATATTTGGTGACTTTGGTTTTGGTACTAAAGACCAAACAGAAATTTTTGATACCATAAAATATATTCTATCAAATTTACCTAATTACAATAAGTATAAAGGTACTAATATAGGTGTTGCTGGTTTATTGAAAATGTTTGGATTCTGTTGTAAACTTGTAAACTTATGGGTTAAGAAGGAAGATAGAATTGAAGAAAACCCAACATTCTATGAAGAAGATAGATTACATTCATTTGCAAATCTATTTCAGACTTCTAGATTCAATATTGAAGTTTCATGTATCAATGAATTTAAAGCATTCAATGAAAACTTAGATTTCTTTATTGATGTAATTAAGACAATAAAACCAATTACAAAAATATTAAATAAGATTAAATATTCTGTTATTAAATCTACTAAAGTATCTATTGTAAACAATGTACTATCTAAGGAACTAACTGATAAAGTTACATATAGTTTGACTTGGAATTTAGATAATTTCAGAGAAACTATGTTAGCTACTGCTAATGTTGATTCTACTTCAATGAGTTGCAAATATCTATGTCTACCATACAAACCATCAGAATCTGTTGTTGAAAATGGTATGAAATTGAGCAACTACTATACAATTATTGGAAAACTTTTTGAATGTTCCAATGGTAACTTAATATTAAAATGTGATAACAATATATTTGAATTTCCAATGTATGAATTGAATGTTATACTTAATCCAGGTTATTTTGCAATTAGTTCAGATAAAGGTTCAATACTTACTAGTCTTTATAAAATTTTAACTGAATCAACAACTATTGAACTTAACATTGAATATCTAGTCGGCACAAATTCCATTTTTAGTGTCATAAATATATAAATGAATAATGAAGTATTATATAAAGACTCTATCTTTGAATTTACATATGAAGGTAGACACACTGCTATTAAACAAAATACAGGTTATAAGATTTGTATTGTTGGTGCTGTATTATTCTCCGATAAAGATGGTGCAATTAAACAAAATAAAGAAAAATTAAAAGCATTTTCGTGGGAATTACTAAAAAATTATACCCAGATTATATTTAAGAATGTATCTTATACTTATATGGATGGTATGTACATTCCAGATGAAGCTCAATATAAAAATGCTTTACTAAATGAATATAGTTACTTGCTACCTGTTAATATATCTTATTCTAAAGATCAATATATATCTTATGATGTAATAATTGATACAAAAACATTTAATATAGCTAATCCTTTAAATGTAGATATGCCTTTTGATGGAATTGCTTTCTTGGCATTACCATATAAGAACGAAATTACAGACTATTCTTTTAAATCTTTAGATAAACAAAATCTTACATTATCCATAATAGAATATTTTGATGAAGATAAGATATGGATTTTACATAATCAAAATGATAAATTAGTATTCAATACTGAATTTCATTTTCATTTTGAAGATAAAGACCCATTACACAGTAATGTATATGCAAATGGTATGGAAAATGGTCTGCATTTCGTAAACAATGGTTCATCCAATAAAGTAATGAATAAGACAATTACATTAGGTGGAACAACAAAGTTATTTTTGAGGTAATATAATGAGTGATATTAAATCTTATGATTCTTTTGCTAAACTAAACATTATGTCTGAAGTAAATGAAGACCGTTCAAAGAATATTCCTCAAATAATGATAGATTTAGCTCAAAATAATGAAAAAAGAACTTGGAATGGTGATAGATTGATAATTTCATATACAAGTGGTAGTAAAGAAGCTGGTCTATTCACTATTTCTGAAGTTACAGGTTCACAAAGAAATAAATTAAACTGTGAATTAATTGGTTCAAACAACATTTATCAAAGTAATTCTACATTTAATAACTCTTTTATATTCTCTAGAAATAATAGCATTTCTTATAGTGCAAATGGTAATACTTTCATTAATTCAGACAATAATAGTATTCAACCAAGTGCTGCATTCAATATAAACATATATCATTCAAACTCAAATACGATTACTACTAGCTATCAAGAAAATAGCTATGCTTCAGCACATGATATTTCATTATATAACTCAAATACAAATAGATTCTTACCTAATTTCTACCATATTAAAGGTACAGATACAGCTGGCCGTGAAATAGAGATATTGACCGGTGGTGTTATACAGAATAAAACTTTAATTAATTCAAACAATAATAGATTTTCAGGTTATAATGAATCTAATTATACAGATACTTTAATTAATACAAACAATAACTTTCTAGCAAATAATGAAGACACAATAATGATTGGTGGTGACTGGAACTATATTAATGAAGTTTCAGGAAGAACTATCTGTATTGGTAGAGGTTTGATTAATGAACAAAATAACAATGATAAAATCATTCTTGGACAGTTCAATACAAATAGTACAGATTCAAATGAAGTACTTATTGTTGGTGATGGTAGACTAAATGATGAATATCTTAGCGAGTTGACTTCCGCAAATAATGACTGGGCTACCAATGATAACTCATATTTAAATATTATTAGTGCATTAAGTAATAATGGTTCTCTTGCCGATAGTGGAATATATAGACACAATATATTTACAGTAAATAAAAATGGTTATATAACTATTTCAAATTATGAAAATCCAAGCAATTCAGCAAGATTTGGTTATAATGGTATTACTGCTTATAATAACAATATAGAATATAAGATTAATTATCAAGAATTATATAATAAGCTGAATATACCTGATGCTATGACAACTATGCAAGAAACTATTGATAGCTATACTAAACAGATTGAAGATATTTCTGATTCTGTACCAAGTACATATTTCTATACTGTACCGGCAAATATTAAGAATGTCTATTTGAACTATACACCTGATGTAACTATTGGAAGTGATACATTATGTCTATGGTCAAGTATTTCTTCAAATGTTACAAACAATACTTTATTTGGAGTAACATTTGAAGGAGATGTGTCTGATATCTTAAATATACATTGGATTGAGAAACACTATAACGATTATGTACCAGATATAGGAAGTGCAACTTCTGCATTGGTAGGTAACAATATTACAGCACAGAAAGAACAAATTGTTGTTGGTCTAAATGAACAGACTGCCATGGCAACTACAAATGTAACTACATTAAATTCATATTGTACTAAACAATTTATGTTCGTAAATGTAGGAGATTCTACTTCTTCTATGTCAGGATTTTTACCAATTTTTGATTAGGTGAAATTATGGAATTTATACTTACAAATAAATGTAAAGATTATATAATGCAAGCTGAAAATGGCTTGAAATTACAAATTAAAGGATTTGCTCTTTTAATTGATAAAGAGAATATCTTAAATTCCAAAGATCCAAAAGATTTAAATTTAATTGATTTTTATAGAAGCAATCCTACATTGGATTCAGAAATAATTGTAACAGATCCTAGAAAATCTGGTAAAGATATTTTAGACAACTTATTTGATATGACTTATGTACCAACAGTTGAATTAATGACAACTACTACTACAGAAGATGAAGAAGAAATTAAAACTGATAACTATTATCCTTTTGGAACATATAATATTACCATTGATAAAAGTCTTTATCCATTTGCTAAATATGGTTTAACTGGTACATTTGATGCTGTACTAGTCATTTGTCAAGTATATAAAGAATATTCTGGATATTTAAAAGAAGTAAATAAATCATTTCTAGCTGCAATTATTACAAATAAAAATGAAAATGGATTCGTATTAGATGATAATACAAAGTCTTATAATATCACTTGGAACTTTACTATTGCTGATTGTAAAAGTCTTGATTTACAGTTAACAAAAAACTATACTACATTCTCTGCTGACCATTCTATGCAGATGAAAGACAATCAAACTACTCAAATAGATTCATTGTTCATTGTACCTGCAGATAACTTAGATTATGATAATGAAATCAATATAATCGGTAAAGAAACACACGATTATCTAGAGGATTCAACAGAATATGTTCCTTTAATTGGAACATACGATAATAAGAATATTATTCTAGCAGATGATACTGAGAAAATTAACAATTACTGGAATGTTGATGCTAATGTTTGTATTTTTGATAGACATGATCTTCCTGTTGTCAAGCCACAAATAATGTTATCTTATGCATCAGCCAATGTACTTGAAACAACAGGTGAATCTGGTGAATATATCACTGATTCTATAGCAATTACATACAGTAATAGAAATAATGTATTTTCCATTAATCAGACTAATGGAAATGATAAAGTTCAAGTAAACTTATTTCCAGAAAATATTGTTGAAGAAAATAAATTCTGTGTTGACCCAAGTATTAAACCATTCAATTATACAACCATATCAGCTTGGTCAGCTCAAAGTGCTAATGGTAGATTCTTTAAGTATAATTCCAATGGTGGACATTATTTAAATGATACATTTAATACATTTGAATTTAATTCTTTAAATAATGACTTAGATAAGTCCAATGACAATACTTTTATTCAATCAAATAATAATGAATTGTCTGCGAACAATAATACTTTAATGTTAGATTCAGATTACAATAGATTTTATGATGTAAATTCTGCTACACTAATAAATTCTCATAACAACACTATTAGAACTCATTATGTTGAAAATCAGATCAAAGATATTACTATGATTGGAACTAATAAGTTCAATACTGATTTAAATGAGTCTGATGTATTTGCTTATAATATAGAAAATGTAGCATTGATTGGAACTAATGAATATTCTAAAGCAATAAATTCTTGTAAACCTGATAAAAAAGTATTGACTTTGACAAATAGAAAAGATATAACTGGTAAATTTGAAGCAACAGCTTCAAATGGTTCAACAGTAACAGTTAAAGTTAGCTATACTACAGATATTTCTTCTAGAAATAGTCCTGAACTTAATATTGAATATAATACTTCCATTGGTTATAAAGGATTGTTATTGACAAACAATGTCTATGAACAAGCATTTTCAGGAAATTTTGTAAAACCATCTGATTATACTGTATTGTTTGGTAATTACAATGCTTATACAAATCCATATACCATTAAGAATACTTCTTATTCTTCAATGACAGATTATTTCAAGGAATGTAAAGGTATTGCATATCAGAGTACTTCAGATAAATTGACTGCTGATGGTACTGTAATCAGTATTTCAGCTAGACCTGTAAATGTACTTCATTTTGAAAACCATCAAGACAATTTCTATTGTAGTGAATCAAATTCAGCAAGTTTTAATTCTATTTCTTCAGATGAAGGCGATTATTCATTAAATAAACTTGTTGTATTTGGTGGTGGTGATTCATATACTGATACTTCATGGCAAGATGGATTCACACCTGCTGAAAATGTTGTCAAATCTAATTCATATAGTGACTTTGTTAAGAGAATTGATTTGTTCTCTATTGAAAAAGATTCATATCAATTAACTCATAATAATAGCTATGATGATAATCCATCTTGTTCTGCAACAAATGTAACTTATATACCATCTATGTTTGCTGTTAGAGGTTGGGAAAAACCGGTACAGAAATATAGTTATAGATATACTTCTGCTTGGAATAGTGATAATACAAATATCATTACTAAAAAGGAATTGTATAAGAATATTAACAATTATAATCTACAGAATGCTGTATATACACCAGATACTATCTATGTTCCATTGAATAGAAGTTCAAATGATGTGTACCATATAGATTTAAAACAGATATATGATTATGTCAACGATGATTATATCGCTGGTATACCTAGAAACTTAAATAATACTGAATTAAATACACAAATTAATAATTTGGAAACGAAGAATGTTACTTATGTTGTTAAAACAGATGGTATAAAGATTGGTAAAGAAGTAAAATATGTTTTAAATATAAGTGATATATTAACTATATTACAGAATAAAGGTATAACTATTGGTAATAACGGTGCATATGGTACAGATACAAAGAATTATACAATATACTTAATAAATACTAATGCTGAGAAGGAATTACTATTTAATGCCATTCGTTTATATAAGTATGGAGGAACACTTCAAGCCGTTAGAACTATTAAACCTTGTCAATGTCAAAAGATTGTATATAAGAACAATGGCTATAATGGTGAATACGGTATAATGAATTTTGATTATCATAGAGAATAATATGGCTGATGTTTATGTAAAGAAAGATGGTGAATTTCAAAAAGTTGGTGATGCGGATATTAATATTGTTCGTAATTCTGTCAATGAGGCAGAATTAATGAAGTATCTAAAAGAATTCTGGACCGAAAAGAAAGGTGGTAAACATTCAGACTTAATTAAGAAACATAAAGCAATATTGGTAAATGATTTACTTGTATCACCAAAAGACTTATTTGAACAACTAAATAAAAATACTTTTATTTTCCAAAACTTTGGACCTTTTAAGTTAAATTCTTTTCTTAAAAATGCAAAATTAGATTCATACTTGAAACCAGAATATGTACAGCATACTTTAGAAGTCACTACACCACAACCTTCTATTGGTAAAGGAGAATTTCTATTAGTGACTTGCTTTAATAACATAAATTTCGCTAATGAAGCTGGTGACTTGACAGATAATGATGGAAATAAAATAGAAGTTAAAGGTAATCATGCTCCTATTGGTGGACCTAAAGGCTTTGACCAAATGAATAAAGGAATAATGTTCTCAATTTATTATCTATTTGGTACTAGTCCTGATTATAATGACTTTACGATGTCATGTTCTAAAGACTTACAAGAAAAATTAAAAGACAATCGTGAAAAAATATCCGATACTATGAAATTACTTCAGAACAATCATACGAAAAGTAATGAATTAGCTAAAGCTATGACAGATATATTTAATGATAAACTTAATACTGGTAAAAAAGAAGAACAAGAATATCTATTATTGAATATTGTTGCTGCAGCGCATCTATATGCTTATCTGAAGATGCAAAATGCTAATTTTCTATTTTCAATAAATGAGTCTCGTTTTGCAGGATTTGAAACTCCTAAAACACTAGAACAATCTTATAATATAATCTTTAAATATTTTGATGTAAATGGTTGGACTACTGGAAATAAAGGTATTACTATGACTCTTAAGGAGGAATAATATATGCCAAATAAAGTTGCTGCATTTTCCACACAAAAAGGTGGTTCAGCCAAATACAATTATGCTGAAGAAACATATACTATTCGTCTAAATGACCCAGATGAAGGTACATTGATTCCCACAGATATTATTACTACCTTAACTATAAATGAAGACTTATTTAGTCTTCTACCTACATTTAGTCTACAAATATGCGATAAAGGTGCATTCTTTTCAGGTTTCAATGTTAAAAATGGTGATATTCTTTATATAAAGATTACTCCTAAT
>Ga0326514_10002493_pt1 | contig 11715 bp, 26 predicted proteins | sample 3_2548_0518_D_FD_203653 | JGI IMG/M metagenome (GOLD analysis project Ga0326514, IMG submission 203653) | Bovine rumen microbial communities from UC Davis, California, United States - 3_2548_0518 | ecosystem: Host-associated > Mammals > Digestive system > Stomach > Rumen | place: USA... | reverse complement strand
GTCAGGTACCTCGTCGGCGATGGATACTACCTCGACCTCCCCGCTTCACTGGTCACTGTCGGCGTCGATTCGACTGCGACCTACACATTCATCGGAACGTTTGAGATTGAGGGCGAGACCAACACGGTCCGAGTGGAATACACCGTTGCTTACGATGCGACAGCGGGAACGCTTTCGTTCTCAACGGAATGCTCCAACGACAGCTCCATCCTGCTGCTCATCCGCACGCAGACGCCTGCAATCAGCTATTACGGCACCGTCTCCGCACCAGCGTTCCTCATGGGTACGACAGCGGAAGGACTCGGTGACTACGCTATGGCGATGGGCAGGGATGTCGAGGCGAGCGGCGATTACTCGTTCGCCGAGGGCAACGGAAGCACCGCATCCGGCATCTACTCGATAGCCATGGGACACGAAGCTGAAGCAACGGCGAACTCCGCGTTCGCCCTCGGCTACCATGCAAGCGCCAATGGGGCTTCCAGCACGGCTCTCGGCGGTGGAACGGTTGCGGACTCCAATTACCAGATTGCACTGGGCCGATACAATGAGTCCGACACCCGCAGCGAGTACCTGTTCATCGTCGGCAACGGCACAGCGGACAATGCCCGCTCTAACGCCCTCACGGTGGACTGGTCGGGGAACGTCGCGGCGGCAGGCAACGCGAGCATAGGGGGTACCCTTCACCAGCTCGGCGGCACCGACATGGGGCAGTACCTCGACCTTCACACGACCGACGTCCAGAACGGGGAGTTCACGCAGGATTACGTGGTTCGCCTTCGACCCGCGAATACGGGCGGCAACCTCGGCATCTGGCTCAACGAGGTCGGGACAACGAACGTCGTCCACTACCTGCTCAACAACGGCACGGGCAGACTTCTCTACCGCACGTCAAGCGACGGCGGCACAACATGGTCTTCGCAGAAGGGCGTTCGCAGTCCTTGGACTTCGCTTGGCTCGTTCACAGGGAGCGCCTACCTCGACATCGACCTCACAAACTACGAAGAACTCATGGTAGTTGCCAAATTCAGCTCGAAGATGTTCGTCGGCCAAGTGACGAAGCTCGCCCTCACGACATCGTTCCAAGAGTGGTGGCTCTCGGGCGGCAAGGACAACACCACATCCTCTCCCGCGAACGGCGCGGGTCGAGTGCTCGTCAACATCAAAACGACGAGGGTTCAGGGAGTGGCCGCGAACAACGGTTCGTCCAACGTTCTCTCATCCACCACGTTCACCGTCTACGCACGTTAAGGAGGTGATTGAAGTGGACATCTTCGCCAATCCCATCACCTCGCAGGTCATCTCCATCGTCGTGGCTGCACTATGCGGTTGGCTGGGAGCGCAGGTAACGCGTCTCCGCAAGAAGGACGAAGCCCTGTACTGCGGGATGAAGGTCTTGCTCCGCGCGACGATAGCGGATGCGTACGAGACGTACGTAACCAACCAGACCCCGCTATCCATGGAGCGCAAGCGCGAGGTCGATGAGGCGTATGAAGCCTATGCAGCCCTCGGTGGCAACTCCACGGGCAAGCACATGTACGAGGAAATATGCGAGATTCCCATCACGAGACTCTAGGAGACCCATGGCAGTACACCGCTACGTCATCCCCGACTGTCCCGAATGCGGTCGGGAGCTTCAACAGGTGATGCATTACAAGGCAGGCACCCAAACCGAACGGAATCCGCAGGGGGAGCAGGAGCGCTGGTACTCCTGCACCTGCGGATGGGAGTCGGTGAGGGTACCGAACGAAGAGTGGGACGAGCTGACGTACAGGCTCGTCCTCGGAACGGAGGAAAGATGAAATACTTCTTGCCCGACTGGCTCTATTCCCTTTGCAAATGGGTAGGGCTGGTGTTTTTGCCCGCCGCAGCCGTTCTGGTTGCCACGGTCGGCCCCGCTTGGGGGATGCCCTACGTCGATAACGTCGTGTTGACGCTCAATGCAATCGGCGTCTTCATCGGAGCGCTCATCGGCGCTTCGCAGGTCACGGCGAGGAGCATCGATGCTGACTAGGGCAGAGGCCGCAGCGCAGGTGGTAGACCACATCATCGACCACAACGCCCACGGCTACGACCAGCCCAATCGAGCCGGGGACGGCACCACCGAGAAGCTGACCCTTTCGAGCGGCGAAGTGGTGTACATCCACGGTGGAGACTACGATTGCAGCGAGCTTGTGAGGCAGGCGTGGAGTGCCGTGGGAGTCCTTCCGAACGGATATTGGGCCAGCTATATGTACACGGGGAACGAACGGCAGATGCTCCTGTCCCATGGCTTCAAGGAGATTCGGGTCCAGAGCGCAGCCGCCATGAAGCGCGGCGATGTCCTGCTGAAATCCGGCCATACGGAGACCTATCTGGGCAGCGGCCAGCAGGGCGGCGCACGCATCAACGAACGCCGGACCATCTCCGGAGGCAAGCAGGGGGACCAGACCGGGTGGGAGACCGCCCGCAGCATCTACAACCCGAACCAGTGGACCACCGCGTTCCGGTACATGGGACCCGAGGTAAACAAGCAGCTTCCCGGAGAACCCGTTAACTACATCGGCATGAATTACCGCGTCCACACACAGGATGTCGGTTGGCTCGACCCGGTTCACGACGGGCAGGTCGCTGGCATCACCGGACTCTCTTTGAGGTCCGAAGCCATGAAGTGCACGCCGCCCGAGGGAGTTGCATGCGACTTCCTCGTCCATCTGCAAGGCATCGGGGACGTGGAGTACTTCAACGTCCGTCGAGGCGAGTACGACCCGACTATGGGAACGACCGGGCAATCCCGGCGCATGGAAGGCTTCTCTATCAAGCTCAGGGAGAACCCCACCGGAAAGAAGCTCCGTTACCGCGCACACGTTCAGGACATCGGCTGGCAGGACTGGAAGTCCGAAGGCGAGTTCGCTGGAACGCGCGGCAAGTCGCTTCGGATGGAAGCCTTGCAGATTGAGTTCGTCTAGGCCATAACCGCGAGGGCAACCCCCTACCCCTATCAACCGAATGCCCCGGTTCTTTGCCACCCTCGCGGAGTGGTAGCCCCTCCCCTTCGGGGGAGGGGCTTTTCTTCTATGTGCGTCTGACCCCGTTTTTGTTGACCTAGAACATCTGTTTGTGATACTCTGCCTCGCTTCTTATTTCAGCAGGTAAACCGCTTATTTCGTGGAGGCAGAATGCACGACAGGAAGATGACAAGCAGTGGATACGTGCTTGTTCGGGATGTAGATGGCCTCCAAGTGAAGAAAAACGGTTGGGTCGGAGAGCATCGGTTGATGATGGCAAAGCATCTTGGTCGAAGGCTCGAAACGACCGAAATCGTGCACCATATCAACCTCGATAAAAGCGACAACCGCATCGAGAACCTCGTTGTTGTGTCATCGGCCCAACACGGGAGGATTCATTCGGGTGGAAACGTCGTGAAAGAGAAGACGGCTCCGTGTCGCTTGTCTTTTGAAGGCAACGCTTCGTGGAGGAAGCTCCGTTGTCCGGAGTGCGGAAAGGTGTTTTACAGGGAACGCTCTCATTGTGGAAACGTTTCCTATTGTTCTGGACGATGCGCTACCGTGTTTCGTGAGAAGGCTACGGAAGCGCAGCTGCGGGCCGCAAGGCGGAACAACCTCATTTGCGAGTTCAAGGCGAACTCGTCTTTCATGCGCAGATTCATAAAACTGCGTCCGAAATACGCAAGAATCACTGACCTCGGAGAATATATCGGCCCGAATCTGTAGCCGCGTTTTCCCGGAATCCGCGTGTCGCGTGCAAGTTAATCGCCGGAACGCATGGGTTCTCGAACCATCCGAGAGCGGCACAGCTTCGATTCGACCGTTTCCGGAGGACGGTCAACGTGCTTAACTTACAAAGCCGAGAACTTCATCTTCGGCACCTCCTTAAGCGGAAGTGTAGCAAAAAAACTCAGGATGTTGAGGAACTTCTTGACTTGCTCAGGATTCTGAGTAAAATATCAGGCGTGGGCAGGTCCCACGGCGAACTTTGACAACCTAGTCAGAAGTCCGGGTGGAAGCCGAGCAAAGAAACCCCTCGGTGGACCGCAAGTGCGAGGTGAACGCAAGACACATGCAGCCCGGCAGGTTCGATGGACCGAACCGCTCCCGTGCAGGGGATACCGCAGCCCGCCCGTGCTGTGAACGGGCATGGCCTCCTTTCGTGGTTTCACAGCCTCCTCTCTTCCATCAGCACGGTATCCCTTGCGCGGGGGCGGTTCCGACGAAGGAAGGAGTGGTGCCATCTGAACAAGGCGATTCAGGAGCGCGTAGGAGCGTTCACCGCCTCGACATCGATGACCCGGCAGGACATCGCCGATGCGCTCGGCATCGACCGTTCGAGTTTCTACAACAAGGTCGCTGGCAAGACCGAGTTCTCGCTCTCCGAAGCAGTGGCACTTGCGAAGGTGCTCGGCTGCAAGACGGTCGATGAACTCATCACGAGTCCGTTCGACCGCGATTGAAAGGAAAGCCCCACGGACGAGTCCGCAGGGCTATGAGAACGGCAGGGAACCGTTTCAAGGAGATTCTACATGAAAAACAATCCGTGGGGGGATGCGTACTCCCGGATGGACATGGCCGAAGCGTGCGCCATGGGGGCGTTCTTCGCAACGCTCATCCTCGTCCTTCTGGGGGCCGTATGACGCAGCTCTCATTCGATGACTACACGCAGACCGTCGAAGAGGTCATGCGCGAGGAGCAGAAGCCGGATGATGGGGAGAGGCTCTTCCAGCAAGGGGAGCTGTTCTACTCCCGGAACGGCGAGCTTCTAGCGGCCCACAAGCAGGCTGCGCGTGTCTTCGAGGAGGCCGGGGTGCCAGTGCCGCCCAAGTTCCTCACCGAGTTGACGAGGTACTTCTCGATGCTCGGCAGGGACGGCGTGGCGCGTGTGGCCATGGCCTACTTCGGGGTCAAGTGGAAGCGCGACAAGCCCTATTCCATATCAAACAACACGACCCCATGGCTCGGGCGCTGGCTCAAGGCGCTCGGGTTCGACGTGGACATCCGCAGAAGCAAGATTGACGAAGCATGGGAGCGTGAGCATGGCGCTGGGTGAGTTCAGCGGGTTCGCACCGGACACGGTGTACAACCCGACATCCATGTCCGGGAAGACGGTCTTCAAGGGCAATTCCACTGAGAGGGTCATCGCCGTGTGCGGCGAGCATCGCCTCGTGACCGACTTCCTCCGGAAGGGAATCTACGACAAGACGAGCTACGCCGAGTACTGGTACTTGGGAAGGTACTTCGGCGATACGGACGCGGAGTGCCGCTGGAAAGGCTGGCTCCGCAGCAAGGGGGTTGACGTTTGAGCAGGAAGACATCGCACATGATGCTCACGGTCTGCATCGCAGAGGAGATGGAGCAGTACGACGAGCGCTTGGATACCGATGATTTCGACATCGAAGCGTTCTTTATGAGCGTCTTCTACAAGGGAGTCATGGCGGGAGCGCTCGCAACGCTGAGGGTGTGCGACCTCGAAGAGACGCCTCTCGAAGCCATGGGCATCGTCCACCACGCAGCCGAGCAGATTCGTCCTCTCATCGAGGAGGATGACGAGTGAGCAAGCAGAAGCAGAAAGGCACATCGTTCGAGTCGGCAGCAGCCGAATGGCTCACCGAACGGCTCGGAACGGAGGTGAGGAGGAACGTCCTCATGGCCCAGCTGGACCAAGGGGACCTGTACGGCGTATTCATCGACGGCAAGCCGCTGGTAATCGAATGCAAGAATGAGAGGGAATACAAGCTCTCCGAGTGGATGGGCGAACTCGAACGCGAGATGGAGAACTCCGACACCGACGTCGGAATCGTCCTCTTCCATCGCAGGGGAATCGGTCTTCCCAACATGGGCAAGCAGTACGTCCTGACGGACTTGGAGACGTTCACGCGAATCATGCGAGGAGGCACGGATGATTGACGTTTCGGGGTTCAAGGTCAACGGAAGGCGGCAAGGGCGGTTCGGCAGCGGGTCCAGACTCCAACTGCTCAAGACCAGAGGCAAGACGCTCACGCTCGTGCTGTCTCCCGAGGACAGCGAGAAGGTCGTTTCCGAGTTCGGTATGAGGGTCACGGCGATGTACGAGCCGGGATTCAAGACCTTGGTTCTTGTTGCGGGAGACAGGCGCTCCCTCTTCTTCGCGGGGAACTCGAAGCGTGCAAGGGTTGCTCTCGGCTCGATGACCGGGGAGTACATGAGCGCCTACGGAGAAGCCGACTCCAAGCAGCTTGAAACCCATTGGGACGAAGACGAGAACGGGAATCCGGTCTTCGTCATGGAGGTGGTCGCTTGATAACCCAGAACGACATCCAGAGGCTTGGGGTCCTCCAAGCGCTTTTCAAGGCAATCGGGAAGGAGGTCTCCACCAAGGACCCGGACAGTCTGAGAAGCCGTGTCGATGCCGCTCTCAAGGAACTCAACGCCTCGACTGGCGTGAAGTCGCTTGAGATAGTCATCAACGGCCTCAAGTTCGGCCAACTGACGGCGAAGACCTCGGACCGGAAGACGGTCGAGAACGTGTACGTGAACGATGTCGAGGATTTGGTCGGCGAGGCTCTTCCGCAGGACATCTTGGACTTCATCCGCGACAACTCCGGTGAGTTCGCATGCTGGCTGTGGGAGAGGCACAAGGACGAGGGCGAGGTGCCGCCCGGCTGCGAGGTGGTGGTCCACGAGCTTCCAGCGATGTTCAACGGAACGACCCTGACGGGATGCAAGCCGGAGGATTTGGGAATCGCCCTCGGCGATGAGCTTCCGTCCGTCGTGATTGGAGCCTTGGAAGGAGGCGGCAGTGAGTGAACAGACGTACCTTGAGCGCTTCGCGGAGTTGCAGATGCGCTTCAAGGCGAGCAAGGACCAGTACAACGCATTCGGCAAGTACATGTACCGCAACGTCGAGTCGATGTTGGACAAGGCCAAGCCGATTGCCCGCGAGCTTGGCATCATCCTCCTCTTCAACGACTCCATCGTCCATGAAGGGGAACGGTATTTCGTGAGAGCGACCGCGACGGCGTATGACGCTCTCGACAAGAACACTCTTCCGCTGAGCGCGACGGCCTACGCAAGGGAGGTCGAGAGCAAGAAGGGCGCTGACCCGGCGCAGATAACCGGGATGTGCTCCTCCTACGCGAGGAAGTACGCGCTGTCCGCTCTTCTGGCTGTCGGCAGCGAGGACGATGCGGACTCCATGGACAACAGGGAGGATTCAACTCCGGAGGAACCCCGCACAGCCCCGGAGACGCCTCCTGCGGCCCCGGTCAAGCAGATGAGCGCCCCAAGGAGCTTCGATGAGTTCTCGGCGCTCAGGGACCGTCTGGTGGCCTGCGGGATGGAGCCGAACTATGCGGCGGGAGTGCTCATCGGAGAACTCGGAGACCCGAGGATGCTCGATGAGGAGCAGTACAGGATTGCGATTCAGAACGGCGATGTTCTGGTGAGGAGCTTCGAGGCAAATGTCAATCAATAAGGTGTTCATCTCCGGGAACCTCACGAGGGACCCGGAACTCAGGGCAACGACGAGTGGAACCACGGTGATGACCTTCGGCTTGGCCGTGGAGGACCGCAGGAGGGACCCCCGGACGGGAGAATGGGGGACCTACACAAACTTCGTAGATTGTACGATGTTCGGCGAGCGGGCTGAGAAGATTGCCCAGTACCTCTCAAAGGGACGGAAGGTTAGCGTCGAGGGAAAGCTCCGCTACTCCTCGTGGGACGGACCGGACGGGGGCAAGCGCTCGAAGCTGGAAGTCATCGTGGAGGAAATCGAGTTCATGTCCAGCGGGCAGAACCAGCAACCCCAGTACCAGCCTCAGTATCAGCCCCAATACCAGCAACCCATCAATGTCGTGAGCATCGCCGACGAAGACATCCCATTCTAAGGAGGCCGGATGGCGAAGAAGGACCTCTCACCCGAGGAGGAAGCCGAACGGCAGGAAATCTATGAGCGCCTCTACATGGAGGCGCTCGATGAGCCTTTGGAGTTCTTCATACACGATACCGATGCGTTCGAGGACGATGCGCTGCAAGACCTGTTCGATGAGGGCGGGTACGACGCCGTGGGGAAGTTCTGGCACCTCGCCGAACTGCTCGCACGCAAGAAGGGGCATGCGTACTCCGTCGTGAAGGGGTACGGCAGGCTCGCACACGACATGCACATGGAACCGGATGTAATGGAGCGTTTCATACAGGATTTGTATGCGCGGGACCTCATCATCCGCGAGTCGCTCGATGAGTTCAAGACGGTCCGGTCCGCACGCATCCAACGCAACGCTGAGCGCTCTGCGGACGGCAAGGCGAAGGCGCGTCTCGGCGCTGAGATTACCCACGCGAAGAGGCGTGAGCGCAGCGCATGATGCGGGGCGTTCTTGCAGTGCACCATGCAGTGCATCATGCAATTACATAAGAGAAGAGTAGATAAGAGAAGAAAAGAGTATAGGGGGTGCAGGGGGATTGTTGAAAACCTCGGCGCGGATTGTTGAAAACTTTTCGGCACCTCCATGCGGATGACTGGGACCTGCGGCGGCTGTCCCTTCTTCAACAAGGGCCAGCCGCAGGAACCCGGACAGCACATGGGCGTGTGCTCGAAAGCCCCGAATGGGGAGCGCGTGTGGAGGCGCGATGACCAAGACGTCTGCCCTCCGATGACGAAAACGACCCTGAACCGCATCTGGTGGCCCCTCCTCATGGGGCCATCGGTCGTGACGGACCACTGCGTCGTGTGCGGGAAGACGTGGCCTCTGAACCAGCACCATCCGGTGCGCAGGAGCGCGGGGAACCTCTTCGGATGGGATGGGAAGGCGGTGGAGAAGCCGACATTGACCCTCTGCGGGTCCGGCAACGCCTCCGGGTGTCACGGACTCGCGCATTCGATGAGGCTCCACTTCCGGTTCGAGGACGGCGAATGGCAGTACCTGATAACCCAAGAGCCTGAGAGCGATTCTGAGGCGTTCGGAATGGAGGGATGGAGACGGATAAGGGTTTGACTCGGAACGGGCCGCAGATTGGCTCTGGTGGCCCCAGAGAGGTAGAAACGGTGGCAATCGAGACGCGCTGCGCGGAATGCAAGTGGGTGCTCGTGGGTGACGGACTCTCCTGCGGGCATCCGTCTTTGAGGGTCGAGCCTGAATGGGTCTCGGACGAGGACATGGCGGAACCATGGCTCCCGGTGGAGCCGGACGGGTTCTGCTCGAAGGGGGAACGCGATGAGGATTGACGTCGAGCCGCTTCGGATGGACTTCCTCCGGAGCGGGGATGAGAGGCACACGCTCCTCGCCCAAGCGGACAAGGTGTTCGAGGAGGCGAAGGAGACGAGGGCCGCGATGAACATGATGGTCCTCGCCGACTTCGAGGACGCGAGGAAGCGCTTCGCGGATTCGGCCAAGGAGGAGGCCGTGGACACAATCGTGGCGGCGGTCAACCTGCTGACGCTCATGGGTGTCGGGCAGGAGGAGCTTGATTGCATAAACGAGCAGGTTCATGCAAAGAACGAGAGGAGAGGGAGGTACTGATGGATGTCGGAGAGTACGTCGAGGCGAAGGTGAACGTGGAGAACCGTTCCCCGCGCGAGGTGCTTGAGGAAGCGAGCACCTCGTTGGAACTCCTAAGCGAGGAGTTCATGGGGTACCAGAACCGGATGACACGTGACAACAGGGACCGAATCAAGATGGCCTTGGGCAGGGCGCTCATCTGGCTCATGGTTTTCGGGGAGACCCTCGAAATCGACCCGAACGATTCGACCTACCGATTCGTGGAAGAGCATGGATACGACCTTTAAGGAGGAACGATGATTGACCTCAACGAGTTCACGGCGGTGCATGACCGCAACAGGTTCGGCCTTGAGGACCAGAGCTATCTCAAGGCCACGACCGATGGCCTCTACCTCAAGGTGGACAGGACGCACAGGAAGCAGTTCAACGACCTGTACGGACACAAGTGCAACGTCTACATCTCACAGGATTGCCAGCGAATCATCCTAGCCATGGGAGACGCTAGGACGTTCTCGACCTGCGGTGCGGATGGCTCGGGCATGGTGTCGCTCGCGTCCCTCAAGAAGACCGTCTTCAAGGAGCTTGGCGCGTTCGACCGATTCCACTTCGACGTGAGGTGGGATGAGGACAAGGACGGACACAAGCTCCTCGTGTTCACCCACAACGGGAAGGCGAGGTGGTAATGGAGTTCAACCTCAACTTTCCTGCCGTCAGGTGGCGCACCGAGACGGAGGGGATTAGTCCAGCGCACGACCTTCGCATGTTCGGCCACCGCGTCATCGGCTGCAACTACGCAGCGGAATCCGACAGCACCGCCGTGTACGTCGAAGGGGATTTGTCCCCGCACATCATCAAGGCTGGCGGACGGTTCGGAGGGTTCAATCCGGTACCCGTCCGCATCGAGCGCAACGGCATCGCCCTCATAGTCTGGTGGGATGACGGCACCAAGACGGTCGTGAAGCTCCATGACGAGGATTGGGACACCGAGAAGGGTCTGGCGATGGCGCTCGCCCGCAAGATGTGGGGACGCTCAAAGACCGTCAAGTACATCAGGATGCTCAAGGACCAGAAAGGAGCGGATGATGATGGAGCTTAAACCCTGCCCCTTCTGCGGAGGGGAGCCTCGACTAGTTGAAGAGATAAGCCTCGCCAAGATTGCATGCATGAACAGGGGATGCGAGGTGGAACCGGAGACCCCATGGTTCTGGAGCGTTGACGAAGCCGCTGAAGCATGGAACACCAGAGCTGAACGGACGTGCAAGGCCGCGAACGTGGCCGAGTACGCATGGGATGACTTCGAGTGCAGCGAATGCGGATGGGTCACGTGGAGCTTTCTCATGGAGCATGAGGGATGCGGCACCGTCTGCAAGCCCCGGTACTGCCCCAACTGCGGAGCGAAGGTGGTGGACGAATGAGCGGATACCCCTACCATCCCATCAAAATCGAGAGAGACGAAGAGACGGGAGCGTTGCGCTGTACGGTCACGGTCAACCTCTTCGATGAATACATGCGGATGATTGACCGTGGAATCGCAGAGCAGGGCGAAGCGGCTATGGATGCGGCGCTGGAAGCGCACGGATACACCAAGGAGCGCATCGTCCGGTGCAGGGATTGTGTGCACTACAGCGAGCACGAATGGATTATCGCAACCGACGTGAGCGACGTATGCCACTTCTGGCACGGCGAGCCGACGAAGGTTGCCTCTGACGGCTTCTGCGCATGGGGAGAACGGAAGGCGGTGGAGTGATGGAAATCCAAGTGGGGGACGAGTACATCATCGAGCAGGTGAGTACGTGCTGTGTTCGCGAGAAAGAGCGCATCGTCCGCTGCAAGGACTGCGAGTACTTCACCGAGAGCATGGCGTGGCCCGGAGCGCATGAATGCGACTTCATCAATCGAGTGGTGGAGCCGGACGGCTACTGCGCATGGGGAGAACGGAGGAAAGCATGAGCGAGACCGAGCGCAAGAGCTGCATCGACTGCGAGTTCTTCGATTTGGAAGCTGGGAACATCTACGGCGTTTGCATCGTTGACAGCTACATCGACGGCGAGGACGAGTTCCACCTTGAATGGATTCATGCCGAAGCGATACCGTGCAGCAGGTTCAAGGAGGTGGAAGCATGAGCATCACTGACGAGCTGCGGGAGTATGCATCGATGTTCAAAGGCAGCGCGACGCATGCGAGACTTGACATGATTGCAGACCGCATCGACGCAGAATACAAGCGGATGTACGCCGACCTCACCGTGGGCA
>Ga0326514_10002492_pt1 | contig 11715 bp, 6 predicted proteins | sample 3_2548_0518_D_FD_203653 | JGI IMG/M metagenome (GOLD analysis project Ga0326514, IMG submission 203653) | Bovine rumen microbial communities from UC Davis, California, United States - 3_2548_0518 | ecosystem: Host-associated > Mammals > Digestive system > Stomach > Rumen | place: USA: California... | reverse complement strand
AGCACATTGATGGAAGAGGGAATGTCGAAAAGTTCGGAACGGTAAACCGCGAACTCGTCTTGTGTCTCATTCATAGGGAGTTGCAGCCGCAAAACCCCTTGCTTAAGGATGTGCTCCGAAGGTCTTGGCCCGACGAGTTTGCTATCGGTTGGGATGCGATTGGCTAACACCGAAAAGCCCAAATCCAAGCCAGCTTGACGGCATTTTTCCTTCAGAAATGCCGTGTCTTTCGGGTTGCAATCGGCTATCAGATAAGACTTTGTGCTTCTCGTAACCAAAGGCTCTTGCGCAAACGAAACTATCATTTCCAACAGCAGCAAAACGATGGCTAAAGTCCTTTTCATCAGTCGATTCCTCTCAGGTCTTTGTAAAGTTTCACGGCGTAAAGGTCGGTCATGTTGGAGATGAAATCGATGACGGACTGGAGCTTGGAATAGGTGTCGTCTGTCGTTGCCTTGAATTGCTCTGGGATAAGCGAGAGCAGTTTCTTGTTATAAGGTGTGTCGGGGTTCAAGACTGCATCGGTGAAGCCCTCCAAAAGCGTCCCAATGACATTGAAACCTGTCAGTTCGATTTTCACCACGGAAGGATGGCGGTAGATGTGCTTCACCGAGGCATCGCGACAGAAGTCGATAGCATTTTTCTCGAAATCAGGCAAATGCGAAATCAAACTCTTTTCAAACTTGCCTTCCATGATGGCTTCGTAGTTTTTAACGAAAATGTCGCTTGCGCAATTCACCAATTTGTTGATGAGCATGGCGCGAAGGAAGGCCATACGCTCGTTTACATCATTTACTTCATTGTAAGCCAATTCTTTATGCTTGTAGAAATCCTTGTCTTTTTCTGCATCGAAGAAGCTGAGGAAGCAGCTTTCGATGGCTTCGGTGCTGATAATGCCGCGCTTGTGGGCGTCTTCCATGTCGATGACGAGATAGCAAATGTCGTCGGCGGCCTCCATCATGTACGACAGCGGATGGCGGGCATAAACAAGATGCTTATTGTCGATTTTCGGGATGCCGCACCCATTCACAACTTCTTCAAAATCAGTGATTTCAGAATAGAACACGTTGTATTTCTTGCGGTTGCCTTTGTTGAAGGAAGGGTAGGGATATTTTAATAAAGTGGCCAAAGTTGCGGCGGTGAGGGAGAAGCCTCCGGCACGTCGTCCCGTGAACTGATGCGTCAATTGCCTGAAAGCGTTGGCGTTGCCCTCAAAGGCGATGAGGTCGCTCCATTGCTCAGGCAAAACTTTGTCTTTCAGTTCTTTGCCTTTTCCATCCTTGAAGAAGCTGCTGATGGTGTCCTCGCCTGAATGACCGAAAGGCGGGTTGCCCAAATCGTGTGCAAGGCAAGCCGAGGCCACAATGGTTTCGATGTCGGACTGGTGCTCTTTCAGTTCAGGGTGCTTTTGGGCCAGTTTTTCCACGGTTCGGCAGGCGATGGAACGACCCACGCTGGCCACTTCGAGGCTGTGTGTCAGTCGGTTGTGAACCATCTGTGCGCCCGGCAAGGGAAATACCTGTGTCTTGTTTTGCAGCCTTCTGAACGGGCTACTAAAGATGATGCGGTCGTAGTCGCGCTGGAAACTGCTGCGGATGTCGGCACTCTTTTGCGGCTGCGCGTAGCGTTTGTTGGAGAGGAGTTCGGTCCAGTTCATAAAATGGAATTCTTAATGGGTGCAAAAGTAGGAAAAAACTTTGTAAGGCTGGAAATATGGATATTTTTGTATATTTGCGCCATGAAAAACATCTATTTCGAATGAAAAGGTTTAACACAACCGGTAGTTGTAATCCTGAACGGCATTACATGGTAGACGCGGAGAAATGCTTCAAAGCTGTTGAGAGTATGATTAATGCAGGTGAGTATTTCACCATCAATAGAGCAAGGCAATATGGAAAGACAACGACTTTGAACATGATTCGTCGCAAGCTGTCGGATAGGTATCTCATTATTCAAACCAGTTTCGAAGGTGTAGGCGACAATCCTTTCAAGACGGAGCTTTCGTTCGTGCAGATGTTTGCAAGTTTAGTGGGTGACGTTTTGCAACACCAAAAAAAAGACGAAAACCTATTATCGTTTTGGAATCCAGAGAAAATACACGATTTCAAGGAGTTAGGTATTACCATCAGCCAATTCTGCAAGGTGTATCATCAGCCTGTAGTGATTTTGATAGATGAAGTTGATAAAAGTTCTGACAACCAAACATTTGTCGGCTTTATTGGCCTGTTGCGTGATTTATATCTGAAACGAGACCAATATGGTATAGACTCAACCTTCCATAGTGTCATCCTTGCAGGAGTCTATGACATCAAAAATCTCAAGCTGAAACTCCGTCCCGATGCTGAGAAGAAGTACAATTCGCCTTGGAATATTGCTGCTGATTTCAATGTGGATATGACTTTCCATCCTGAAGAAATAGCCAAAATGTTGCAAGACTATGAAAATGAACATCATATTGGCTTGGATGTAAAAAAGATTGGGGAGGAAATCTACAAGTACACCACGGGCTACCCTTATCTGGTGAGTGCAATTTGCAAGTTGATTGACGAGCAATTGGATCGTGATTGGACTGAAGAGGGAGTTGTTAAGGCTGTGAAAATCATCGTGCAAGGCAATAATACTTTGATGGACGATTTGTCAAAGAACCTTGAGAACTATCCTGAGTTTCGGGAGTTCATGTTTTCTGTGGCTGTAAATGGGATTTCGTATGCTTTTACCTTGCTCAATCCGATGGTGAGCATGGGTAATATGTTCTCCTATATCAAGAATAAGGACGGGCGAGTGACGATTCACAACCTTGTTTTCGAAGAGGCGCTGTTCCTGTATTTTACTGTGGATTATGCCATCAAAAACCATGATAAAATGGCTCCTTTCCAGTCAACCTACATCCAAAATGGCCGTCTCAACATGGAATATGTCGTGGAGCGTTTTGCCCAACTCATGCACGAAGAGTATAGAGAGAGTACGGAATCTTTCCTCGAAAAGGAAGGACGGTTGCTGTTTCTCACCTTTTTGAAACCCATCATCAATGGCATAGGCTTCTATTATGTGGAGCCGCAGACGCGCGACAACCGTCGCATGGACTTGGTGGTGAACTATGACCGACAGGAGTTCATTGTGGAGCTGAAGATATGGCGTGGCGACAAGTACGAGCAGACGGGTCGCGAACAATTGTCGGAATACCTTGCCATCCGAGGCATGGACGAAGGCTATTTGCTGACCTTTGATTTCTCGAAAAACAAGCAGGATGTTGAACCGCAATGGATCAAAATGAACGGCATACGGATTTTTGAGGCAGTGGTTTGAAATACCACCAGTTTGGCGATAGAGTTTGCTTAATATTTTGTGTCTGTAGAAGTGCTCATAAACCATTTCCAACCTTCAGTCTTCGCGAAGCCTTGGAAATTCTGCAATCCGATAGGATATTTAGTCATAACGCCCGAATGTTGGAATCTGACTGCAAAATTACAAAAATTCATCTTACTTGCCATGTTGTTTTGTTTTTTTACTATATTTGCCCCCGTCAATAGGAATATTAAATTAAAGTGTCACAAAATCACAAAAAAATGAACAAATAATTCTCCCAAAGTTGACAAATAAAATCATAGCATTAGCTTGAAAAACTCGCATGGGAGGAGAATATAAGGTTGAAAACACTAACACTAAATCTAAATACTATGAACAAAAGAAATTTACATCCGAAAAGGGCACTCTGCTTCGCCCTGTTCGTTCTGCTGCTGAGTGCGGTGGGAATGACGAAAGCATTTGCACAACAGTACGAATCCTACTGGCCGGACTTCTACTACCAAGATTATGAAAATCAGTCGGTATTCGTTGCGGCCATTATGATTGATGGCCAAATCATCTACAACACAACCGAAGGCTGGGATGCTTTGGAGGTTGCCGCCTTTGTTGGAAACGAGTGTAGAGGGAACAATAACTACTTGTATGACGGCTATGTACAAGAATACGGTGATCCATTCCCAATCTTGGACGGTATATCAATTTACTACACCTCTTCGTTAGAAACCGTCACTTTCAAAATGTATGACCACATGAACGGCATTTTATATGAAGACTGTGAAGTGATTTACAACGGAGAGCCCATCACGGTTTTCACGGGAGAGGACCATGTTGAGGGCTGGTATGACTTTGAGAATCCGATTTTCCTTAGCTTTACAACTTCAACGCAGGGAACACATTGGCCAGAATTTAGCAATGATTTTAGCAATCAGGCTGGCATTGTGGCCGCCATTATGATTGACGGCCAAATTGTCAACACCACAACCGAAGGCTGGGATGTTTTGGAAGTCGCCGCTTTTGTCGGAGACGAGTGTAGAGCCAACGAGATGTATTTGTATGACGGCTATGTTCAAGATTACGGCGACCCATTCCCTGTTTTGGATGGTCTTTCCATTTATTATGACACCCCCAACGAGGTGGTTTCGTTCAAAATGTTTAACCACTTGAACGAAATAGAGTACGATAGTTGTACTATCCTTTACAATGGAGAGCCGATAACTATCCTCACGGGCGAAGACCATTTTGAAGGTTGGGACGATCCGGAACACCCAATTATGCTGAACTTCACGACACCTGAGTTGAACAGCTATGAGATTTCAGTTACGGCAAACCCTGATGAAGGAGGCACTGTTAATGGTGCAGGCACCTATTATCATGGCCAATACTGCACATTGACGGCTTTGGCTAACGAGGGATCCACCTTTCATTATTGGACAGAGAATGGCGAGGTGGTTTCGTTTGATGTTGAGTACACTTTCTTGGTTAAAAGAGATAGAAATTTGGTGGCCGATTTCAGCTCCAATAGCCCCATCATTTTCGCTGATGCTAATGTGAAAGCTCTTTGCGTGGCTAATTGGGACACTGATGGCGATGGGGAATTGAGTTATGCTGAAGCATCTGAGGTGACGAGTTTGGGCGAGGTGTTCAGAAGCAAATACTCAATCAGTTCTTTCGATGAACTGCAATATTTTACTGGCCTAACCTCTATAGGCAATTATGCTTTCTATTATTGCAATAACTTGACTTCGATTGCGCTGCCGAGTTCCGTTACCTCTATAGGCAATTGTGCTTTCTATTATTGCAATAACTTGACTTCGATTGCGCTGCCGAGTTCCGTTACCTCTATAGGCAATTATGCTTTCTATTATTGCAAAAACTTGACTTCGATTGTGCTGCCGAGTTCCGTTACCTCCATAGGCAATTATGCTTTCTATTCTTGTCAGGGATTGACTGGCAGTCTGACCATCCCCAATTCCGTTACCACGATAGGCGGTTATGCTTTCTCTGGTTGCAGCGGTTTAACATCTTTAACAATTGGTGATTCTGTAACCTCTATAGGCGATTATGCCTTCAATAATTGCAGTGGCTTAAATGCGGTGTATTACATGGGCAACGTTAGCCAATGGTGTAGTATTCAATTCGGCAGTGGTTATGGTTCAAATCCTTTGTATTATGCTCACAATCTGTATATTGACAATGAATTGGTGACTGATTTGGTGATACCAGAAACCGTGACGGAGTTAAAGCCTTATGTTTTTTATGGTTGTAGCTGTTTGATTTCTGTAACAATCGGTAATTCTGTCACTTCGATAGGATACGATGCTTTCTCCCATTGCATCGGTTTGACTTCTCTGACAATAGGTAATTCTGTTACTTCGATAGGAAACAATCCCTTCTCTTATTGCAGTCATCTTGAACAAATCGTTGTGGAATCCAGCAATACGGTCTACGATTCAAGGGAGAACTGCAATGCCATCATAGAAACGGCAACCAACACCTTGGTCTCTGGCTGTAAAAATACCGTTATCTCGTATTCTGTCACTGCGATTGGTTTAAGTGCTTTTGCTGGTTGCAGTGGCTTGGCGGGTAATTTTACCATCCCCTGCTTCGTGACCACGATAGGTGAGGATGCTTTCTGTGGTTGCAACGGACTTACTTCCATTGTGCTGCCATATTCTGTCACTTCAGTAGAACATGCTGCTTTCGATCAATGCTCTGGGTTGGTTGCTGTTTATTACACCGGCGATATCAGCCAATGGTGCAATATTCAGTTTGCTGATTTTGGTTTTCCTGAGGTTTGGGATGATCTTCTTGCTCGTGCAGGAGGGGAAGTAGCTGACTTTCCGTCAAATCCGCTGTATTATGCACACAATTTGTATATTGGCAATGAATTAGTAACCGATTTGGTGATTCCCGAAACCGTTACGGAAATAAAGCCTTGGACGTTCATAAACGCCACTTGTTTGACATCGTTGACCATTGGCAATTCTGTGACATCCATCGGTCAATCTGCATTTGAAGATTGCAGCGGTTTAACCTCAATAACGGTGTTTGCCGAGACGCCACCCTCTTGTTACTATGCTTTTTACAATGTAAACAAATCCATCCCTGTCTATGTGCCTACAGGAACGATAAGCGCCTATCAAACTGCTTCGGGCTGGAGCGAATTTACCAACTTCATGGAGATTCCCAACCATTGGACACCCAACGTGGAGGATTACGAGGACAACATGACCTTTACCTGCGTGGTGGAAATTGACGGCGAGGAGCAACGCTCCACCATGCTTGAGGTGGGTGCCTTCTGCGGCGAGGAATGTCGCGGCAGCCAACGCGCCACCTATTTCGCCCCAACCGACCGCTACATCATACAAATGACGGTGTTCGGCGAAGGCAACGACGTGATTTCTTTCCGCTTGTACGACCATCAGCAGCAAGCGGAGCTTCCTTTGAATCCGCCTGCCGGTGTCGCTTTCAGCAACAATGGATACGGCTCGCTGTCCAACCCATACGTCCTCAACTTCACCTCCTCGGTGACGCACACCCAACCCCTCAACAACGGCTGGAACTGGTGGTCGACGTATGTTGAACTCAACAACAACGACGGCTTGAGTCAATTGGAAAACAGCATCGGAAGCAACGGGCTGGTTATCAAGTCGAGAACAAACGGCTATGTGGAGGCATACGATGATAATGGCATTACGATCTGGTACGGCACGTTAAACTCCATCAACAATGAGCAAATGTATAAGATTCGCACCAACGCGGCTTGCGAGGCCACCGTTGTGGGTGTACCTGCCGTTCCAGAGAACCATCCAATCAGCATCAATAGCGGCTGGAACTGGATTGGCTTCCCGTGCAACCAAAACGTGAGCGTGGATGTGGCCATGTCGAATTTCACGCCCGAGAACAACGATGTCATCAAGGGAAGAACGGGCTTCACAACCTATTATTCCGACAACAACTACAACATGTGGTACGGCACTTTGAACATCTTGGAGGTGGGCAAGGGCTATATGTACCGCTCCAACAGCACAACACAAAAGACCTTGGTCTTCCAAACGGGTAGAGGTGAAACGACGATGGAGAATGTCACGACCGAAGACAATATCTTCCAGCCTGCTGACGAAAACTTTGCCGATAATATGACCGTGACGGCTGTGTTGGAACTGGATGGTGAGGAGTTGCGATCCGACGATTACGAACTGGCCGCCTTTGTCGGCGACGAGTGCCGTGGCAGTGTCAGGCTGATGTATGTCGAGCCTGTCAATCGTTACGTTGCCTTCCTGACGGTATTTGGTGAACCTTCGGAAACGCTGTATTTCCGCCTTACCGATGGAACACAGACTGAGATGTCAATGGATGAAATCACATTCGCTGCCGATGGCATGGAAGGAACTTTGTCCGAACCTATGACTTTGCGTTTTGGCACGACCAAACTTGATGAAAACGAATGGTCAAAAGTGTTGGTTTATCCCAATCCTTCAAACGGTGTGTTCAACATACAAGGTCAAGGCATCAGGAAAATAGAGGTTTTCAATGCTTTCGGTCAGGCCGTTGTTTCGGAAGAAACCAGCAATGACCATCTGCAAATTGACCTGAGCCGTTATGCCGACGGCTGTTATATGCTTCGTGTCGTCACCGACAATGGGATTTCGAACCGTCAATTAATCAAGAAATGATGAAAAAAGCAGTGCTTTTATTGCTCATTTGCGTGTCCAGCGGTTGGCTTTTCGCCAACCATTGGACGCCGAATGACTCAGAATATGAAGACAATATGACGCTCACGGGTGTCATTCAGATTGATGGTGTCGAACAGCAGTCAACGGCACTTGAGGTGGGTGTGTTTTGCGGAGAGGAATGTAGGGGCTCTGGCTATCCAACCTACTTCTTCCCGGCGCAACGTTATGTCATCCAATTGCTTGTCTTTGGTGAATCTGGCGACTCGTTGACCTTCAAATTGTTTGACAGTGATTCGGGTCAGGAACTCAATTTGGTTTCCCCTGATGCAGTGACCTTTAATGCCAATGGATATGGCTCGTTGTATGACCCGCTTATTTTGAATTTCACTGGAAATGTTCCTGTAAACTATACCATTTCAGCAAGTGCCAATCCCGAAGTAGGAGGAACCATCGAAGGAGTTGGTGATTATCAAGAAGGACAAACTTGTACATTGGTTGCCACGGCCAACGAAGGCTATGCCTTTTCCAATTGGACGGAGAATGGCGCGGTGGTTTCAACTCACTCTGCTTATGCTTTTTCGGTGACTTCTGACCGCGCTTTAATCGCGAATTTCATCGTTGCGGGTAATAATACCCATTGGATTCCAAACAAATCTGATTATGAGGACAACATGACCTTGATAGGCGTTATCCAAATCAATGGTGTTGAGCAGCAGTCCACCACGCTTGAAGTGGGCGTTTTCTGTGGAGAGGAATGTCGCGGCACAGGTTTGGCGAGCTATTTTTTCCCGACGCAGTGCTATGTGGTTCAGTTGCTCATCTTTGGCGAGACGGGCGACCAATTGACTTTCAAATTGTATGACCATGCTTTGGGGCACGAGCTCAACCTGACCCCGCCTGATGCGGTTACTTTCAACGCTAACGGATATGGCAGTTTGGGCAGTCCATACATGTTGAACTTTACGGGAGAAATAGAAGAAATCACTCAAACAATAGCATTGTCCGCAGGTTGGAACTGGTTCTCAACTTCTCTTGACATCAATTTGGACCAACTTAAAGCAGTTCTTGTAACCGCATTGCCAAATACCAACATCTCCATCAAGTCGCAGACGCAGAACACCAGCTACAACCCCAACAATAACCGTTGGGTTGGGTCGTTGGCATGGGATGTGTCAAAGATGTACATGATTTCAGTCACTGCAGCGTGCGAAATTACGCTGATAGGTATGCCCATCAATCCCTCCGAACATTCCATCTCCATCATGAACGGTGCCAATTGGATTGGGTTCCCGCATAATTCGAGCATGAGCCTTGCAAACGCTTTCGCGGGCTTTGCCGTTAACGGAGACAGGATCAAGTCGCAGACCAACAATGCCCTGTATAACGGCATCAGATGGCAAGGACAATTGAATGCACTTGAAAGCGGGAAGGGGTACATCTATATTTCAAACTCGTTGGAAGAAAGGACATTAACTTTCCCCACAATCGCGAAATAGTCTGCAAAAACCAACAACAAAATGAACAACGGCCATCTCAATCGAGGTGGCCGTTTTGGTTTAGGGAGAATACTATTGATTCAAACTCTGCCGAGCGTATGGCACCAAATCTTGGCTTGCAAACTCACCTTTTAAGTATTTGAAATACCCTGCCACAGCGACCATGGCGGCATTGTCGGTGGAGTAGGTGAGGCGAGGAATGAACACTTTCCAATGGTATTTTTTGCCGAGCGCGAGCATGGCATCGTGCAGGCCGCTGTTGGCACTCACGCCGCCGGCGATGGCCACCGTTTTTATGCCGGTTTGCTTGCTGGCCTTCACCAATTTGTTCATCAAAATGTCGATGATGGTTTTTTGCACCGAGGCGCAAAGGTCTTCTTTGTTTTCCTCGATGAAGTTGGGGTTGAGTTTCAGGTTGTCGCGGACGGTGTACAAAATACTGGTTTTCAGTCCGCTGAAGCTGTAGTCCAAATCAGGGATTTGGGGCTTGGCGAAGGTGAAGGCATTGGGATTGCCGATTTTGGCCAACTTGTCAATGACAGGTCCGCCGGGATAAGGCAGGCCGAGGATTTTCGCGGTCTTGTCGAAGGCCTCGCCCGCCGCGTCGTCGATGGTCTTGCCGATGACTTTCATGTCGAAATAGTCTTTCACGACTACGATTTGGGTGTGGCCGCCCGACACGGTGAGGCACAAAAATGGGAAATCAGGCACTTCGGTATGGGTGTCGTCGGTGGCAAAATGCACCAAAATATGCGCGTTCATGTGGTCGATTTCCACCATCGGGATGTTCAAGGTTTGCGCGAAAGCCTTTGCAAATGAGGTGCCTACGAGCAACGAGCCTAAAAGTCCGGGGCCGCGCGTAAAAGCGATGGCGGATAACTGATTTTTTTCTATTTTTGCAGTCTTCAAGGCCGTGTCGATGACGGGGATGATATTTTGCTGGTGGGCACGCGAGGCGAGTTCGGGGACAACACCACCATACTGCTCGTGAACCTTTTGCCCAGCGATGACATTCGACAGCACCCGCGTGCCTTGAAGCACTGCGGCTGAGGTGTCGTCGCACGAGGATTCGATGCCTAAAATGTATTCGTTCATGGGTCTCAATTTGGAGGGTCAAAATTATTAAAAAAAAGATTATCCATAGCATCCTGATTTTAATTGTGGTGGTGCTGGCCATCATCACAAGTCTTTTCGTTGCCATACAAGACCCTATCATTCAGAAGTTTGCAGTGCGTTTTGCTGGAGGTTACCTTTCTGAAAAAACGGGTGCCGACATCAAAGTCGGCAATCTGATGGTGACTTCCGATTTTCGTGTCCTTGTCGAAAATGTTTCTGTCAAGGACTTGAGAAACAACGACTTGGCAAGTATTGGCACTTTGGAAACCCAAATCCGCGTTGGCGACCTTTTGGAGGGCAAAATCCATCTTTCGCATGTGGAATTGAGCCATACTGAGGCCAACATGATCCAATACGAGGGCGAGGACAAGTTCAATTTCGCGTTTCTTGCCGAGGCTTTCCCAAGCGACACAACGAAAGACAAGGAATCGACGCCAATGGCCATTATGGTCGACAAGATTTCCTTGAAAAATGTCGACTTCATGCTGTGGAACCAAAACTCGGACAAACCAGAGAAGACCGAGCAAGGCCTGATGGATTATTCGCACCTCGACCTTGACGACATTTTCTTGGAAGCCAGCGATTTCTATATGCTTGGCGATTCCATCTGTGCCAATATCGCCCATTTGAGCGCGAAGGAATTGAGTGGGTTTGAGTTGAAAAGTTTCAGCACCGATGCTCTCGTGTCATCGCAAGGCATTTTCCTCAACGGCTTGCTGATGGAAACCAACAACAGCCGTTTCGACATGGATCTCAACATGTTATGCAACGGCTTCAGTGCCTTCGGAAGTTTTGTGGATTCGGTCGTATTTGATGCTTCCATCCGACGGAGCGACATTATGCTTTCCGACATTGGCCCTTTCACAAGTACGATGTACAAAATGCCTGACAGAGTGAAGTTTGAGGGACGTTTCACCGGTCCGATTGAGCATTTCCGCGTCGACAATATCAAGGTTGAATTGGGCAAGTCCACTTCGTTCAGGGGCAGCATCAGTATGCACCCGCTGGACTTCAACAATGGCTATCATACGTTGAATATCAAGAAGATGAACTTCACTTATGACGATTTGGCCAATTTTTACATCCCTTCCAGCAGCAAAACCATCCCTATGCCTGAGTCG
>Ga0326514_10002491_pt1 | contig 11716 bp, 22 predicted proteins | sample 3_2548_0518_D_FD_203653 | JGI IMG/M metagenome (GOLD analysis project Ga0326514, IMG submission 203653) | Bovine rumen microbial communities from UC Davis, California, United States - 3_2548_0518 | ecosystem: Host-associated > Mammals > Digestive system > Stomach > Rumen | place: USA... | reverse complement strand
AACATTTGTGTCACGACTATTGTAAGCCATTCACAGCCCCCTTTAGTGGGGGCAGAAAGGGGGATTATGACTCAGAGTGAAATGATCATTGATTATCTTAAGACACATCCAAATGGATTAACACCACAGGATGCAGTTAGTTTGTTCGGTTGTATGAGGTTATCAGGCAGAATCTTTGATTTAAAGTCAATGGGATATCCGATTGCAACAGAGATGGAAACCAAGAAGAACCGCTATGGTAGGAGTGTGACTTATGCAAGATACAAACTTGTTAGAGAGGATAAAAGCGATAATCCGTAATTGCGAAGACTATAAGGGGCATGGGGAATCACGGTATAGCGAACAGGAACAGGAACTAATCGCTTATGAAAGGATAAGGGATTTGATAGATGGTGAGGGTAAAGGGAACGGATGTATGTAAGAGATGCGTCTATGGTGGGGATTATTCCGATGGATGCTCTTACATGGCAGTCCACAAGAAATCAAGGCTGATAGAAAACGGGGAACGATATAACCCAGATTACTGTACCAAGTACGAAAAGGGCAGTAACGAACTAAGGAAGAAAAAAAAGGAGAAATGGCATAATGGGAAGTATTTTTGATTTGGCGGGTGCTTACAAGGAACTGTATGCAATGCTCACCGATGCTGATGAATCTGATGAACAAGTCATCAATGATACCCTTGAAGCCGTAGTAGGGGAGATAGAGGTCAAGGGAGAAAGTTACATAATGGTCTGCAATCGTTTGGACATGGAGATAGATGCCTGTAAGAAACAAATCGCATATTGGGAGCATGAGTTGAGTATCCGTGAAAACGGACTAAAGAGACTTAAAGACAGATTGGTTCGTTTCCTCACCATGATGGGCAAGAAAGAAATCAGAACCACAAACCACACGATTAAACTCTGTGGTAACGGTGGGAAAGTTCCAATCAAATATTTTGACGAGAATCATTCCGACATCCCTCAGAAATCGGTTGATTTATCTAAGATACCGAACGAATACAAGAGAGTTGTCGTGTCAGAATCCATTGACGCAGATAAAGTAAGGTCTGCCCTGGAAAATGGTATCAAGTTGGATTTCGCTGAATTAGGCGAGAGAGGTTCACATTTAAAATTCAAGTAAAGGAGAAATTATGACAGACAAGGAAAATGTAATTGAGTTCATGTTAGATGAAAAGACAGCCACGGTCACGTTCACACAGGGAAGATACATCACACGCATTAAGGAATTGGCGAAGAAGAAGCCGGATGAGTGTAAGATAACACGCACCAACAGAGACGGTTCGATCGTTGCTCATATTCCTGTTTCATGGGTAAAGATAAACCCGACCATAGAACTTTCGGAAGAGAATAGAAAGGAAAGGTCAGAACGCATGAGGAAGTTACGTGCGGAACAGTTGGCAGACGTAAGTGAGGGATTCATGAACGAACCCGAATATCCATTCTACGAGGATTAGGGTAGAAGTTATAGGGTAAAGCACAAACGTGTGTTTTTGATAAAAATACAAAGACGAGGACAAGGACGAATGTTTGTTTGAATTAGGTGTTGACTTTCGCAACAAAACTTGATATATAGATACACCATGATACAACATGAACAGTCGTTCGGAAAGGAGAAAGGATGAACGACCATATCGAGATAGCTATTTATGAGAGCGGTTTTTCCAAGAAAAAGATAGCAGAGGAAATCGGAATCCAGAGAAACACCCTGTCACGGTGGTTTCGGAAAGAGATAACCCCTGTCAGAGAACAGCTTATCTTAAGGGCTATCGAAAGATTAAAGGAGAAGAAAGGATAACAACCGATGGCTGAAAAAAGAATGTTCACAGGGAAAATAACAGAGAGTGATGCTTTTTTGGATATGCCCTTATCGAGCCAATGCCTGTATTTTCATCTCTGTATGTATGCGGATGACGAGGGGTTTGTAAAAAACCCTAAACGCATACAAAGGATGATAGGTGCTAATGACGATGATATGAGGGTGTTGATAAGCAAAAACTTCGTAATCATTTATGAGAATGGTGTAATTGTTATCAAGCATTGGAAAATGCACAACTGTATACGCAAAGATCGTTTGCATGAAACGGAGTATCACGAAGAAAAAGCAATGCTCTACGTTAAGGAAAGCGGGGCATATACGCTTGACCCCTCACAAGGAGTTCCGCTGTTATCAACCATATGCCAACCAAATGACAACCAAATGATGGACAGATGTCGGACAGATGACGGTCAAATGTCAGGCAAGCGTCATACCGAGATTAGATTAGATAAGATTAGTATAGATAAGAATAGTATAGGTAAGGATAGTATAGATAAAGATATATCCCCCCTTAATCCCCCCAAAGGGGAAAAGGGTATATCAAAGAAAAGTGTCTATTTTGAAGATGAAGAATTAAACAATGCTTTCCTTGACTTTCTGGATATGAGAAAGAAGATAAAAAAACCCGCTACGGACAGGGCGATAAAAATGGCTATAAACAAATTGGAAAATCTAAGCGGGGGAGATAAGGAAAAGAAAATAGACATAATAAATCAATCTATCATGAATTGTTGGCAAGATTTATTTCCTCTGAGAACAGAACGCAAAGTTAATGATGTAGATTGGAGCAAAGTATGACAAGAGACGAAACAAGGGATTTTATCAAAAAGGTAATAGAAATCTATCCGAGTTGGAGAACCAACAATATAGATGAACTGTCGAAGAGGGTAGATACGTGGCATGAGTTTTTGGAAAAAGAAGATGCCTTGCATATAAATAAGGCACTTACCGAATACGTAGAAATGGAGAGAAACAAGTTTGCACCGTCTGTTAGTGACATGCTTTTCCTTGCTAAGAAGTACAGACCCGACCCACGGTTTGAGGGTGTCGATTATTGGGAAAACAAGACCAGAGGGATTTACCCTTATCCGTGGAGAATGGACGTTTACCGTACATGGTACACAAATGATCGTGAAGCGGGGAGATTCCACCGTTACTTGCAGAAAGGTATTCAAGCCGTGGAAGAGGGTAGAGTCGATGAGGAAGAGTTAAGGGATTTAAAGTACGTGATTAAGGTTTATGAGGAAAAGAAATGCTCAATGATGAAAAAGGATTGATAGGGTGTGTCCTTTATGAACCCGAATACTGTATGAACCTTGTTTACAGCAAAATAAAGCCGGAGATGTTTACGAATGATTTCTGCCAAGATGTGTATATGTGTCTTCTAAAGTTATTCAATGACGGTGAGGACATAACGTTGGTAGAGGTTGCAAGGTTGCTTGAAGACGAGAGACGAGACAAGGAAGAAGTAGTTCCATTCTTAGGGTCTTGTGTGGAAAATATTTCAACCGCCAACGAAGTAAGGGCTTACGCAAAGACCATAGAAACCGAGTTCAAGACCAAGCAGATACAGATACTACTCAATAACACCAGATTAGAGCCAAACAACATTGATACCATAATAGAGGACTTACAGGCAGAGTTTGAGAAGCTAAAGGAAAACAAAGGCAAAGACATTCAGACATTAGCCGAGATCACGGAAGAGAACCAAGACCGACACTTCAATGAATCTGTGGACGCTGAACTGATTCAGACAGGGTTTGAGAAGTTTGATGAATGTATAGGTGGTTTTGAGGGTGGCGAGATGATAGTCATAGGAGCAAGACCGTCAGCGGGTAAATCAGCTTTCATCACTCAGATAATAACCAACATAGCAGAACGGGGTCATTCGGTCGGATACTTCAACCTTGAAATGGGAGCGAAACAAATCTATCAGAGAGTAGTCGCAAGGTATTCGGGGATTGAATTATCAAGGATACAACACGGCAAATACTTTCTGAACGATGAAGAGATGGAGTTTAAAAAAGCCAACGAACGAATGAAGAAGTTATCTAACGTGACTGTGATATCGGGGTCATGCAAATTGACAGAGATTAAAGCCGAGTGCAGACACAGAAAGTTTGACTTGATCGTTATTGATTATCTCCAACTCATTATCCCGACACGACACTTTGATAATAAGGCGGCAGAGGTCGGGGAGATAAGTAAACAGTTAAAGAGTTTGGCAATGGAATTAAAAGTTCCGGTCGTAGCCTTAAGCCAGATGAACCGAAAAGTCAGAGCCACAGACGAACCGACCATGAGTGAGTTAAGGGAATCGGGAAACATAGAACAGGACGCTTCGATTATTACTTTGCTTTGGAATCTGTCTGACAGCGGAATATTAAAGGGTCTTAAGGTAGACAAGAACCGACAGGGAACGACCATGAAAGAGGTATTGGAGTTCAAAGGGGCATTGATGACATTCAAAGAAACTGATATAGATATTAACCATGCACAGGAATATCAAAACGCAGAAGAGGAAGAAATACCGTTTTAATGGAATTACAGAAGAAAATATACAACTTCATATTGGATTTTTGGAAACTTGTTAAAAAGTACACACCACCGCCCAAACAGGAAGACCATAAAGCATGGGATACCTTAGTGAATGAATCAACAGAATTGATACATAAGCATGAGACAGGCACAAGAGAAGACAAGTTCTTCCGTGAATTGGTTTTTGTGTGGTTTGACTACATAGGGGGTAGACGATGGGATTAGTCAGAGTAGAGAGGAACATATCTCTGTACAACGGAAAGATTTACAGAGTGTATGTGAGCCAGGGCAATTACTTAGGGTCGTTTAAGACACTTGATGAAGCACGTTCCGCAAGAGACGTTTATTGGTCAGACAAAGACAGAGGAAACCAACGCAGAGTTTTTATCCGTGGTTTAACCGAGAGACTAAACAAAGCTGTTTCGGAAAGCGGTATCGGATTAAACGAATTATCACGGAGAACAGGGATAGGAACACATACCTTAAGGACATACTTTAATGGTGAGTATAATCCCAAAGCAGATAACTTGGCAAAGTTGGCGATCGTTTTAAACGTCAGTACAGATTGGCTCTTAGGATTAAAGGAGAACAAATGACATACGAAGAATTTTTGAAAACAAAAGAAACAGAGCATATTGAGTCTGGATTAAAAGTAGAATCAGATAAATTGAATCCAAGTCTGTTTCCTTTTCAGAGAGACATAGTTAGTTGGGCATTACAGAAAGGCAGAGCCGCTATCTTCTCGGATTGTGGAACAGGGAAAACAATTATGCAGTTGGAATTTGCTAATCAGATAGTAAAGCAGACAAAGGTAAAAGCACTTATCATAGCACCATTGGCAGTTATTGAGCAAACACGGAAAGAGGGAAGAAAGTTCGGGATAGAGTCAAACGTATGCCGAACACAGGAAGATGTAAAAGATGGTATTAACATCACCAACTATGAAATGTTAGAGCATTTTGAACCTGATATATTCGGATGTGTAGTGTTGGATGAAAGCAGTATATTAAAGTCTTTTACATCAACCACACGGAATATGCTTATAGATATGTTCGGGAGAACACCATATAAGTTGGCTTGTACTGCTACACCAAGTCCTAACGATCATTCAGAATTGGGCAACCACGCTGAGTTCTTGGGAATTATGACGAGAAGTGAGATGCTCGCAACATACTTCATACATGATGGCGGTAACACTTCCTCATGGCGGCTAAAAGGATATGGGGAGAAGAAGTTTTGGGAATGGGTGGCAACATGGGCGGTATGCGTTAGAAATCCGGCAGACTTAGGTTATACATCCACAGGATATGAGTTACCGAAGTTGAACATCATAGAACATATCATTGAAAGCCAAGCAGATGAGGGTGAGTTAGTGGCAAAAATGGCACAAACCCTATCTGAAAGACGAGATGCAAGAAAGAAATCACTTGATGATCGTGTGAGGATGGTAAAGGAGTTGGTTGATAACTCTGATGATGAATGGCTTATTTGGTGTGATTACAACATAGAAAGTGAAATGTTGGGTAAATCTGTGTGTAAAGGAGTAGAGGTTGTGGGGAATGACAGCCCCGAATACAAAGCACAGACAGCTTTAAAGTTTGCCGAGGGAGATATAAAAGCCTTGATAAGCAAACCATCTATTTATGGGTTTGGAATGAATTTCCAAAATTGCCACAATATATGTTTTTGTGGAATCTCAGACAGTTACGAACAGTTTTATCAGGCGGTAAGAAGATGTTGGAGATACGGACAGACCAATCCTGTTGATGTACACATAGTTTTGTCCACCAGAGAAATATCTATATTGGAAAATATCAAACAGAAACAACGGCAGATGGACGAATTGCAAGAAAACATGGTTAATCTCATGCACGATGTCACCATGAGTGAAATTAAACACACAACAAGAATCGTAACAGAGTATAAGCCGACACAAAAGTTACGATTGGACATAGCGTAAAGGAGGGTGAAATGAACGTAATAAACAGTTACACAGGAAAAGGGTATCAGCTTATCCACGGTGATACGTGTGAGGTCATAAGGGAAATACCGACCGAGAGTATACATTTTGAGGTTTACTCCCCACCGTTTTCAAGTCTGTATACATACTCAAATTCGGATCGCGATTTAGGCAACAGCAAGGACGATGAACAGTTCTTTGAGCATTTCCGATTCATCACAACTGAGTTGTACAGGATTTTAAAACCTGGAAGAATCATGGCAGTTCACTGTATGAACATACCCGCATCAAAAGAAAGAGATGGGTATATAGGCTTGAAAGATTTCCGAGGACAGTTAATAAAGGAGTTTATTGAAGTCGGATTCACTTACCACGGTGAAGTGACTATATGGAAAGACCCTGTTACACAGATGCAGAGGACTAAAGCATTAGGGCTTCTCCATAAACAGATAAAAAAGGACTCATGTCGTTCAAGAATGGGATTGCCGGATTACATCATAATCATGCGTAAGGACGGAGAAAACGAAGAGCCTGTAACACACACAATGGAGACATACCCTGTTTCAGAATGGCAGAATGTGGCAAGTCCTATATGGGATTATGAGTTTTCCCCTGTATGGTGGGATATAAACCCATCCGACACATTGAATGTACAGGCGGCAAGGGATGGACGTGATGAAAGACATATATGCCCGTTACAGTTGCCAGTGATCGATAGGTTGTTAAAACTCTATACCAACGAAAATGACATAGTGTTTACCCCTTTTATGGGGATAGGCTCAGAGGTATACGAAGCAGTGAAGAACGGACGCAGAGGTTTGGGAATTGAATTAAAGGACAGTTATTTTAAATGTGCAGTGGAAAACTTAACAAGGCTTGAATCAGATATGGCAGAACCGACACTGTTCGACTTCATGGATTTCAACTAAAAAACGGACGATTTTATCTTAGGGTATATAAACCTACCCTAACAGGGATAGAACGGCAAATTGATATAAAACACATAGACGGAGATTGGAAAGTTAAGAAAGGAAATAAGCATGGAACTATGGAGAGACATCGAGGGATTTGAAGAATATCAAATCAGTACATGGGGAAATGTAAGACGGAACGGGAAGGTGTTAAAGCCCTACTACAACCACAAAGGATATCTGAAAATATCACTCCACAAGAATGGAATTAGCCACAAAAAGAGGATAAACAGACTTGTGGCACAGGCTTTCATCCCAAATCCGAACAACTATCCCCAGGTTAACCACAAGGATGGGAACAAGGAAAACAATTCCGTGACAAACCTTGAATGGGTGACGGGAGAAATGAACATAGAACACGCAAACAGGCTGAGAAAAGGAATTTTATCATGACTTTATTTGATATAGGGCTTGACAAGGAAGAGAAAGAAGAACAGGCTTTACCGACCGACCGACCGACCGACCGACCGACTACGGCTCATTGTCTCTTTGAACAGTCAGGCACATTCAAAAATGAATTTATCAAATTAGGTATTCCGTCATACGACTATGACATACTTAATGATTATGGTGAGACGGATTATCAGATAGATTTATTTGCCGAGATCGAAAAAGCCTACAACGAAGAACCGAGCATCTTTGATGAGTTCAAAACAAGTGATGTAATAATGGCGTTCTTTCCATGTGTGAGGTTTGAAAATCAGATAATGCTTTCATTCCGAGGTCAACTACATGGTATGGAAACATGGTCAGCAGAAAGAAAGATGAAATATGACATGAAACTCCTGGATGAAGTAAACGCAATGTATAAGGCGGTTAACAAGCTGTTCATTACGTGTATCAAAAGAGGGTTAAAACTGATTATGGAAAACCCATATTCGGAAGAACACTTCCTACGGAGATATTGGTGCTGTCCAAGCACAATTATTGACAAGGACAGACGAAAGAACGGTGATTACTACGCAAAGCCAACACAGTATTGGTTTTTGAATATTGAGCCAACTTATTCGGTAATTTTTGAGCCTATACCGGACAACGCATTAGATGTAAAAGACGCTATCCGAATGATGAAAAAAGAAGATTGGGAAAAGACAAGAGCAAAATCAACAAAACAAGCAAGGTCAATGATTCATCCACAATACGCTAATAGATTTATAAGACAGTTTATTTTATGAAAGGAGCGATCATATGACAGCAGAAATAAAAGTAAATAACCCACCAAAGAAATTCCGTAGATATATCGTAGTACGTTTGGTTGATTCATCCTTATGGTACTACGCAACATACGATACAGAAGAAGAAGCAAGAAACGTAGCAAGAGAAGTAGATGGTTTTGTAGCAGAGGTGGTATAAGCAGAGGACACCAGTAACTATTAACCACGATTTTAAGAAAGGATAGCTTAATTCTAAAAGGCGAAAAATATGTTTTGTGTACAAGCGGTGTCCTCTGTTTGTATATAAGGGAAAGGAGAAATAGTGAAAATCGGGTTAATAGATGTTGATGGTCATAGATATCCGAATTTGCCATTGATGAAAATATCTGCCTACCACAAAGCAAAAGGTGATTCGGTTGAATGGTATCAGCCTTTGTTTAGCGGTCACATGGATAAGGTTTACATGAGCAAAGTCTTTTCGTTTACGCCTGATTATGAGTGGGTTATAGATGCAGATGAAATCATAAAAGGTGGTAGCGGTTACTGTATTGAGTTGGTAGACGGTAAGGAAGTGTACCGCAAAGAGAATGACAGGGAATTACCATATGAGGTTGAACACATATATCCGGATTATAGTTTGTATCCTGAATACACAAAGGACACGGCTTACGGATTTTTGACAAGGGGATGCCCAAGAGGATGTGGTTTCTGCCATGTGGCAAGCAAAGAGGGTAAATGCTCATACAAGGTTGCTGACCTATCAGAGTTTTGGAGAGGGCAAAAGAACATAGTCTTGTGTGACCCTAATATCTTAGCTTGTAAAGACCATATGGAATTGCTTGAACAGTTAAGGGATAGCAAAGCAACGGCAGAATTAAATCAAGGGATAGACATACGGTTAATCAATGATCGCAATTTGAAATTATTACAACAGATAAAACTTGACCATATTCATTTTGCTTTTGACAGATGGCAAGACAAAGACATTATCGAACCGAGGTTAAGAGAGTTTGTTAAGGCAACAGGCTACAATCGGGGGAAAGGTCATGTGATGTGTTACATCTTAGTTAATTTCGATACAACCATAGAACAGGATATATACCGCATACAGTTGTGTCGGGAATTGAATATCAGTCCATATCCCATGATCTATGACAAGGAACATTGCAAACCGATTTACAAGAAACTACAAAGATGGTGCAATAACTTTATCTTCTGGAGTTGCCCTACATTTGAAGAATACGGAAAGGAGAAAGCATGATTGAAGTAAAACATTATGGAAGTGGCGAAAGGGTACGGACGTATGAGTGTACACCCGAACGGCAGATTGAATTGGCTTATGCAAACATTGAATGTCTGTTGAAGATAGCCTTGTTGGATTCTGACGAGCATATCAAGGAAATGGGTGGCGAGCGTGAGTTATTAAGTTTGATGAATGGTTACATGGATTTGATAGAAAGGTTAGGAAAGGAGAAAGCATGACCAGAGAAGAAGCAATAGCAATCATCCGCAAAGAATATCTGTGTGTGGACAGAGATTGCGACATTGAGAAAAATTGTGGTCGGTGTGATTTGATGATACCAAGTAAAGAGCCAATACTTGAAGCGTATAAGATGGCTATACAGGCATTAGAGCAGACACAGTGGATTCCTGTTAGTGAGAGATTGCCCGAAGATTTAAAGCCTGTCAACATCACATGGGTGAACCATGAACCCGAACCATATTATCACGATATTAAGGACAAGAATTTTGTAGCAACAGGAATACATTACAGAGGTCGATGGTATTGGTATTCAACTACTTGCGCTGATTATCTTGGCGAATATGGAAGTAACGATATAGACAAGGTTGATGATGCGGTTGAAATAGTTGCATGGATGCCATTACCAGAAAGTTACAAAGGAGAGTAAGTATGACGATTGATGAGGTTATTAAAAGATACAATGACAATGCCGAGTATGAGCGTACTCATGGCAATTTGCAAGGATGCTTAGAGTTTAGACAGCTTGCCGAGTGGCTAAAGGAGCTTAAACTGTACCGGGAAATGATACCGTCAGCAAGTGAGGTTTTTATTACTGAGATAAGAAAGGAGCAAGCATGACGTTAGATGAAGCAATAAAACATGCCGAGGAAGTGGCGGAAGGATACGAAGAAGATATATCAAAATGGGAATATACCCTAAGTGAATACAGAAAAAGAGAATGTGTTGAACAAACAACAATTCCAAGATGTGAGAAAGCATTAAATAAATGCAAACAATGTGTATCCGAACACCGTCAGCTTGCCGAGTGGCTTAAGGATTATAAGCGACTGAAAGAGCAAAGCAATGTTCCAGACATAAATGACGGAGACATTATCAGCAGACAGGCGGTGCTTGATACTTTATCTGAGCTTAATGCCATTAGCTTTTATGAGGCACAAGAAGATAGTAAAGAAGCCTATTACGAGATACGGCAGGCAATAAAGAATCTGCAATCCGTCAAACCGCAAGAGTCTTGTGATGTTCCCGACACAAATGACGGTAAGATGTCAGAAAATTCGACAGGTTCAGAAAGTGAGGTAAGGAATGATATATAAGTTAATTCAATGGTTTAAGCGAAACGCTTGTGATAAATGCGATTACTATCATGCTGACAATAATACATGTCAATCGAAAAAGTGTGCAACTAAGTGTGCAACTTGTGTGCAACTTGTGGATGTCATCCATATGTTAATTGGTTTGACAGACATTTTTGCGAAGCATACAAAGCAGAAAGGAGCGATAAGGAATGATACATAAAGCAACTATTGATTTTTCAGAAAACGAAAAAGAAATGATGGAAACAATAGCTGTCAATTACATATTGGCACAATCAGACGGATTTCAATTAGGATATGCACAAGCATTATCAGATTTTACAGAGAATATCATTGATTTTTGGAAAAGCACAGACGATGCACCACAACAGAGTATACTTGATGTTTTGGTCGAATTAGGTGTTGAGCTAGGAAATCGACAAGGAGTAGTAAAGGAAAACATCAAACAGGCAAAAGAGAGGGGCTTTGAGCAATATTATAATTGGCAATACAAAGAGAAAGATGAACCTTTTGGAAGAGTGGTTAAACTGTATACAAAGGCAGAGCCATACAAGGAAGAAAGTGAGATACAGGAAAGGAGCGAGGAATGAGCAAAGATTACAGAGAAAAGACAATCCAAGGGTGTATCATTGACGGAAGTAAACCTATACCCTTGCCGAAAAAATGCGATGTAACTGTTCGTATGACATCAGATA
>Ga0326514_10002490_pt1 | contig 11717 bp, 6 predicted proteins | sample 3_2548_0518_D_FD_203653 | JGI IMG/M metagenome (GOLD analysis project Ga0326514, IMG submission 203653) | Bovine rumen microbial communities from UC Davis, California, United States - 3_2548_0518 | ecosystem: Host-associated > Mammals > Digestive system > Stomach > Rumen | place: USA: California... | reverse complement strand
GCTCATGTAGTCGGGCGTGATGAGTGGTTCATTACCCAGTGTACGGTAGATGCTGAAGGGTGTGTTCAGCACGATGCCAGTCTCCGCCGGCCGGTCAACAAACTGGTTGGCGTTGCTGATGGTGATGGGGCGCACGGCAGTAGCAAAGCCGCCACGCATGCCGGCCACACACAGTGGTATCGTCAACAGCAGCGCCACCGTCTGCACTGCATAATAACGTATAATGTGTCCGTGTCCTTCGTTGTGTCCGTGTCCTTCGTTGTGTCCGTGTCCTTCGTTGCGTCCGTGTCCTTCGTTGCGTCCGTGCAGGCGGGTTTTCCCCGCCTGTTCGTCCTGTTTGCTCTCTCTGCCCTGTTTGCCCTGTTTGCCCTGTTTGCTCTCTCTCGGTAAAAACAGCCGCCACAGCACCCACGACAGCCCAAAGCCCAGCAGCACCAGGTACCAGTTGGCCAGGAACTGCTCGCCCATAATCTTTGCCATGCCGCCAGCGCCCTCATTGCTGAACTCATAGAACACTGTTGTCGTGGTGCGCTTGCCGGTATAGGGAAAATAGACGCAGTCGCACAGGTTTGCCCACAGTGCCACGCTGTTACACACCACATAGATCCAGCGTACCACCTTGTAGTAGCCTGCACACTCCTTCCAGTGCAGGGGAAAGAGCATCATCAGGATGACCAGTGCGTTGGTATAAAGGATGGCGGAGGTGTCGAAAATCAGTCCGGCAGCAAAGAGGTCCAAGCCGTGACTCCACGTCATCGTGTCGGCATACAGTCCCCAGTTCATCGCCAGGAACGCCAGCCTGCAGAGCGTGAACAGCACGTAGGCAACCGCCAGGTTGCTCACCAAAGCCACCACCGGATGATTCCATATTTTTATTTTTTCACTCTTCATTCTTCACTCTTTATTCTTCACTCTTCACTCTTCATAAGGGCGAAGCCCGCATCCGCGAAGCCCGCATAATTGCGGCAAAATTACAAAAAAAATACGAAAAAGCAGCGGAGAAAAGGCTTTATTTCAATAATTTGTACTACTTTTGCAGTATGATACATAAAAAAACAAGAAAAAGGGCGACTTTTGCCCTTGTGATGCTCCTTTTAGTCGGCCTCCTCGTCTGGGTCTATAGCCGTTGGGACGTGTGGTTTCACAATCCTGAGGAACCTCCCTATATCTCAGAGACCGCGCCCCATAGGGTGCTACTCACCTTTGGCGACAGCCTGGAGATGTCGAGAAACGTCAGTTGGCAAGCCGACAGCATCCTCCATCCCTCCCATCTGGAACTGGCACTGCTGCCCGATGGCGACACTGTCAGCATCGAGGCCTATGGTGAGGTGTTTCGCTCGCGCAGCGGACAGGCCGCCTATTATGTGGCCCGCCTGCGCCAGTTACAGCCCGAGGCGTGCTATGCCTACCGTGCCGTGACCAACGGAAAGACTTCGCCCTGGTATCATTTCCATACTTATGCCCAAGGCCGCGACAGCCTGTCGTTCCTTTATGTAGGCGATGTGCAGGACAGTATTGGCGGCGAGGCCAACCGCTTCCTGCGCGAAGCCCTGAGCCGACATCCGCAGAGCGAGTTCCTGGTATGTGGCGGCGACCTGACCGAGCGCCCCGTCGATGCCCACTGGACCGAGACCTTCCGCGACATCGACAGCGTCTGTCAGGCCATGCCCCTGCTCAACGTCACGGGTAACCACGACTACCTGAAGGGACTTCCCGTATCGCTGGAACGCCGTTTTCCGCTGGTCTTCTCCTATTTCCTCGACTCAAAGGTTGAAGACAACCAGGTCTATACGCTCCGCTATGGCTCTGCGCAGTTTTTCCTCTTGGACAGTAACCGTGAACTGCCTTACCTGCTGACCCAGCGCCGCTGGCTGGAAGAGCAACTCAGCCGCAGCACCGCTCCCTGGAAAATCGTCATCCTGCACCATCCGCTCTTCTCTATCAGAGGCAACAATAACCTGATTCAGCGCTGGGTGTTCAACGACTTAATCGAGGACTACGGCGTAGATCTCGTGCTCCAAGGCCATGAGCATGCCTACGCCCGCATGACCTCAAGTGCCTCCTCCCCGACCAAGCGCACCACGCCCGTCTATACCGTGAGCCACTGCTCGCCCAAGAACTACTTCATCCAGTTTGACGACCGCTTCGACAAGTTCGGCATCTCCAGCCGTTATTACCAGACCGTCAGCATCAAAGCCGACACGCTGACCATGGCGGCCTACGAGGTGTACCACCACACCCCCTACGACTCCCTCCGCATCATCAAAAACGTCCGTGCGGACGGGTTTTCCCCGTCCGAAGATGCCGTTCCCCGTGTCCTCATAGAGGACTACGGCTGCGCCATCCCCGAATACCTGGAGTTTACGCCCGACCTCTCCCGAAGGAAAGACCGGGCGTATGCCGAGCGTATCAAGGAATACAAGTCACGACACCCTGAGAGGCTTCGCTGAATTGCAGAGGAGCCGTTATAATGCTATCTTGTGCCAGAAGCGATGGGTGATGTCCTCGAAGGTGCCATCAGCCGCCTGACGGTACAGGCGCTGGTTGGTGGTGGGGCTCTTCAGTGGGCCGAGATGACGGATATACGGGCCGATCTTGATATAGTCGAAGTCGGTCTTTTTGATGTTGGAGGGTATGCGCAGCCTGCCACTATACCAGGCCACCTTGAACTGCGGGTAGGTCTCGTGCAGATACTGCGCTAGGATGTTGACTCCTTTCGGGTCGCCGTCGCCGCCCATGAAGGCGAAGCAGGTGATGTCGTTGCCGAAGCGCTCCACGAAATCGTCGAGCGCCTCGGTGTTGAGCGGCAGTCCGATGTCCTCCCAGAGATAGTGGCTGTGGCAGCCCGGGCATCGGCAGGGGCATCCGCTGATGTTGATGGCCAGCGTCACCTCATCGGGTATCTCCTGAAAGACAATGCCGGTGTTGACGTACTTAAGCATGATTCCTATTTCTTAATGAGTAATTAGTAATGAGTAATTAGTAATTATGATTAGAATTGCTGCTGAAACAAGCATGAAAGACGTGCTGACAATTGGCTTGCAAGGTAATCATAATTACTAATTACTCATTACTAATTAATAATTTCTCATTCCTCATTTCTCATTTGAGATATTACGCGTGAGCGTAATATCTCCTTGCTGCCTCTTCCTGACGGGCCTGCGAGAAGTTCGAGACGCGCTTCAGGTAGCCGATGATGCGGGTCATGTAGTCCACGTTCTTGGAGTGGCACTTCGGACACTGGTGCAGATAGCGCTTGTCTATATATCCGCACTCGTTGCACACGGTGTTGGGAATGTTGAACGTGAAGTAGTTGCAGCCTTCCTTGGCTGCCACCTGAAGGAGTTTCAGATACTGTTCCTTCGACAGGTGCTCCTCCAGGTTCATGTGCAGGGCGGAGCCGCCGGTGAGGTGCTCTATATAGGGTGCGCCGTGCAGTTTGAACTTGTCGATGACGGTGAGCGAGTCGTCCTCCACGACGTAGAAATATGAGTTGTAGCAGTCGCGTGGCACGAAATAGCCGTCCTCGCGGTCCCATTTGGCGTGCTTCACGCCCACGTTCTCCGCAGGAATCATCTCGCAGTTGAACATCAGTTCCTTGGTGCGGTACTGCTTGTTGTATTTCTCCACCAGGCCCAGGATGCCCTGCACAAACTTCTTGTATTCATCGTTAGGCGTTATCTTCAGTCCCATGAACTCGGCAGCCTCTACCAGTCCGTTGATGCCGATGGTGAGGTACTGGCGGTTGATGTTGATATAGCCGGCATCGAAGAGGGGGAGCATGCCGTGGGCCTGCAGTTCCTTCAGGTTCTCGTTGTAGGCCGTCTGCACCTTATGGCAGAGGTCAATGATGCCGCCCAGATACTCCAGGTAGTCCATCTGATGGTTCACGGCATACTGTATGCAGCGGTTCAGGTTGATGGTGAGCACTGACTTCGAGCCTGTGCTCACGCCGCCTGCGCCGAGGGTATATGAAAAGCCGTTGTCGGTAATCTCGTTGCGCAGTCGGCAGCACGACGACAGCGAGTCGGCGTTGTCGCTCATATAGGTGAAGAAGGAGTGCCCTTCGCTATACATCTCGGCTGTAAACTCACCCCACTCGGGATCCTTGCAGTTGCCGTTTTCGTCAACCAGCAGGGCCATCGTCTCCACAGGGAAGGTGAGCAGCGTCTTCGTGCGCTCTTTGTTGAACCATTTCATGAAGCGCTTCTGCAGCCAGGAGAGACCGTCCCAGTCGGGCTGAGAGCCGTCGGGGAAATAGAACTCTCCGAAGATGCTCTGGAAATAGTATTTGTCGTAGTAGGCAATGTTCCAGAACACGGCCTGGTAGTTACGTGCGCCGGTGGGCTGGTTCAGCGTATAGACAATCTGCTCGAAGTAGTCGGTGATGATTTTGTCGAGGGTGCGCTTCTTCAGGCTCATGTCAGCCTGCATGTCGGCGTGCTTCCAGTAGTCCTGTCCGTACTCCTTGCCCAGGAAGTAGTTCATGTACATCAGGAACTCTGGCGTGGCGCAGGCCCCGCTCAACATCGACGACACCATGAAGACCATGTTGACGAATCCGCCGCAGAACGACTTCAGGTTTGTGGGAGCCGTGGAGTTGCCGCCGATACTCAGTGTGCCTCCGATGAGCCAGGGGTACATCGTGATGGAGGCGCAGTAGTTGGCCAGCGAGGTCTCGTCGTTCTTATATATAAAGTGGTGTGTCAGTTTGTCGATGTATTCATCGGCCAACTGCTTGCCATACATCTTCTTGATGCGGTCGGTGAGCAGTCGCCGGTTCAGGCGGATGAAGTTCGATTTTGGCAACTCGCCTATCAGCGTGGCAATGTTTTTATGTTCAACATTGGCGTTGGCATCGTACTTCGAACCGGTGGCCGCATTGACCGACTCCATGTATTCGGAGAGGAACATCATCTTCTCCAGCGTCTCACGGTCTTCGGCATGTTCCTGTCGGTAGAGGATAAACGATTTGGCCACCTTATAGTAGCCCTCGCGCATCAGTGCCTCCTCAACCTGGTTCTGAATATCCTCCACCTTGATGTCGTCTTTCATGTTCAAGTGGCTGATAATCTTTGAGATAGTGCTCAGGTCGGCAGGCTCGTCCACACTCTCGAACGCCTTGGTGATGGCGTTCATGATCTTGTCAAGTGAGAAGCGGTCTTTTGAACCATCCCGCTTCGTGATGGTAAAGTTCTTGATTTCCATTATTGTATGTTGTTTCCTTCGTTTAGGTTTTTGTCTGTCTTGTTTCTGCCCTGTCTCATGAACTGCGGCAGGCAAATGTTTTCCGTTTTGGACAACTTTTTTCTTTTTCGTCGTTCAAAAGTTTTCCGTTTCTGAAAACCGGAATCGGATGCAAAGGTACAAAATTTCCTGAATACTGCAATGGCTTTTGCGAAAAAAAATGGCCTCGGGCTGTAATATTTCATTTTTTTTACTATCTTTGCACAGGAAACTTAAAGATGACTACTCACATGGACTTCAAACGGACTGTTTTTTTCATATTGCTCACCCTGACGGCAATCCCTTTGATGCAGAAAGGCTTGCTGGCTCAGTCTCCCTGCCGTGTCATCCAGTATGATGAGGAAGACGGTGTGCCGTCCAACCATATCACCCAGTTGCTGCAAGACGAGCGTGGCTTCATGTGGTTCGCCACGTGGAACGGCCTGTGTCGTTTCGACGGCTACGAGTTTCACACCTTCAAGTCGCAGCCCGGCGACGGTTGCAACATGCCCACGGACCGCATCCGTGGCATCAGCCTGCGTCCTGACGGGATGATTGTCTGCCGGGCAGACGAAGACGACTTTTTCCTTTTCGACACCCGTGCCTGCCGCTTCAGCAGGGTAGGAACGGAAGATAAGGAACAGGCTGCCTCCGACCTGATAAGATACCGTCAGAGCAAGGCGTTGAAAGACAGTCTTCCGAAGCATTACGTGTCCTTCGAATATTGCGACCGCCAGGGCAACCGTTGGGTGCTGGACAATGGGCGCATCAACCTTTGTATCACCGAGGAACAGCATGCGCAACGGCTGCCTATTGCCCCGTCGGCCGAGGTGAAATGTCTGTTTCGTGACAGCGAGGGCCGCTATTGGCTGACCACCCGCGAAGATGCCGCCGTGCGCATCTACGATGCCCAGATGAACCTGCTGGGCTTCCTGGGCAGCGACGGCACCATTCATGTGGCATACACCTCGTTTGGTGCACCCATCTACTGCATCTACCAGACATCCGACGGCACAATCTGGCTGGGGTCGAAGCCCTACGGCCTGTTCCGGCTGCATGAGGTGGCGTCGGGGCGTTTCACCGTGGAAAGGCTGACAGCCATGAGTGGCCAGGATGTGTACGACATCCGTGAAGACTGCTACGGCAGGCTGTGGGTGGCCACCATGCACAACGGTCTCTTCTATACCCGCGAAAGCAAAGCCGTGGAGCCCACGTTCCATATCCCCAAGCATTATCCCGCCGACAGCGGACAGCGTGTGCGCTATATCCACTTCGCATGGCTCGATGGTGACAGCAAAACCCCGCAGCCGGAAGACGAAAGCAGGGATGCCAAGGACGGTGTGCTGATGGCCGCCACCACCGACGGGTTGGTGACGGCACGTCTGACAGCCGATGCCGACGACATGGTGTTCACCCATCATCGGCGTGAGTACGACCGTGGCGGCAGCCTCAGCAGCAGTGCCATCATGGATATCTTGGACGATGGCAATGGCGGCCTGTTCATTAGCACAGAGAGCGGAGGAGTGAACATCGTTAGCGGGCACGACCTGCTCAACGAACACCCGGTGTTTCGCCATCTGAACACCGCCAACCATCTGCTGCCTAGCGACATGGCACTGTCGATGGCTGCGACTGCCGATGGCAGGATCCTTGTTGTGGGCGGCCATCTGCTCAGCGTGGTCAGCGGCGGGGAAACGCATCGCATCTACGACGCTCATTTCTTCCACGAAGACTACCGTTTCAGTGAGGCACGTCCGCTGCAACTTCCCGACGGACGCTGGCTGCTGGGGCTCAGCGACGGTGCCTGCATGGCCTCGCTTGATGTGGTCGACAGCCTGGCCTATGTGCCGCCTGTCGTGCTGACCGCCATCACCATTGGCGGCGACAGCAGCCTGTGGGCCGTGGAATATGGCGACACGCTGACGCTGCACCCCGGCGAGCGCAATATCACTGTGCATTTTGCCGCCCTGGACTATCAGGCCCCGGAGCGCATCATCTACGCCTTCCGGCTCACCGCCGACGGCCGGCACGACAGCGTGGCATGGAACGTCATTGACCATAGCCGCACGGCCACACTCCTCGACATGAAGCCTGGCACCTACCGTCTGGATATCCGCTCTACCAACGCCGACGGGCAGTGGCAGCCCAACCGGCGCACGCTGACCATCATCGTGGAGCCTGCGTTCTGGGAGGCATGGTACGGCCAACTGCTGATGGTCGGCTGTCTGCTCATGGCTGTTGCCGTTATCATCTATACCTTATTATATATAAGGCGCATCAAACGCAAGCAGCACGAGACGCTGGAGGCCTACCTCGCCCTGCTGCATGACATCAGGCAGGACAGGAACCTGCCGCCACCTGGCTCCGACCTCCCCGCGCCCGCCAGTGCGCAGCCTGTCGCCGACAGTGACAGGCCGGAAGCCGTCGACCCCATGCTGAAGCGCGTGATGCAGTTTGTGGAGGAAAACATCGCCAACAGCGATGCCAATATTGGCGACATGGCGGCAGCGGCCGCCGTCAGCCGCTCGGTGCTGCAGCGCAAACTGAAGCAGGAGATGGGTGTCACCCCGCTGGAACTGCTTAACGAGGCCCGCATGAAACGTGCCGGTCAACTGTTGCTCCTGCCGGAGAAAACCGTCAGCGAGGTGGCCTACGCCTGTGGCTTCACCGACCCAAAATATTTCAGCCGCTGCTTCAAACAGAGCACAGGAAAGAGTCCGACAGAGTTTAAGGGAGTTCATAGTTCATAGTTCATAATTCATAGTTATAGGGTATAAAATCGCGTCAAACACCATGTTTGACGCGTTTTTTCACCTCATTGACCCAATTTTCCCCCATTCCATCGGTATTTTTTTGCTACTTTTGCAACCAGATTTTAATAACTTCAAAAACAAACTACGTAAAAATGAAATCAAAATTTTTCTTTTTCCTCGCCTTGGCCTCGATGCTCTTTGTTGCATCGAGTGCCAAGAAGGTGCACACACTGGGCGACTCGACCATGGCACCCTACGATGAGAACGCCACCGTGACACGGGGCTGGGGCATGTACTTCGGCAACTTCCTGACCAACGGATGGACCTGCGTCAACTACGCCCGTGGCGGCCGCGACTCACGCGGCGGATACAACGAACTATGGCAGACGGCGAAGAAAAACGTCGAGGCCGGCGATTACGTTATCATCTCCTTCGCCCATAACGACGAGAAGAACGACGGCATGGACGGCTATCAGTTGAAAGACTACTACGAGAGCATCGGCCAGACATGGAGCGAACTGCGCGGCTCTATACCTTATTCTACTTATAAGGAGAACCTGGGCAAGATTGTCGATGAGGCCATCGCCCTCGGTGCCACGCCGATTATCTGCTCGCCCGTGTGCCGCAGTTATTTCAGTGGTGGCAAGATTCGCCGCAACGGCCGTCACGACCTGGGCGACTCGTTCAGCATCCTGACTGCCGATGGGCCCAAGGCAGGCAATAGCGTGCCCGCCAGCGACCATACCATGGACTATGCCTACCACTCAGAGCAACTGGCCAAGGAGAAGGGCATATCCTTCGTCGACCTGACCACCGCCACCGCCGCCCTCTACGAGAGTTATGGCGATGCGAAGTGCCATGAGTATCTCTTCGACGGTGAAGGCTCTACTCACTTCAATACCACGGGTGCGCTGCTCGTGGCCCGCGAGTGTGCCCGTCTGATGAAGGCACAGGGCATCATGGCCGACGACATCGTGCTGCCTACCGACCTCTCTGTGACACCTGCCAACGGTGATTTCGGCGAAGCCTATAGAGGTCAGACGCTGACCAAGGAGTTCACGCTCAACGGCTTCGGCCTGACACCCGAGAGCGGCACCGTGACCATCACCGCCACCGAGGGCATCACCCTCTCCACCAACAAGAAAGACTGGACCGATGCGCTGACCGCCACCTACGCCGCCTCGACGCTCGTGCAGACCTTCTACGCCCAGGTGACGCTGGCCGAGAACGGCCAGTTCACCGGCACTATCACCGTCAGTGCCAATGGCAGCGCTGCTGCCTCGCCCGCAGGAAGCACCATCGAGATACCCGTCACCGCCACCGCCATCGTCCTCGAGGGCGGCACGGAAGTAAAGGTCTACTGGCGCTTGGAGAGTGACGACAGTTACGAGTTGACAGGCCCTGCCACTGTCATACCAGAGAGTTGGACGGGCATGTATGTGCAGCGCTACTCCAACCCTAACGCCAACACCACGTGGCCGGAGTGGACAGGCTTCGATGCCAGCCGTAAGACCCAGCGCAACCTTCTCACCGGCGACGCTTGGCCTGCCGACGAGATCGACGACAACCCCAGCCGTTATATCCAGTGGGGCATCAAGCCCGCCACGGGCACGACGCTAAGTATCGATGAAATCAGCCTTTTTGTGTGCGGATGCGGCGGCAACGGCATGTGCTCGCACATCTACTACAGCACCGACAACTTCGAGACACGCACCACCATCTTCGAGATGAAGAAGATGCCGGCCAACAACATGCAGTACGTGGAGGCCAAGCCCGTCGTCAAACTCAGCGAGGGACAGGAACTCCTGGTACGTGTCTATCCCTGGTACAACGGTGCCGCCACGGGCAAGACCATCTGCCTCTCTGACCTTACTATCCACGGCATGGCCAGCGATGCCTCTTCCACGGGCATTGACGATTTACCAACTGACAATTCACGATGGGATGGTTCTGCTACCTACGACCTGTGCGGACGACAGATAGATAATCGTAAATCAGTAAATCGTAAATCATTTGGCATCGTGCGACAGTCAGACGGTACGTTCAAGAAGATAATCTACTGATGATGAGAACCATTCTATTATTAGGCCTGCTGTTGCTGGGTATCAGTACGCAGGCCGAGAACTATCCCTACCGCAGCGACTATCTGTGGCTCACCGTTCCCAACCACGCCGACTGGCTCTATAAGACGGGCGAGAAAGCCAAGGTCGAGGTGAGCCTCTACCGCTACGGCGTTCCGCAGGATGTGGAGGTGACTTACGAGATAGGCCCCGACATGATGCCGCCCACGTCTTCAGGCAAGGTGATGCTGAAAGGCGGACGTGCCGTCATCGACATGGGCACGATGAAGACTCCCGGCTTCCTCGACCTCCTGCTGAGGGCAACCGTTGAAGGCGATTTGCAATCCCCGACGTACAAGCACCACGTGAAGGTGGGCTTCTCGCCAGAGCAGTTGAAGCCCTTTACTAAGAATCCCGCCGACTTCGACACCTTCTGGCAGGCTGCCATCGAGGCGGCCCGTAAGGAGGTGAGTGCCGAGAAGTTAGAGGTGAGAAGTGAGAGGATAGACGACTACTGCACCGACGAGACCGATATGTATCTGCTGAAACTACATACCGACCAGCACCACAGCATCTATGGCTACCTGTCGGTGCCGAAGGGCGTGATGCAAAACATGGACGCTTCACCTACTGCGGGGCAGGAAATCGTAAATCGAAAGTCCGTAAATCGAAAATCCGTAAATCGAAAATATCCCGTTGTTCTCTGTCCTCCCGGCGCCGGCGTGAAGACCATCAAGGAGCCCATGCGCAACCTCTACTACGCCCGCAACGGCTTCATACGTCTGGAGATGGAGATCCACGGCCTGAACCCTGAGATGACCACCGAGCAGTTCAAGGAGGTGAGCAGTGCCTTTGACCATGAGAACGGCTACCTGTGCAACGGCCTCGACGACCGCGACAACTACTATATGAAGCATGTCTACGTGGCCTGCGTGCGTGCCCTCGACTACCTCTGCTCGCTGCCTCAGTGGGACGGCACGAACGTCTTCGTGCAGGGTGGCAGCCAGGGTGGTGCCCTCTCGCTCATCACCGCCGCCCTCGACCGCCGCGTCACCGCCTGCGTGGCCAACCACCCGGCATTATCCGACATGGCCGGCTACCTTGACAACCGTGCTGGAGGCTATCCCCACTTCAACAAGATGAACAACATGCTCGCACCGGAGAAGGTGAATACCCTCGCCTACTACGACGTGGTGAACTTCGCCCGCCGCATCACCTGTCCCGTCTACATGACCTGGGGCTACAACGACAACGTCTGTCCGCCCACCACCTCCTATATCGTCTGGAACCTTATCAGCGCTCCTAAGGAGTCGCTCATCACGCCCGTCAACGAGCACTGGACCAGCGAGGACACCAACCACGGCCAGATGCTATGGCTGAAGAAACAATTATCAGAATAACCTATTTTATCAACTTAACAACTAATTAACTAAAACAAAATGAAAAAATCAAACTTTTTCCTGACCTTGCTGGCACTCCTCGGCATGATGACCGTCAATGCCGAGCCCGTCAGCGAGAAGGGCTTCACCCTCTCGTGGCCGCTGAAAGACGGTGCCGCCAGTGCCACAACAGCCGTGGCATCGAAAGAGGGCCTGTTCTCCGTGGCCGAGATGACCGTGGGCGAGAAACTCACCATGAACGGCACACGCACCGACGGCGGCATCTGTGAGACCATGTT
>Ga0326514_10002489_pt1 | contig 11717 bp, 15 predicted proteins | sample 3_2548_0518_D_FD_203653 | JGI IMG/M metagenome (GOLD analysis project Ga0326514, IMG submission 203653) | Bovine rumen microbial communities from UC Davis, California, United States - 3_2548_0518 | ecosystem: Host-associated > Mammals > Digestive system > Stomach > Rumen | place: USA... | reverse complement strand
ACTATGAAGTGATTGCAAGAATCATTGAACAAAGGTCACATCATAAGTTGGATGAATGGCATCAATTAATTGACGTTCTTGGCGGTCTTCCTTACATGCAGGAATTGATGAAATAACTGTTCTTGGTGTTCTTGGTGCTTAGAATTTTGACACCACCAAGAACAGTATACAGCAGTAGTTGAAGGGTGTGCAAGAACAACAAAGAACACTAGCAAGAACAGCGAAAAGCCTTTATTTAAAAGGGTTTTAAGACTTCTGTTCTTGGTGTTCTTGGTGTTCTTGGTACTTTTCACTTTTAAATAAAAATAGTAATTTTATCAATATTTACTATGTATTTATATGATTTTAGGTGAAAAAAAAATAAATATATAGTAGTAGTGTTTTAGCAAGAACACCAAGAACACAAAAGACAGGTGATGAATAAATGACAGCTAAAGAATACTTATCGCAAGTTCAGGAACAGAAAAATAAAATCCTTGAACAAGAAGAATACATTCAGAGATTAATAGCAACTTTAGATGTTGCAGGAATCAGATATGACAAAGAAAGGGTTCAGACATCACCTGACCCTGATAAAATGGCACATATATTTTCAAAAATATTTGAACAGGAAGAAATTCTTGAAGATATGAAAAAGGTATTTGTTGATTTCAGAATCAAAGTAATTGATATGATTCATCAGATAGAAAATGATATTTTTAGAAAAATATTGAATATTGTTTATATTGATGGCAAGAACTTAAAGGAATGTGCAAAAGACATAGGATTCAGTTATGATTATGTCAGAGAAATGCATATTCAAGCATTAAGCGCATTTGACGAAAAGTTCCCACAGCAGTCAGGTTGTAACCCACACTAATGATATAGTATACTATATCATGTAATAAGTATGTCTAAAGAAAGACACCACCTTAAAAAAAGGGCAGGTGTCTTTTTTGAATTGGTAAAATAGAAAGGAAGGGGGTGTCAGGATATGGGATGACAGCAAAACAGAAAAGATTTTGTGAAGAATTTGTAAAGACAGGAAATGCTACACAATCAGCAATTAGTGCAGGATATTCTGAAAAAACTGCAAATGAGCAAAGTTCAAGGTTGTTAACAAAAGTTAGTATCAAATCTTATATACGTTCTTTGCAAGATGAAATCAAAAATGAAAACATCCTTGATGCTACAAAGATGCAGGAAGTCCTGACATCTATCATACTTCAGGAATCAGAAGAAGAAGTGATTGTTGTTGAAGGATGTGGTGATGGTATGTCTGAAGCAGTGACAAAAACAAAGACAGCATCCAATGCTGATAGAATCAAAGCTATTCAGCTTCTTGCAAGAATGCAGGGGGCATTGGATAACACAGCAACAGTGAATGTCATACTTCCTGTGTTTGGTGGTGAAGATGACCTTGAAGAATAGCAAAGGCAAAGGAAACCGACAAGCACAGCTAAAAAGAAGAAGACAGAGACAGAAGAATCAAGTCCCAAGAACCAAGAATTCTTATTGGTGCATTGATGGAAATTTCACTAATCATCCTGTTGCTTACTGCACACATTATCATGGTGTATTGACACAGGGATTGATGGATGTACATAAATGCAAGGAACATGGATGTTTCAGGTTAAGGGAAGGTGATAAATTTGAATAAGAAATATTATTACCTGCCCGATATTGTTGGAAAAGGATATAAACGATTTTGGAACTTCAAAGGAAGATACAGAGTTGTAAAAGGAAGTCGTGCTTCCAAGAAATCCAAGACAGCAGTTCTTTGGTACATTTACAACATGATGAAATATCCTGAATCAAATCTGTTGGTTATCAGAAAGACCTTCAGAACTTTGAAAGATTCCTGTTTTGCTGATTTGAAATGGGCATGTCACAGATTTGGTGTTGACAATTTGTGGCAGTTCACATTGTCACCTTTGGAAGCAACCTATCTTCCAACAGGTCAGAAGATATATTTCAGGGGGCTTGACGATCCATTGAAAGTCACATCCATTGCAGTTGATAAAGGCTGTCTGTGTTGGATGTGGATTGAAGAAGCATATGAGATCATGTCTGAATCTGATTTTGATATGTTGGATGAATCAATCAGAGGTGAATGTCCTGACGGATTATGGAAGCAGATAACACTGACTTTCAACCCTTGGAATGAGCATCATTGGATGAAGAAACGATTCTTTGACAATCCTGACCCTGATACACTTGCATTGACAACAAACTATTTGTGCAATGAATGGTTGGATAAAGCAGACTTGCGTGTGTTTGAAAGGATGAAGAAGAACAATCCAAGAAGATATGCAGTTGCAGGTCTTGGTGGATGGGGTATTGTTGATGGTCTTGTATATGAGAATTGGAAAGAACAGGCATTCACACTTGATGATGTAAGGAACTGCAAAACAAGATGTGGACTTGACTTTGGTTATACAAATGATCCTTCAGCAGCACCAATCATGTTTCTTGATTTGGAAAACAAGAAACTGTATGTGTGGGATGAACTTTATAAAACAGGTTTGTCCAACAAGAAGATATATGAAGAACTGTCATCAATGGGGTATGGAAAAGAGAAATTCACAGGTGATTCTGCTGAACCAAAGTCCATTGATGAATTGAAATCCCTTGGACTAAGAATCAAGGGGGCAAAGAAAGGAAAAGACAGCATCAACAATGGGATTCAGTGGATTCAGGATTTGGAAATCATTGTTCATCCAAGATGTGTCAATTTCCTGACAGAGATATCAAACTATACTTGGGATAAAGATAAATTTGGAAACAAACTGAACAGACCGATTGATGATTTCAACCACTTAATGGATGCAATGCGCTATGGGTTGGAAGATGACATAATTGGAAATGCTTGGTTGTATTAGAAAGGATGGTGAAGAAATGTGTTAAAGGAAGATGAAATTCTGAAGTTTATTCAGGAAGACAAGGTGTCAACTAAGAAACATCTTGCTTCAATTGGTCAAAAATACTATGAAGCTGAACATGACATCATGCATTACAGGATGTTTTACTTCAATTCTGATGGAAAATTGGTTGAAGATACAACAAGAAGCAACGTCAAGATTTCACATCCATTCTTCACTGAATTGGTTGATCAAGCAGTGCAGTACATGTTATCGGGTGAAAATGGAATTGTTCATTCTGATATTCCTGAACTTCAGACAAGATTGGATGAATACTTTGATGATGACTTCATCTGTGAATTGAATGATGTTCTGACAGGTACAATGGCAAAGGGATTTGAATATATGTATGCTTACATGAATAAAGATGGAAAGCTGTCATTTGAATGTGCTGATTCACTTGGTGTTGTAGAAGTCAGAGAAAAAGACACAGATGATGGTTGTGCCTACGTCATCTATTGGTATGTGGACAAGCTAACAAAGGAAAACAAGGTCATCAAAAGAATTCAGGTATGGGATGAAAATCAGACAGTATTCTATGTGCAGGAAGAAGAAGGAAAGCTGATTCTTGATGAATCAGAACCAATCAATCCAAGACCACATGTGATCTATAAAAAAGATGGTGATGAATCCATCTATTATGAAAATTTTGGTTTTATTCCATTCTTTAGGTTGGACAATAACAAAAAGCAATGGTCAGGACTGAAACCAATCAAGGATTTGATTGATGACTATGACATCATGTCATGTGGTCTTTCAAATAATCTTGCTGATTTTGATTATCCATTGCATGTGGTTAGAGGATTTCAAGGTGACAATCTTGATGAACTTCAGCAGAATCTGAAGACCAAGAAGATGATTGGTGTTGATTCTGATGGTGGTGTGGAAGTCCACACAATAGATATTCCATATCAGGCACGACAGGCAAAGATGCAGGAAGATGAAAAGAACATTTATCGTTTTGGAATGGGATTTAATTCTGCGCAGCTTGGTGATGGCAATGTGACCAATGTTGTTATCAAATCAAGATATGCACTTCTTGACCTGAAATGCAACAAACTTGAAATCAGGCTGAAACAGTTCTTGAAGAAAATATTGAAGGTAATCATTGATGAAATCAACAGAATTGACGGAACTGATTATCAGGTTGCAGATGTTTGGTTTGATTTCAAAAGGGAAGTCATGACCAATGCACAGGACAATGCACAGATTGAACTGACTGATGCACAGAAACAGCAGACGCAGATCAATACAATACTGTCACTTCAGAATGTCCTTGATGATGAAACAATCATTCAGAACATTTGTGATATCCTTGATATTGACTATGAAGATATCAAGGATAAACTTCCTAATGAAGATGTGTATGCTGATAACAAGACAGCACAGACCATCTTGGAAGGGTCATCTGAAGGTGGTGAACTGAATGGATGATGCAATCAGACAGATGACCAAAGCACAGTTGAAAGAAGAAGAACGTGCTTTGAAAGAAATCAAAAAGATGTATGAAAAAGCAAGGAAAGATGTAGAAGCACAGATTTCTGCTTTGAATGCTAGAAAGGACATGCAGAACCTACAATCAATCATCTATCAGAAAAAATATCAGGAAGCAATCCTGAAACAGATTGATGGTGTTCTTGATGAACTTAATAATGGACAGTTTGAGACTACACAGGACTTCCTGAATTCATCATATTCCAATGGATATATTGGAATGATGTATGATTTGCAGAAGACTACAGGTTGTACTGTGGTCATGCCTATTGACACAAAACAGGTCATCAGGGCAATCAAAACAGATTCCAAGCTTTCTGAAAGGTATTATCAGAACAGGGAACTTCCTGAAAATCTGTCAGTACTGAAAAGGAACATCAGACAGCAAATCACAAGGGGAATTGCTTCTGAAAAGACTTGGACTGAAGTTGCATATCAGATTGCACAGGGGATGAATTCCCCATTCAACAAAGCAATGTCTGATGCAATGCGAATTGTCAGGACAGAAGGACACAGGGTGAATCAGGAAGGTTTCCTTGACGCAGGTACTGAAGCGAAAAACAAAGGTGCTGACATTGTAAAACAATGGGATGCGACCTTGGACAGGAAGACAAGACCATGGCATCAGGAAGCAGATGGTCAAATCAGGGAATGGAATGAATACTTCATTGTTGGTGGTGAAAAGATGAAAGCACCATCAGTTGGTGGTTCTGCAAGGAATGTCTGCAATTGCAGATGTCAGCTTCTACAAAGGGCAAAATGGGCATTGGATGAAGCTGAACTGAAAACCCTTCAGGACAGAGCATCATTCTTTGGATTGGACAAAGAACAGTCCTTTGAAGACTTCAAACAGAAGTATTTACAACTGCCAAAGAATGCTGATACAATGAAATTGAAAGATGCTCTTAGTGTGCCTGTTAAATCTACAGATGCACATTATGATGCATTACTGTCTAAACTAAGTGAAATGAAGGTTGCATATAACCCTGTGAGAAACCACACAAAACAGTTATCTGATGAAGAAATCATCAAGATTCTTGCAGGTGGTGACAATACGTCAGGTTCATGTGCATCTGTTGGTCTTGCTTACATTGGACAGAAACAAGGATGGGATGTTCTTGATTTTAGGGGAAGCAAAAGTCGGGAATTCTTTTCATTAAAAGTTAATTTATTTAATTTGTCAAAAGCAAATGGAATGAAAGCCTTGAAAGCTGATGGAAAATGTTCATTAACTGTTGGAAACAGGCTTTTGAAAAAGGTGGAAACAGGTAAAGAATATTATTTATGTGTTGGACAACATGCTTCTATCGTAAGGAAAACAGAAGATGGAACACTTCAATATTTGGAATTACAGTCAGCATATAATAGTGGATGGACAGACTTCAATGGAAATCCTAAAAATACACTTCATGACAGGTTTGGATGCACTTCAATATCTGATTATGGTACATCTTCCACTTATGATTTCATGCTTGATTTGGAAGACAGTGATTTTTCAACAGATGATTTCAAATCTTTGCTTGGTTACATCAACACATCTGATTCAGAACAGAAGAAAGGAAAATATGGAACAATCAAGTAAATGGTATAAGAACAATCCTGATGACAAGATATGGTGGTTAAACAATCCCAAAGTAACAGGTGAATGGATCTTTTCTTTTGATAAGAAAACTGAATTCAATATGTTCAGAGATTACCCACATGCATTGACATCAGAACAAAAGAAAATCTTTGATGATGAAAATCCATATTGGAAGGAATTCTTTAAAGATAGAACACAGTAATTTAAACACCTTGGAAACAGGGTGTTTTTATTATGTCCTGAATATGACATAAAACTGTTCATGTCATTCCATGGGTGACCATGTAAAACATCAGTGACTGACAGTCACATCCAAGACATAACTTGTAAAAATTGTAAATGTGAAAGGAAGGACTAAACAATGACATTACAGGAATTATTGAAAGCACAGGACTTGACTGATGAACAGGTAAAAGGAATTCTTGATGCTATGAAACAGAACAAAATCTATACTGCATCAGAAGAAAATCTTGATGTAAGATATGGAAAATTAAAAACTGATCATGAAGCAATGATTGCAAAGGATGCTGAAAGTCAGAAACTTATTGCAGAACTTCAGAAAGCAACTAAAGGTCAGGAAGATGTGCAGACAAAAATCAAAGAGTATGAAGCAACTATTCAGAAACAGCAGGAAGAACTTGTTGAAGAAAAAACAGAATCTGCATTGAAGATTGGTCTTCTTTCAGCAGGTGCAAAGGCAACCGACATTGATTATCTGATTTATAAAATGAATCATGACAGTGATTGGAAACCTGAACTTGGTGAAGATGGACAGGTCAAAGGTCTTGATGACAAGCTAAAAGGACTGAAAACACAGTTTCCAAGTCAGTTTGAATCAACTTCTGCAAAAAAGATTGAAGAAAAGAAACTTGGAAAGCCTGAACAGAAAGATACAATCACAAAGGAAGATTTCAATAAGATGGGATATCAGGCAAGAAACAAGCTGTTCAATGAAAATCCTGAATTATACAAAGAATTATCAAGCAATTAAGAAAGGTTAAAAGGTGAAAAATTATGCCAAGTACAACAACTAAATTATCTAATATTATCAATCCTGAAGTCATGTCTGACATGATTGAAGCAAAAATTGAAGCACAGTGTAAGATTACACCATATGCACATGTAAACACAGATTTACAGGGAACAGCAGGTGACACAATTACAGTTCCTTCTTGGAATTATATTGGTGATGCAGAAGACTTTGATGTTGAAAAGGCATCTGACACAAATGCTGAAGTTGAAACAACAAATCTTACAGCAGGAAGCACAACATTTACTGTTAAATGTGCAATGAAGGCTGTTTCTATCTTACAGACTGCAATCAACAGTGGTCTTGGAAATCCAATTGGTCAGGCAACTTTACAGTTAGCAAAATCTATTGTCAACAAAGTAGACAATGACCTTATTGATGCTATTTATAAAAAGATGACTGCTGAAAAAGATAAATGCATTACTGCTGATGAAAAAGCAAATTATGTCAACTATGATGGAATTGTTGATGCAGTAACTAAGTTTGAAGATGAAGAAGATGGAATTGAAAAAGTTATGTTCATCCATCCAAAACAGGAAAAATCACTTCTTACTGATGCAGATTTCATTTCTGCTGATAAGTTTGAAGCAGGTGTTGCAGTCAATGGTTCTATCGGTAAGATTGCAGGCTGTTGGATTAAGAAATCCAAGAAAGTAAAACAGGAAGAAACAACTAACTGTTGGTTAAATCCTATCATCAAGCTTGAACCTGATTCTGCTGAAACAGAGTACACAGAAGATGAACTTCCTGCATTAACTATCTTCTTGAAGAAAGATACACAGGTTGACCATGAATGGTTTCCTAAGAAACAGAAGCATGATATCACAGCTTCTAAATACTATGGTGTTGCAGTGACAAATGCATCTAAACTTGTTGTTGCAAAATTCAAGGGTGATGCACCTACTGCTTAAGTGAAAGGCGGTGAATCTGATGATTGTATCAGTTGATGATATTGCATCCATGCCTGACTTCACAGGGCAGGATGCAAATATGCTTCAGAAAAAGCTGAATGCATTGGAACTGATAATCAGGAAGTACACCAACAACAACTTTCAGAATAGGGGCATCAGATTCACAGGAAACAGTCTGAATGACAGAATCTTTGGTGGTCATCCATTCATCAGAGTGGGTGACACCATTCAAATTTCAGAATCTGAAGTGAATGACGGTCTTTATGTAGTCACAGAGATTGAAAAAGATTTTATCAGAGTTGACAAAGAACTTTACACAGTGGATTCCAACATGGTCACAAAAGTTGTCTATCCTGAAGATATTCAGATTGGAATCATCAATCTTCTGAAATATGAAGTTGAAATGCGTGATAAAGTTGGAATCAAGTCTGAAACAATATCAAGACATTCTGTGACCTATGTTGATTATGATGCAAATAACCAAGTGATGGGATATCCTGTTTCCCTGCTTGGTTTTTTAAAACCTTATATGAAAGCAAGATTCTAAATGATATCACTTGGTGGAAATACAACTGCATTGATTCAGGTGAAAGATGAAGGTAAAAAGAACATTATTGGTGAAAAGGAACATATGTGGACGGATGTCGCATCACTGAAAGGTTGGTTGGACTTATCAAACGGTCAGAATGACATTAGTAAATACAGTGCAAAGGTGCAATCTTCTACACATGTTTTCATTTGTGATTTCAAATCCTTCAAAAATCTTTCAAAGAAATGGGTTTATGACCCATTTAGTCTGAAAACAGGTGTGATTCAGTCTGAACAGGATGAAACAAAGATTGATGCAACATCTGAAAATGCAAGAATGATTATTGATGGGGTTGAATATCATATCTTAATGATTGATGACCCTGTTGGACTGCATCAGCACTTGGAAATCATGCTTCAGTATGTTGGGGGTGGTTTAGGTGTCTAAGAATGTAGAATTCCATAGTTATTCAGTGAATGTGAAAATAGCACTGAAAGATAAGGCAATTGCTTTTCTTCATGAAATTGGTGGTGAAATCAGGTCACAGGCACAAAGAAACAGCAGAAGAAAGACATCACAGACAGCAGGTTCTTATCAATACAAGGTTGATGAAGATGAACTTGCAGTTCATATTGGTTCAGATTATTGGAATGCAATCTATGAAGAATTTGGAACAGGTGAACATGCAATCAATGGTGATGGCAGAAAAGGTTATTGGGTCTTTGTTGACACAGGTGGAAAACCACAAGCACCAAAAGGTGGGAAGACATACACCAAGGAAGAAGCAAAAAGAGTTGTTGCTATTATGAGAAAGAAAGGACTGAATGCTTATTATACCAATGGTAAAAGAGCAAACAGACCTTTGTACAAAGCATTCACAGCAACAGAAGGAAAGATTAAATCTGTTGCTGAAAGATATTTTGGGGGTGTTTGATAATGACAATTGAAGGTCTTAATTATATAAGCAACCTATTAGAATCATTGAACATTCCCTATGAATTCATGGAATGGACTTCTGATATTCCTGAAACATATTGGATTGGTGAATATCAGGAAATAGAACCATTGAATGAAGATGGAATGGAAGAATGTAATTTCATTCTGACAGGTAACACAAAAGGAAGTTTTCTGAATCTTGAAAATGTCAATGAATTACTGAAGGACACATTTGGATGTGATGGAATGACAGACATCATGAAAAGTGGTTCAGGAATTGCAATCATGTATGTGACAGCATATCCTGTTCCTTCAGTTGAATTTGGTATTCATAGATTAGAAATAACATTAAGAATAAAAGAATGGAAGGTGTAAAACATGGCAAAGTTTGGAAAAACAGGTGTGACATCTGACACACCTAAAAAGATTCTGTTTGGTGCAGGTACGATTCATAAGAATGTGACTTATGATGAAAGTTCCAAGAAATGGAATTTTGAAAATTCAATTATGGGTGCAACACAGGGTGGTTCTAAGATTACAATCACACCTGAATTTGCAGACATTGAAGCAGATGGTGCAATGGTTGCGGTCAAAGGTCTTAAAGTCAAGACAGGTGAAACTGCTGAAATGGAAATCAATTTCCTTGAAATCACAAAGGACATTATCAAATCAGCAATCATTGGTGTTGAAGGGACTTCTCAAGATACCAATTATGACCTGATTGAATCAAAGGCAGATGTTGAAGATGGTGATTATCTTCAGAACATTGCTTTTGTTGGTAAGACGTTAGGCGGTAAAAATATCATTGTCATCATGGAGAATGCACTTTGTACAAGTGGACTTGAATCAAATGGTGAAAATAAGAAAGAAGGGGTTGGAACATATAAATTTGCATGTCATGCAGACCTTGATTCTGACCTTGACACTCTTCCTTATCACATTTATTATCCAAAAACACTTGCGTAATTAGAAAGGATGGTTTTGAACAATGGCAAAAGTAAAGGTTATAAACGAATTCAATGACAGATACACAGGGAAGCTTCACAAGATTAATGAAGTGTTTGAAGCTGATGACAAAAGAATTTCTGAAATCATGGAAGTTTCAAAACATCTGATTGAAGTGCAGGAAGACAAAGCACCTGCAAAGAGAACAAGAAAGAAAGTGGGTGAAGATTAATGGAATTTGAACTTAGAACGTTGAAATCTGATGACTTATTTCCAATGTTTGGGATTCTTTCAAAGATTGGTTTCAAGGATCTAAAGGAAATCATCACACCTGATAAGATCAAGGACATGAAGTCAATGATTAGTCAGAATGATAATGAAGATGAAAACACAGATGCTACAACAATGCTTGGTGTATCTGTTGTGATGGAAATTGTATCTATCATCATGAAGAATCTTCCTTCCTGCAAAAATGAAATTTACACTTTCCTTTCAGGTCTGTCAGGAATGACAGTCAAGGAAATCGCAGAACTTGATATGGTAACTTTCACTGAAATGATTGTTGCTGTTGTTCAGAAGCAGGAATTCAAGGATTTTTTCAAGGTTGTTTCAAAATTGTTCAAGTAAACCATCTTACTTTTATGGACTTGCTATTCAGAGAATATGCAAGTCCATTTATTTTGCTTGATAAGGTGATTGGTGCAGGGCAATTGATGGACTTCTTGGAAGTATTTGATGAAAAACAGCAGCACAATGAACTTTGGGAATTCTATATTCACAAACTGCCACCTTGGGATGAAAGAACATTTGAACAGTTCAAGCATGATTTGAAAATTGGGAATAAACCAAAAATTGAAAGACCAACAAATGAACAGCTTGAAGCAACCATAAAAGATTCTTATAAAATCATGCAAAATTTTGAAATCAAAAAGGAAGGGGGTTAATTGATTTTGGAGTTGTTTAAACTTGTTGGAAGTATTTTTATAAACAATAAAGAAGCAAACAGTCAGATTGATGAAACCAATACCAAATCACAAAATCTTGCAAGTAAGATTGGTTCTGCTATGGAAACAGCAGGAAATAAAATCACAGGTATTGGAAAAGCAATTGCACCTGTTTCAGCACTTCTTGGAACTGCATTGACTGCATCAACAAAGTCAGCATCAGACTTTCAGAATGGCATGGCAAAGATGTCAACCTTGTTTGATACATCCAAGACTTCAGTTAGTAACTTATCCAAGGAATTCTTGACCCTATCCAATAAAACAGGTTTGTCTGCATCAGAACTTGCTGAAGCAGGATATCAGGCACTGTCAGCAGGTCAGAGTGTAGACCATGTTGGAAAGTTTGTTGAAACAGCAGGAAACCTTGCAAAAGCAGGTTTTACAAG
>Ga0326514_10002488_pt1 | contig 11720 bp, 11 predicted proteins | sample 3_2548_0518_D_FD_203653 | JGI IMG/M metagenome (GOLD analysis project Ga0326514, IMG submission 203653) | Bovine rumen microbial communities from UC Davis, California, United States - 3_2548_0518 | ecosystem: Host-associated > Mammals > Digestive system > Stomach > Rumen | place: USA... | reverse complement strand
GAGCGCAACGAGTTTTAGTGCGGCTTTAATTAATTCTCTCGGTGGAGACGTTGATAAAGCGGCAGATATGACAGACGTTGCTATGAGGGCTATGTCCGATAACGTTAATGTATTCGGCTCGGATATGACCTCAATAGAAAACGCTTTCCAAGGTTTCGCTAAACAGAATTATACCATGTTGGATAACTTAAAGTTAGGCTATGGCGGAACAAAAACCGAAATGCAACGTCTTATTGCAGATGCGGCTAAAATGACCGATACGCAAGAAAAGCTCGGGCTTACTGTGGACGAGTCAAGTATGAGTTTCGCTAATATAGTTGCGGCTATTCAAGTAATGCAAACCGAAATGAACATAGCGGGAACTACACAGAAAGAGGCGGCTCATACAATAGAGGGTTCCCTAACAAGTGTCAAGGCGGCGTGGGAGAATTTAGTCACAGGATTAGCAGATAGTGACGCGGATTTCAGCGGCCTTGTTGAGAACCTTGTAAACGGATTAATGGGAGAGAACGGAGGCGGCTTAATAGCAAACATGATGCCCCGAATTCAAATTGCTATGGAGGGTATAGGCCAGCTAGTAGCGCAAATGTCCCCGATTATAGGTCAATATTTACCCGCTTTAATAGACGGTCTATTACCGTCTTTAGTTTCGGCGGTCTCGGCTTTGATTTCAGCTTTAGCGTCAGCCTTGCCGAGCATGATACAGACTATACTAACCGTTATACCTGGGTTATTTAATTCTTGTATGGATATTTTGATGCAGAACTTACCTATATTAACCGAGGTAGCCTTACAAGCGGTGGTAACGTTAGCAAACGGGCTCGCAACAGCGTTACCCGTTATGATTCCTCAAATAGTTGACCTTGTTATAGAAATGGCAGATACAATAGCCAATAACGCAGACTTATTGATAGATTCAGCACTCGCGTTAATGATAGGCCTTGCGGATGGACTCTCGATAGCAATTCCCCGATTAACCGAAAGAGCTCCCGAGATTATATTTAAGTTAGCGGGGGCTATAATTCAGAATCTACCACAGATAATTACGGCGGGTACAAATATTATTCTTTCCTTAATTACAGGATTAATAAAAGGATGGACTAACTTATTTAAAGCGGGAATGGATGCGGTAAATAAGGTCGGTGAAGGCTTTAAAGGTGTTGACGTTAAACAATGGGGTAAAGACCTAGTTGATAACTTTATAGCGGGAATTAAGGCAAACTGGGAAAAGTTTAAAGGTGCTGTCAAGGGATTAGCGGACACAGTACACGACTATATAGGATTTTCGGAACCGAAAAAAGGCCCGCTTTCCAATTTCCATACTTATGCGCCCGATATGGTAGATTTATTCGCTAAAGGCGTTAAGGACAGCGAGAGCGTACTTACAGACCAGTTAAGCGACAGTTTAGCGTTCCCTGTTGATATGGGAATAAACGCAACGGCACAAGGCGGCGGCGGTTCTACCTCGATAGCTCCTACTATTAACGTATACGGGGCAGACGGGCAAGACGTGAACGAACTAGCCGACATAGTTATGGATAAAATAAATACGCTTGTACAGAAACAAGGAGCGGTCTATGCGTAAATATAAATTAGTGTTCAACGGGAAAGAGCTCGGGGACTTTGGGGTAGAAGTCAAAGGAGATTATACTTATAACTCACCCGAGCGAGACGTTGAGACAGTAAGCGTACCAGGCAGAGACGGGGATTTAATAATAGACAATGGACGTTATAAGAACATTACTATTAAATACCCCGCCTTTATTTTGAGGAAATTCAGAGAGCCGTCTTATTTTGACGGGTTGCGAGCGTTCTTAATGGCAACAACGGGTTATCAGAGAATAGAGGATAGCTTTCACCCCGAAGAATACAGGATAGGACGGTTAAGCTCGACTATATCTCCCGACGTATACGAAAAGGGTAAAACGGGCGAGTTTAATATTGAGTTTGACTGTAAGCCTCAAAGATTCTTAAAACGCGGGGAAAGAGTAAAAACCTTTACCGCAGACGGGGTAATAATTAATGATACGCTCTTTAGCTCAAAGCCTTTATTAAGGGTTTATGGTACGGGTACGTTTTATATAGGAAACTACGGTGTAACAATAAGTAGTGCAGACGTATATACAGACATAGATAGCGACATTATGGACTGTTACAAAGGCGCGACAAACTGTAACGCTAACGTCTCAATGAATAATTTCCCATTACTCGCGCCTGGTAATAACGGTATTACGTTAGGCGCTGGTATAACACAAATTGATATAACCCCGAGGTTTTATACGTTATGATACCTATTCTATACGCGCCGAGCGCGACTAATTTCACATCAAACGGTCTCGGTGGACTTACCGACTGTATTTCTTGCACTGTTACAGAGGTTAGAAACGGACAGTATACGCTTGATATGGTTTACCCTATAACGGGTATACGATACAACGATATTACGTACTCGTCCATTTTAAAAGTAACACCCGCGGACGGTGTAACGGCTCAACTATTTAGGATATATAAAATAAGTAAGCCGTTAAACGGTAAAGTTTCCATAGAGGCCGACCACATATCTTACCAGCTCTCTTTTATTCCATGCGGCCCATTTACAGCGGCGAATTGTGCGGCAGCTATGGCGGGATTAAAAAGTAATTCGCTGGAAACTAATCCTTTTACATTTTGGACGGATAAGCAAACCACAGCAACATATACCCAAACGACACCCGACTCTATAAGAGCGAGACTCGGCGGTGTAACAGGCTCAATACTTGATACTTACGGCGGCGAGTTTGAATTCGATAATTACACGGTTAAATTACACAATAACCGAGGAACAGACAGGGGCGTTACGTTACGCTATGGTAAGAACATAACCGACATAAAACAGGAAGAGAATATCTCTAAAACTGTAACGGGCGTGTGTCCTTACTGGACAGACGGCGAAAACACAGTAACGGGTGCGGTACAGTATACCGATAATTACCAACATTACCCGTTCAAGAGAACTATAGTAAAAGATTTTTCGTCGGAGTTTGAGAACACGCCAACGGCTACACAGCTCGAAAACAAAGCGCAAGAATATATTAGCGAGAACGAGCTCGGTGTACCGTCTGTAAGTATAGACGTATCTTTCGTGGCTCTATGGCAGACCGACGAGTATAAAGACATAGCAAACCTTGAGAGGGTTAAGTTATGCGATACAGTTAAGGTCGAGTTTGAAAAGTTGAATATAACCGCAACGGCTAAAGTCGTCAAAACTGTTTACAACGTCCTTTTAGGCAGATACGACAAAATCGAAATAGGCTCGATTAAATCCACTTTAGCGGGTACGCTTACAGATAACTTCAACGAGACGAACGAGCGTATAAAACAGGAAAGTACTCAATTAGAACTCGCACAAAAAAGAGCGACGGAACTAATCACGGGTCAAAAAGGCGGTTATGTTGTATTAAACCGAGACGGTAACGGCTATCCTTACGAGATACTAATAATGGACACGCCGAGTATAAACACAGCAACAAAAGTTTGGCGCTGGAATAATGCGGGTCTCGGATATTCCGCTAATGGTTATCAAGGGCCGTATACTACGGCAATAACAAGCGCGGGGGAGATAGTTGCGGATTTCATCACGACCGGCACACTAGATGCGTCACAAGCGAAAATCACAAACATAAACGCGGATAATATAAACACTGGGCATTTATCAGCGAGCAGAATAACAGGTACGGCGGGTACTGGTGAGACTACTTTTACCCTAGACGGTAACACAGGCTCAATGAGTGCGAAAAATGCCACGTTTACAAATGGCTCTATAACAAGCGCGTCATTAAAAACTTGTACGGCAGAAAGTTTAAAATGTACAAGTGGAATGAGAGCAGACCGTATTACTACTGGTAATAAAAGCGAGGACGGAGAGTACAGAATATATATTAACGGGACTAGATATGGTGGAAGAACAACGTCCATAACAGTAGACGGAACTAAATATCAATTTGCTAGAGGCATTTTAATAGACGGTGAATTATAAGGAGGCAAAATGCAAGCAAGACAAATAACTTTAAACCTAGTACCAGGTGGAGTGATGCCCCGGATCCATTGTTCGCAGTATGACAAAGGTGTGCCGGTTGAAGTCACTATATACGATGGCGATACAACCTACACGGTGCCCGAAGATGCAACAGTATACGTGCAGGGGGCAAAGTTAGACGGTACATTATATCAGTATGAATGTACCTATAGTGGGTCGGTAGTTTACTTCGACCTTACTATCCAGATGACAGTAATCGCAGGAGATAATATCGCGGAGCTGTCAATATATGACTCAAACGAGGACATAGTTGGTACGTGTAATTTCGTTATTGATGTAGAGGAATCCGCATTGCAGGATCCTACAGAGACATCCTACAACGACATCCCCGCTATCGCAGATTTACCCGGTTTAGTAGCAGACGCGCAGGGTTACGCCAAGACCGCACAAGAGGCGGCTCAAGAGGCAATAGACGCGGTTGACGAAATCGACCTTGATATGGAAGAGATACGTTCATCCGTAACAAAAGCGTCAACTAGCGCAGACCTCGCGAGTGGATTCGCGGATAACGCCGAGGAGTGGTACAAATACTCAAAATCATACGCGGTTGGTGATGAAATCCGCGTTGGTTCTACAGTAGATAATGCCATGTTCTATATGAACGAGGCCAAAGAAGCGGCAGAGGACACGGCGGCGGATGTGGTTACGGTCGAAGGGCTTCTCGCGGATATAGAGGCAATAGAAACCCGTACACAGGGGTATGCTAATGCGGCGTCAGTATCAAAGACTTCAACACAGACCTTATACTCACAGACGTTAGTAGCCAAGACAAGCGCAGACTATTTCGCAACATTAGCCGAGTCTTGGGCACACGGACAGACGGGAATAAGACAGGACGAGAGTATTGACAATGCCATGTATTGGGCAAATAAAGCTCAAGCGGTAGCAAAGACCACAGTAGACAGCGCGTTCTCTACTTCAAGCGTTAATCCTGTTGAAAACCAAGTAATTACAAACGGACACGTTAATGTTAACGTCAACCAAGAGAACGGTGTTCACGGATTAAGGTATTGGCAAGACGAACTTTCCTATTACGATTCGGACGATAATACGTGGAAGGAAATCACAACAGGCGGAGGTGCCGGGGATATGACAAAAGCCATTTATGATGCACTTAATGCGGTGGCTGATGCCGGTGGTATTCCTTCTTATGTTGCTGCACAGATCGCAGCCATTCCTTCCGTGCCGGTTATGACAGGCGCGACATCTTTGGCAGACGGTGCAATCGGTCAGGTGCCGAAGCCAATGGCAGGTGAGGAAGATTATGTTCTCCACGGTGACGGAACTTGGAGAGCCGGCGGTGCTGGCGGTTCGACAATCCACGTCACAACGGAAGATTCCGGGCTTTATGGAAAGACTGTCACCGTCACGAACGGAACGGACACGCTGACCGGCACGATGAACTTTTCCGGCGTGTGCGATATAACCGGCGTTCTTTTGTCCGGCAATCTTCGCGTATATGCGACAAACGACGAAGGAATAACGGCGGAAGAAACAATCACCGTCACCTATTACGGAACATATAACGTCGAACTGGACGCGCGAAAAGAATACAGTTATATCAACGTCACGACGGCAGAAACGGGGCTTTTCGGAAAGACCGTTACCGCTACAAACGGAACGGATACTGCAACGGCTTCAATCGACAATACCGGCGCGGCGCGTATCCACTTCCACTTTACCGGCACAATCACGATCACGGCTTCAGACGGAACGAACACCGCAAGCGCGACACTTTCCGTTGCAAGTGACGCGGCGCAGGAATACAACGTTACGCTTCAGCTTTATCATTTGACCGTGACAACGGCTGAAAGCGCATTGAACGGAAAGACCGTCACGCTGACCAACGGATCAAACACCCGGACGGGAACGTTCGCAAGCGGTACGGCAGCGATCACGTTTGATCAAAACTTCGTGGGGGTTTGCAGCGTTTCCGCGTCTGACGGTACAAATACCGCAACGGTTCAGATCAACGTTGTTTCGGGATCGTATTCATATAGCGCAGTCCTGACCCTTGCCGTAAAGTACACCGCGATCATTGACTTTACGAAGTCCGATCCGGCTGCTATGGTCACATACGCAGATGACGCTGCGGGAATGACAAAAGGTTGGGCGGCTTGGAAACTGAAGGACATCTTCAAAGACCTGAAAACGTGTGTCCTGAAAGACGGCGCAGTTGAATACTATTTGAACAACGATGACCTGGCAAAGAAAGCGGACGGGACTGCTTCAGACATTACAACGCTGGGTAACGATGTAATGTTAGAGATCGGGCAGCGTTTGGGATACCTGATTGAATGGATCGAAAACGAGACGAAGTTGAAGGTATCCGTTACCAACAAAGCAAACGATCCCGCGTATAACTATGACGCTTTTTCGCTGGATTCATATAACGATTGCGACAAGCTATATATTGGAGTGTTCAAGGGTCACGGCAGCAGTAATAAACTGTATTCCAGTTCAGGAAAAGCCGTTGCGGGATCGCAGACAATCGACACCTTCAGAACATGGGCGCGGGCGCGTGGTAACGGCTATCAGCAGAGATCGTACGCAAGCGTCAAACTTATGCAGTGCCTTTACATTATCGCACACGGTACGCTGAACAGTCAGGGCGCGGTTGGTATGGGCTATGTTGCTTCATCCCATAACGTGGGCGTAAATACTGGCGGAACAAATGCGTATGGGTTTGATAGTGAGATCATCAAAAATTCAAATCCTTCCTACATGACCGATCAGAATCATCAGGTCAAGTGTTTAGGACTTGAAGATTTTTGGGGTAACTATTGGGAGTTCGTCGAAGGCTTGTGTACCGACGCAAGCAGAAACGTTCTGACGTGTCAGTGTGCGGCTGACTTCGATACTGACGGAACGGGTTACGACAACAACGGCAACGGTGGCGTTTCCAGCAATATTGGAAACTATATGTCAAAGCCGCAGGGCGGGTCAAATGCCGGATTTACCGCAAAAGAGGTTAGCGGATCAGATAGCACCTATTTTGCCGATTATGCTTATTTGTCTGCGTCGTGCCTTGCGTTATTCGGTGGTAATTGGAATAATGCGGCTTCTGCGGGGGCTTTTCGGCTGGGTGTGCATAATGACTTTTCTTTATCGGCTGCGGCTGTCGGCGCTCGCCTGATTTACTTACACAAGGAAACCGCCTGACCGCCTTTTGATGTAGAAATGTAACTATAAGTGAATACGGGCAGTGAAAGTGCGACACAAGGTTGAATCATATTCACCAAATCGCCACAAGTAAAGGTAAAAAAAACGATTATACTAATTTGTATACGTCGTACCTTGCGAAATTCAGTGGTAATTGGAATAATGCAGCTAATGCAGGGGCTTTTCAACTGAATGTGAATAATACCTTTTCTTTATCGAATACGAATGTCGGCACTCACCTATTGTTTTCCAAATAGGTATTTTTTATTACACGGTGAATTTCACTGCCCTGCCGCTTGGCAAAACACAATAAATCCCGATTCTGTATTAGTAGCCGCCGCAGACAAGGAAAGCGGCGAACGTTCAGGGGCGGAAAACATCAAGGGGCGCGAAGCATGAAACGGTACGGGAATATTTATGATAAAATCTGTACCCTTGATAATTTACGCGAAGCGCACCGTCACGCGAGGAAGGACAAGTTATATTATCAAGAAGTTAAAATGGTGGACGCTGATCCTGATAAATACCTGAAGCAGATTCAGGAAATGCTTTTGACTGAAAGCTATGAAGTATCAGATTATGCGCTATCTACCATAAACGACAAGGGCAAGGAACGGCAGCTTGCAAAGTTGCCATATTTCCCGGATAGGATTATTCAATGGGCTATAATGCTTCAGATTGAACGGGTGTTCATGGAAGTGTTTTGTTCCCATACTTGCGCGTCAATCAAGGATCGCGGCATAAGCAAAGCCGCAGACTTGCTGCAGCAATATATGAAAGATGTTCCGGGAACTACATACTGCCTGAAGATAGACGTTTCAAAATTCTATCCGAACATTGATCACGCAATCCTGAAGCAACTGCTGACAAAGAAATTCAAAGATCAGCAGCTGCTTCGTTTGCTTTTCAAGATAGTCGATAGTGTCCCGGATAAGGGCGTACCGATTGGATCATACTTGTCGCAGTATTTGGCGAATTATTATCTTTCATACTTTGATCACTGGATGAAAGAAACGCTGCAGCTGAAGTATGTTGTTCGGTATATGGACGATGTTGTTATTCTTGGAGCGTCAAAAGAAGAACTGCACGAAGTACGGCGGAAAATGGACAATTATTTGATGACAGGATTAAACCTTCGCCTGAAGGACAACTGGCAAGTGTTCCCGGTTGATTCACGCGGAATAGATTTTATTGGATTCCGTTTCTTCCACGGCTATACATTGCTGCGGAAACGGACGGCTAAAAAGTTCAAGCAGCGCATGAAAGCGATCTTGAAAAAAGCAGGAAACCGGAAAACTGATCAGCTATTCTGAATGGTGTTCAGCAAATTCATATTGCGGTTGGCTGAAAATGTGCGACGGGTACAGACTGGCGGAAAAATACATCGTTCCGATTGTTCCGTCAATGATCCGCTACTACAAAGAAGTCATTGTGGCGGATAAGAAAAATAATGTAGCAAAAGTTTTGAAATATCAACATAAACTTGAAAAGAAAGGATTGGTGAAAGTAGCATGAAAGATTTAGGGATCAGACAAGGCAGCGCGGCGTTTGCAGTGCCGGTAGTCGTAAAACCTGACGCGGTTTATGTTCATACCGATATTGAACAGATTGAACCGCCCGCAGGGGAAGAACCGACAAGCCCCGTTTATCAGTACCATGAATATGTGTACGATCCTGAAGAGTATATCGAACTGATCGGGAACGAAAACACCGAACTGAAGGAAAGCCTTGAAAACGTCACAAGCGAACTGACCACAACGCAGCTTGCGTTGGTCGATGTGTATGAACTGATAGGGGGTGCGGAATAATGGCAAAGAAGAAAAAGGTCACTCATAGCAATATCGCGTATGTTTACGCAGATCTGATCCGCAAGGGAAAGAAAACGCTGGATGATGTACCGGCTTCCCTGCGCGATCAGGTTGAAGCGATTTTGGCGGGTGATGACGAATGATCTTCAATATCCTGCTTTGGTTACTATGTCATAAACGAAAGGGGGTGAACGATGTGGCTATTATCTATGCGCTTTTGATCATCAAAGGCAAAAAGACATTTGCGGACGTACCTGCAAAGCTGAAGGATCAGGTCAGGGAAGTTCTGATCGACATGGAAGTTCCCGAACTTGCAGAAGAATGATGCAGGACGGGCTTTTATTCCTTCGGTGAACACTTTATCAACTGACGTATTCAACGCGGTTATATGGGCTTATATGAGCGTCATATAACCGCGTTTGTGCGTCCACAAGAAAGCGGGTGAAATTATGAAAGAGATCATTTGTACTATTGTTGGAATTGTAGGCAGCGGCATAGCCGCATTATTCGGGGGTTGGAACACTGGTTTGATTACGCTGGTTTTGTTCATGTGCATTGATTACATTTCCGGCTTGATCGTTGCCGGGGTGTTTCACAAATCAAAAAAGACAGAAACGGGAACACTGGAAAGCCGCGCCGGTTGGAAGGGGCTTGTGCGAAAGTGTATGACACTTCTTTTCGTATTGATCGCATACCGGCTTGATCTTATGATCGGAACAAATTATATCCGTGACGCGGTTATTATCGGCTTTGTGGCGAATGAACTGATCAGCATTGTTGAAAATGCGGGGCTTATGGGTTTACCGTTGCCGTCGATCATACAGAAAGCGGTTGACGTGCTGGTAAAGAAAGCGGACGCGGCTGATACGATGAGGGGCGGTGATCCACAATGAAAGACGTTATTGATATTTCCAAATTCAACAACGTTACGGACTGGCAAAAGATCAAAGATAATGTGTCCGGCGTTGTGATCCGGCTGGGTTTCGGTACAGTGTGCGGTATTATATCGGCGGCAATATATGCCTTTTGTGAGGCGTGGGTTGATGCGGCAAGGATTAACAGTAATACAAAGCAGACTATCACAACAACAAAAAAAGAGGTCACAGAATGACTTTTATAGACCAGATAGCACCTATAATCCAGAAATACGCTAACCAGTACGGGTATAAGGTATGTTCTGCAATAATCGCGCAGGCGTGTTTAGAGAGCGCATACGGCAAAAGCGGGCTCGCAAAATATCATAATTATTTTGGTTTAAAGTGTGGCTCCTCCTGGAAGGGCAAGAGCGTTAATATGAAAACCAAAGAAGAGTACACGGTAGGCAATTTAACTACGATCCGCGATAACTTTCGCGCGTATGATTCAATGGAAGAGGGTGTAAAGGGATACTTTGAATTCATATCCACAAAGAGATATGCAAACCTTAAAACTGCAAAAACGCCTTTACAATACCTAACCTTGATAAAACACGATGGATATGCTACATCATCAACCTACGTTCGCAATAATATGAACGTGGTCGTAAAATACAATCTCGCTCAGTATGATGATGAACCGAGTGCGGAGACCTATGAAGAGCCGACAGGCTTAATTAAACTTAATTCACGCGGGGATGGCGTGAAATGGTTACAGAATAAGCTAAACGAAAAAGGCTATAATTTAAAGGTTGACGGGATCGCAGGCAATATTACAATCGGTGCCGTGCTGGACTTTCAAAAAAAACACGGGCTTGTACCAGATGGAGTTGTAGGCCAGGACACACAAAAAAAACTAAACGAATAATAAGAGAGCTGGCTTTATGCCGGCTCTTTTTTATTGTCTGAAAAGCCCCCGGGCCCGAAGGACACCGGAGGACAAACAATACAATTATATATCTTTTCAAAAAAATTGCAAAAAGGTGTTGACATATTAGAGCGAGTAGTGAAAGAGGATTTTAAAAACGGGGGGCGCAAAAGGGGGCGCGACACCCATTAAACCCTTGTAAATACTAAAGCGTTAGCGGGTTCGAGCCCCGTCTGTCGCTCTCACAAAAACAACCCCGAAAACCCCATAAAATAAGGGCTTTCGGGGATTTTTATTGCCTAAAATCGGGGGTTTTGTGTCAAAATAAAGACAACGATTTTATGCGGTTTGTAGCACTTTTTATTCTCAATTTTACAAAAAGGGGGCGCAAAAGGGGGCGCAAATTTTTATGCCTTGCGTGCGAATTTATCGGTGTAATACTCACCCATCTTTTTGGTATATTCGACATTTTTATCCACCAAAATACTTTCATAACATTTTTGCATTACCTGGGGAGTAGACCAGCCGCCCACTTCTTGAATGTATTTATCTGGAAATCCGAGGGCGTGAAGTATAGAAGCCATGTACCTGCGGAGAGAATGAAACGATACATTTATTTGTAGCCGGTCGCGCAGTCTGGTGAACGCCTGCGTCAATGAGTTAGGGTTATACGGGTAAACTCTCCCGGACCCGTGGCCTAACTGGTCAATAATCTCGCGAGGCATCCTCACTACTCGACAAGACGAGGATGTTTTCGGTGTAGGTTTTACCACCCATTCTTTATTTTTGTTCTGTATCATATCTTTATTTATTTGAATAAAGCCTAAATCTGGGTAAACATCATCAAAGGTCAATGCGCAAACCTCACCGCGGCGCAGGCCGAAGGATCCCAA
>Ga0326514_10002486_pt1 | contig 11731 bp, 14 predicted proteins | sample 3_2548_0518_D_FD_203653 | JGI IMG/M metagenome (GOLD analysis project Ga0326514, IMG submission 203653) | Bovine rumen microbial communities from UC Davis, California, United States - 3_2548_0518 | ecosystem: Host-associated > Mammals > Digestive system > Stomach > Rumen | place: USA... | reverse complement strand
CCTACTACCTGTTTCTTAGGCTCACGTTTCTCTGTTTCCAGTGTAGCATATACACCACTTGCAGCCTGCATAACATTATTAGCAGTTAATACTGGATTACCACTAGCCATACCTACTGCTATACCTATAGCATTACCAGTTATACCCATTATATCCTGTCTTAACTCTCTAGCCTTACCTGCACCATCATTACCCAGTACTGCTACTTGTTTACCAAATGAGGCATCAATAAATTTATATACAACTGAGTTAACTATAATATAATATCTTATCTGTAGGTTATATGGATCTACTGTGGCCTTAATAGTTAACGTCTTACCCATAATCTCTGATGCATCAAGCATAATAGGATTGCTAAAAGGTAGGTGTAGTTCGTATTCTAGGTTAGTATAATCTCTAAAATCATTGTATATAGGATTAACTAATACACTGCCTAGTGCTACTATCTTACCATATGTCTTAACAATATTAGCACCAGTAGTAGTAACTGTATTACTACCTACTTTAAATGCGCTTGCTGACTCTTTAGTAATAAAAGCATCTAGATCTATTGGACAATGATACACACTAATTAATGAATTTATAGGACTTTCTCCATATATTTTTAAACCATCTAAAAAACTACTATTAGCAGTATATAAAGCACTACCTAACACATTTAATGCTGCTGCACTACTCTCATATAATGTAATTAATCCAGTAGATGCATCATGCGTTTGACTGGTTAAGTCTGCCTCTGTATCTACGTTAATGCCTGTGTCTTGTGGTGATGGTGTTTCGTCTACATCATATGGATTAATAGGTAGTACACTTTCAGGATGCTCTAATGCCATATTAGCATCTGCCTCATCCTTATAGATGTATATGTTGGTATCCCACCAACCACCTTTAACAAATCCATCTCTATATGATTTGTATTGATTAAAAGTATTATAGGCTCTAGCCTGCTGGCTACTATTAAACTCACTAGCACTACCGCTATATTCTCCACCGTCTGAGGTATACCATACCATAGTATGCTCACCCTCAGCTACTAAACGAATATTATAGTATTCTCCCTCGTTAATATAGCCTACTACCTTATTACCACCTGCTTTTATATCAAGTCTGTGTTTATCTGTATCGTGGCTCTCATAATCCTTATATGCATTATACCTATAAGTCCATGACCTTATAAAATAGTCATTATCTCCTACATCTGTTATAGCTCCTGGAGGGTTAAAGCATGTATTATCATCAATAACACCTGTATCTATATACTTCTTAGCGCTAACCTCATCTATAAATATAGGTATCTTAGCATCTAAGAATAATCCCATACCATAAACCTCTGATGATTCTAACCAACCCTGATTAATAGTAGCAATCATAGATGCTGAACCGCTAGCCGGTACTACAGTAGGCCTTGCATCCCAGTATGCAGCCTCTAATGATGCAAAATCATCATTATTTGCTATAAATAACCTATAACTATTATCAGTATATTTCTTCTGTTTTAAGTTAGATGCTCTAGTTAAGATACTAATACCCCATCTATTGCTAGCCATAGTAGTACCACTATCAGTAATATCTAAGTAAATACCGTTTGCATCACTCTCAAAGTTAGTAAGAAAGCAAGCTAACCTACTATTATCTTCATCATCACGCTCTAACCAGTCTTTATGCCCGTTTTGGTCATATCCCCATGTATTATAGTATTGTTGAAATACTGGAGGGTTATAGTCTGACCTAGTGCATGTAACATATCCTATTACTATACCTGTATCATCTGCATCTAGACCATTACCAGGTGACCTAAAAAGGTTAGGCATATATTGATGTATCTCATCTAAGTTATCAGGCCTTATATATACTCTAATACTCATACTAACCTCCTATTAATACATAATATTTATTAGCTCTAGTAAAGCCGTTACCTATTTTACGCTGACTAATCTTATTATTTACCTTATTAATAATCATATTATCAGGTATCATAACATCATAATTGCTACTAGATCTAACTACGTGAGCAGTACAATTTCTAATTGCATTAGGGTATGTTTTTCTAACATCCACATGTAAATTAATAATCATTTCCTGCCCTATAGTAACTGTTGGAGGCGCTACAAAATAATAATATCTTTCAAACTCAGGTATATAACAATAATTATAATTTACTAAGCTAGGATTATAATTTAGTTTTAGTATTGGCTCTCCAACGTTACATCCCTCTTTAAGTATTACATTAGATAAGGTTAGCTTATTAGTAAGAACTTTATCTACTACTTTAATATCTGATGCAGTTTTATAAAAATCTACTGTAATACCCATATTTTATACCTCCCATACTGGAATAGAGATTACATCTGCTATTGATTTAAAGTAAAAATCATAAAAATTAAATGATTTCCACAAGCCGAGTTCCTCCGTTATTAACTTGACTGTAGACACAGTACCGATATTTCCTCCTCTAGTAAATGTATCTGTTACAGTATCTGAGCCACTCTCAGTTGTTGTATCTTTACCATCATTAGTAAGTTGTACTTTACCTATAGAAGATGTACCCTCCATCTTACCTGCATCTGTTTCATTTTTAGCAGCAGGATTAAATGACTGGCCATTACTATCATATGCAGATACATAATCGGTACTGACTGCTTTAGTCTTCTGTTCTGTAATGCTCTTACCATCCTGTAACTGCTCATTAGTAACAGTAGTACCTTTTTCTAAGTCTACCTGTTTACCGTACTCAGTTTTAATAACTCTAACCTCGCTGCCGTCTACATTCCATAATGCGTTATACTGTGCCTGCCACATTTTGAGATAATGTACCCACTTTTCTTTTGCTACCTTTTTAATAGCGCTTGCAAGCTCATCTACTGTAATATCTTCCCTTATATAATCAGATAAAATATCATCAGCAACTAAATTACCTACCTGCTGTTTAAAAAGCATATACATAGCATCATCATCTGCATCATCCCATAACTCAACATTAACAGTAACATCTGTATTATCAACTCTATCTACATAGTTAAAAGATTTTAACTTATGCAGTAGGCTCTGTAGGTTCACTTCCCTCAGTTTCATCCTCTGTACCTCCCTCTGTAGTTTCTTCTAATTCCTCATCATTATCTTTAAACTCATCATCCATATTAGCTAATCTACTCATCCAGCACTCACTAAATGATACATCAGCATTAGCAAACTCCTCAGGCTGTTTCTCTTTAGCCTGTTCTATAAAAGCCTGCCTACATCTAAGCATATCATGAGGTATTATCATAGCTGCGTTTGTATCCTGGTTAACCTCATCTACTGTTTGCTGTGCCATCTTAGAAGAACCCTGAGAGTTCATACCATACAAGCTATAGAACCATCTAAATAAATCATCCCTAAACTTAGCTAAATACTGTATGTTTTGTGATTTCTGCACATCGGTTAGATTAACTGTATCAATGCCTGCAGGATTATCTAATTCGTCAGATATAAAGCGCTCATCAAGTACAGTGCATCCATCTTTAATCTGGCCTACGAGCATATTACTGATAGCCTCATTAATGGCTTTTTGTACCTTATTATCTTTAGCTACTGGAATAGGATAAAATCTACTAAACAATACATTTAGTTTCATAGATGTTTCTACCTCAGTAAACATATCAGCAAAGCGCCCTATATTCATATCAGGACATTTAATGGAATTATTCCATAATACAATAACATCTTTATTGTTTTCCCAGTTGTTAAAAGTAACACTTTTACCATCAAAGCTAGTACAAATTAGATCCTGGCCAATACCATATGCATTAGGTTCACCTGATGCACCACATATGGATGTTATCCATCCAAACTTTTCATGTTTCCATACTGCAGCCATACCACCAATTAATGCAAACATCTCTAAAAAGCCTACATCAATAGTTTTAGGTATATCCTTATATGTAAACATGGTAGATATGCTATTTAGCAGTATTTCATCATATGCTGCTATTCTATAAGCCTTTTGATTTTTCTCTGATAACTTAGAGAATATATTAAAAGGTATAATTGTATTTTCCATATTATCCTCCTATAAAATAAGGGAGGCATAATGCCTCCCTCATAACTTTAATAATTACTCAAGAGTAAATACTACTGTATTCTCTCTACTATCTACATAATATGTAGCAGGGCATCTTCTAAAGTAATTTGTAAAGTCACCCTTAGCGTTGTAGTGAGCTGTTACCTTTTCACCATGCGATGTAATACCTGCAGCGTACTTATCATATACAATAGCTACGCATTTCTCAATGTGTGTTACTGTAGGATCTCCACCCTCAACTGATGACGGTACACTCTCTAAGATTTCACCACTAACTGTAATATCAGGTGTAATAGATGTGCCTGAGTTCTGGAAGAAGTTAAGTTCCTCATAGTTTCCAATGTCTACGAGTTCCTTATTATATACATCTGATGTCATATTGAACTTAATGTCTGTAGCAAACTTAGAAAGCATAATGACATCAATGTCCTCTGCAGGTGTATATGTTGTAATTGTACCATCATTAGCCTTAGCAGAAATATCTGTTAACGCTTTCTTAACGAGTACAATCTGTTCACATGCCCATCTAAGAAAAGATGCATCTGTTTCAGCCTGTGCTGCAGTAATAGGTGTATCACCCTCACCAGCATTAAAAATTGAGTTGTAGAGAGTTACAAGTTTAATTCTAGATGCAGCATGTGTAACTGCCATCTTACGAACTGTAGCAAGCTGGAGTGCAAAGATATTAGCTCTAACTGTAGCCTCTGCTCTGTTACCAATGTATGCGATAAGTTTCATTAATTCTACTGGAGAACTGAAAGCAACTTTCCACATATTATTAGGGATAGACCAGTCAAGTTCAAAGCCTGCCTGCTTTGTATATACCTTATTATCAAAGTTAAAGCCGATAAACTTATCCTGCTGGTAAACAGTTCCATTTTCGAGGTTAGTAGATACATCATCTGTAACCTCCATAAGTCCTGACTTAACACGCTGGACAATAGCGCCGAACTCATAATAATCTCTATAAAGATTATTAATAGTTTTACTAAACACTCTCTCATCAAGCCATACTCTAACAATACCAGCCACAAATGAGCCCGTATAGTCTTTAACCTGATCTGCTGTTAAGTTTTCCATTGCTACACCTACATCAACAATATTGTTAAGGTCATCTGCAATAGTTTCACCCTCACCTAAAAGGTTAGGGATTTCTGTTTCATTTAATAATGTTGCTACCTGTGAATATTCCATAATTTTTAATCCTCCTTTATTCTTATGGTGTTACTCCTGTTTAGTATATTCAATATATCCGCGTATTGCATATGATGAATTAACATCACTTGTTGTATATTCAATCTTATGAGTTGTCATATTCAAGCGCCATGAAAAAGAATTCTTATAATCTAGATTATAATTAGGAAGTACAATCTCTTTAACTGTATCTACAATTCTTAAATTTATTGAGAGTATATTATCAACATCTGATAGTACATCTCGATTACCTACAGCACTTTTCAAGTCAATATAACGCATATAAACAGGCTTGCCATTTAATACTTTATTTGTTAAATAATCTGTATTGCTTGTCATATTGATTATTGAAGTGCTAATAGTTCCATCATCTGTAACATTGATGCCCTCACCAATTTTAACACCACCTACAGTATCAGCACTGGCAATAGGGATATTACCAATACCTCCCGTACCGGATACAGCCTTTATCCTACTGTTCATAATGTAGGGATGAGTACTCTCTGCATTAAAGCTCATTTTTACTTTCCTCCTCTCAATAAAATATTTACTCTATGCTGCACTGCAGCATAATTAGTACCAAGTAATTTTTTACGCTGCTCACCATTACCATACTTACCTTTAAGTACTTCCCTGGCTAGCTTATCAATATCATCTGTTACTGGTTTTACCTGCTCTACCTTAGATTTAACTATTGGTATAGCTCCTACTAAAACCTGCTTATAAATATTGATAACTTTTTCAGCGTATCTAGGATCTGTAGCATATCCACCTTTTACGATAATATGTACTGCATCCTCTACAGTTTTAGCAGTTAGCGCCTCTTTATATCTTTTACCCTGTAAGAGCTTAAAATAATCTCTAACACTATCTGCTACTGTGTCATATGCTCTAAATGTTGCAGATACTGTCTGCTCTATTCCTGCATATACTTCATTAGTTTTAGCACTGTATACTTTACCTTTCCAAGTCTTACTAGCCTTGATACCAAATAATGCATGTGCTTTAACCATTAATGAACTAGAACCATAACCAGTTTCTAGTGCGCCCTGAGCTAAACAAACCTGCTTAATGATATTACTCATGCCTAGCTCGTTTCCTACCTTATTAATAGTAGGCCATAAGGTTTTAATAAAATCACTCGTGGTCATCATTGCCTCCTAACTTTTTTAACTCATTGACTGCATCGACTAAACTAGTCAATGTAGCCTGCAGTGTATTCATAAACTTAATATCACGATACATAAAGAACGCAATAATAGCCACTGTTACACCTCCATCTGTTAACATCTTTACTAAATCAGGCATTATCTCACCTCCTTACTTATAATATTGACTAAATAAGTCAATTTGTCAATACAAAAATAGTAGAGCCTGTAAGCTCTACTATCTTTGCCTCAAAGTCAGAAAGAACAAAAATATGACTAATTAAAGTATTTAACGCTTATAGATATAATATCATCTATTTGCTCATCTGTCTACAATTTTTAACATAGGATGCTACTACTGCACCAGTCTCATTATCTGAGTAATACCATAGATTACGCTGGTATAATTTCCATAAAAGCCTGCAGTATTTACCATAACCAAATCCCCATTTTTCATTAGGTGCTTTTATTTCTTCCAGTGTTAATACTTTACTATCATCATATATATCCTTAGTTGGATGTGCATAGATTACTAACATACCGTTACTTTTTCGTACTAGCTCTAAATGTATCATCTCATCATTAAATATTAGACGATATGTCCTATCCAGGTATTTATCATCTTTATCATAATTAATATGCGGTACATTTACATAACTCCATGCATTACCTGTATCTATAAGGTGTGCAAATTTAGGGTTATTAATAGCAAAACCAAAGAATTTTTTAACAATACTAATATCATTATTAGTTAGCTTAGTTGTAATATATTCAAAATAGAAAACAGTATCATTTACTACTATCTTCTTATGCTCACCCTCTTTTATAGTCTTAGCCTCTTTACTGATGCATAAATCTCTAAACCATATGTTATTAACATCTGTAGTATTAGCTAACATAACAATTTTGCAGCATAACCTTTTACGCTGGATAGTTCTAAATAGATCCATAAATTCTACAGATGCATTTATTCTATTATGAGATGTAATAAACTCATCTAATATTATTAAATCTCCTCTAGGCTCATTGTAACCTGATTTATACTCCTCATGCTCATCATATGATAGGAAGTAAAAGAAATGCTCTGCATCCGTTTCTATTCTTTTACCATCTTCCATATAGCATAAATAACACTTTTTCCAGTGATAATATATACTGTTATATTTTCCTCCTGTTAGCTCCCTGATGTATTGACCGTTGTTATATGTCTTTATTACCTTAAATATATCTGATACTACACTAGGTTTTATTTCTCTTACACTCTCTCTAACATACTGTGTAACTGTTCCATACATAAGATACATAATAAGACCTATAAGTAACCATCCTGTAGTTTTACCCTTAGATCTCTTAGAGATACCAACCATATAGTCAATAGCGTTCATTGGTACGTGTGTAGGCTCATAACAATCATCAGGACACTTTAAAGCTCTATAATACTTAAATATTTTATTCCAATCATATACTATGCCTAGCTGCTCTTTATCTTTTATAAATTTTATTTGCTCTTTTTGTACTTGCATATTATCCTCCTCTATAAGTCTATACCATTATATCTAGTATAAATTATTGCCTCATAATATGAGAAACCTCTAAATTTCATAAGAGCCTTAATATATGTTTCTTTTTCACCACGTTTATATCCTGTATCAAAACCCATATCATATCCCTCATTAGCAGCATCATCTAAGGCCTTAACTAGCTTATTCTTCATATTAGTACAAAAATCTATATCATATGACTTAAAGCAATAGTCAAAACCCTGTTTCCAGCCTCTATCATAGGCAGCAACTTTTATTCTTTCAATAATTCGCTTTTTCTTACTATCCATATTACCCCTCCTGCTCTTTATATCTGTTAATAATCTTGTTATATTCTTCTTCCCATTTCTGATTATCTAAGTATACAGGATGATAATCTATATCTTGCGCCCTATATTCCCATAACCTATTAAGTTTACAAAAGTCTTGATATAATCGCTTTTTATTTACCATTATATACTCTTCCATATTATCCTCCTAAAACCATGTAAAAATCGTATCATCTACATCTAACTCACTTTTTAGTGTTTTCTCTGTTTCCTTAATAATAGCCGCAGATGCTACCTCTGTTAAATGACCGTTAATATTTATTATGTCAGGTTTCCTATTTATATAGGTACATGATGTACCACCACAGTCTATAAACTTTTTACCCATCTCCAGTTCGTTGATATCTCCTAGCTCTTTAACTCTGTTATTGCCGTTACGACCTACCTTTTTAACACCTGCTATAGTTGCATGCAGTTTACCATCACTGGTAACATATGCATAACATTTAGCATGTAGAAATCTAAATTCTACTATATCCTCTTTTTCTAACTCGAATTGGTGGTAATGTACCCTTTTATCCTCATACTCTATATATTGTTTTTCTCTATCTGCTCTATCTCTCCACTTCTTATTTACTGCCTCTATTCTCTCCTCTATTTCAGGTGTAGATAAATAGAAAATACTATCTGTATCTGCATATAAAAAGTTTTCATAGCCTATTAGCTCTATAAAAAATAGTAACTCATCCCTCGCAGATGCAGTTGTCCAGCATCCAAGATCGTAAGAATTAAAATTTGTTTCTGATGCATAATATCTTTTTAATGCCTCTGCTATCTCATCCTCTGTAAGTTCCTTATGATACCACTCACCGTTCTCATTCTCATCATATGTTACTCTAATAGGTGATGTTGCAGTACATCCATAGATACCATTTAGCATGCCCTTATTTAGCATGAGTGTTTGATGGTTCTCTATATACTCAGGTGATATGTCACTAATGCCTCTAGCATCCATAGCCTGCTCTAATGCTTTATATTTAGTTTTACCATACATAAACTTATCTACTGTATCACGTAGCCATTTAGGATACTTGCCTCTAGTGGCTACATGTATATCTAGCACCATATAATTAAAATTGTATTGCTTATATAGCCATTTTAGATCATACTCATTTACTACTATAGTACTTAATCCTGATACCATTTTAAGTACACGGCCATTATCTTCTATTAAATCAAGTGATTTCATATCTCCAATACGGCCAGCTTTTACTTTACTTGCCTGCAGTATTGGACATGTTACACCCTCTTTTATTTCTACATCAGATATAGTTATAGTAACTAATATGCAGCGTTTTTTAGCTAGTTTTAATACATCCTTAATATCAATTATATTATCCTCGCTAAATGTATAATATGGTGTGAATGCAGATGTAGGTGCAGTATTGCATCTTTCCTGTGATGGAAAATGAGACCTAAAGTCTCTATGTTTAATCTGCATACCCTTATATTTACCAGTTAATACTGTAACTGTTTTATTAGCTAGATACCTATTTCCATGTGTCAAACCTCCTGCATATTCTCTACGCAGTAATTCAAATGTAACTGGTGTGAGTTCCTTTTTTAGAAAATCTTTTCTGTATCTTCTATTACTTCTAAACTCTTTACGTAGTTCCCTACGTACATATCCAGTAACTGTTAAAGGTACTGTTTTTATAGTATCCTTATGTAGTGCTAACTGGCCTAGTATGCACTCATCTAAACATATTACATCCCTAAACATATAGCGCCAGTCTGACCTTGTTAGTGGTGTATCCTGGTATCTTATTATATTGTAGTCTATTTCACCTACTAATTTAGGGTGTGCCACGTTAAGCTCTTTACCCCACGCTGCTAAACTTTTACCTACTAACTTAAAGCTACATTTAAAGAATAGACCCATAACCTCAAAAGTTAGTATCTTCTTATTAGATATAGCAAGCATCTTACGCTTTTTATCAAACCTAGTATCACCATATCTAGCTTTTAAGTACTGGATGAGGTAGTCCTTAAAATAGAAATAGTCAAAACTGACGTTATGTATAAATATCGATAATTGATAGTTATTTATAGCTAGTTTATTTACTTCTATTATTTTTAGTAATGCCTCAGCTAGATCTGATGGTTTACGACCATACACTCATAATCTTATATTTTTATTCTTAGTAGGGTATGAAAAGCACCACTGATACATCCATCCATCAGTATTATCCTCATTTTTAGATGTTTCAGTATCTAGGCTGATATAATCTCTACATATATATCTAGGGTATGGAGTGTTACCCTCCTGCCTTACAAATTTTAGCTTATATGGTTCAAAATCTTTAAAATGAGTATAAACATATTGCATTATATATCAAACCCCTCATAAGTTAAGTTATCTAAGTTACGTACCATATAACCCTCTAGTGTTGCACTATCTCCTGCATTATCCTCTAATGTAGACTTTTTATATCTCTCATAGTAATTACAAACTTGACTAATAAAGTCAAAAGGCAGTGCAGGATATGTAGATGTACTTGCTAAGAATTTACCAATTATATCTAGTGCAGCATCCTCTGATAACTGACACTGCTGCATTACACTGTCAACGATTAAGTCTACATATTCTGAGCCATATAACTCTATGAGTTGTTTAACTACTGCATCATTGAAAAATGATGCTATTCTATCATCTTTTTGATCCTCAGTTAGTCCCTCACGCTCAGCATAATTATTAATTTTATCCAATAGGCCCTGATGTTTTTCCTCTAATGCCTTAAAGGCCTCATTAACTTTGTTTTTATTCACTTCTTTAGTACCTGATACTGTAGATGTTTTAGTTCTAAATAGGAATTGATGCAACTGGTATAGCATCTCTACTGCATCCTCATAATCCATCCTATTAGAGCTAGTTTTAAATCTGTTATTAGCAGTGGTAAAATCAAACCCACTATATGATGCCTTACGTATAAAACGATATGCAGCAGAACTGGTTGTTAGTCCTGCTTTTTCTAGTCTAGCTAGTCGCTTATTAGCTATAAGTGCATAGCGCTTATTTATCTTATCTATCTCAGCCTTAGTATATTTAGCTACGTAACTAGGTGCATCTGCTCTTAGTGCATATACTGCATTTTGATTTATTAATTTTTCTTGTCTTGGTCTACCACCTGAGTATCTATCTCTTGGCATACTTTATTCCTCCATTCTTCGGGGCATTTTTTACGCTGCTCTTTACACCAGCTTTTAATGAGGCATTTATCACAACTTTGTCTGCTATGGCAATAATGGCTAATAGCCTCTATAGAATGGTGTAAAGTATTTAATTGTGCTTTAATTAATTTATCGTGTACTGGTTCTATTTCCTTCTTATCCAATCCCATATCCTCCTAAAATATGTACGGCCAGTATCTGTATATATTAACTCTCCAGCCTCTATATAATATACATGACTAAAATGTTTATATGAATCAAACATCCTTAATAATTCTATATCTGTAT
>Ga0326514_10002485_pt1 | contig 11733 bp, 3 predicted proteins | sample 3_2548_0518_D_FD_203653 | JGI IMG/M metagenome (GOLD analysis project Ga0326514, IMG submission 203653) | Bovine rumen microbial communities from UC Davis, California, United States - 3_2548_0518 | ecosystem: Host-associated > Mammals > Digestive system > Stomach > Rumen | place: USA: California... | reverse complement strand
CCAAAAAATAAAATATGAGAGTTAGCCAGAAATGACTAACCGCCACATTATTATGTGGTCATAAAAGTAACAGAATGACAAAAGAAGCCGCAGAAGAACTCGAAGAAATGGGTGAAGATACATCAGACATGATTATATCTCAATCCAAAATGCGTGATTTAATAATGCATGCAACTAAAGTAGCTTCTAATAATTATCAAGGTTTTGATATTCAAGATGAATTGGGACGTTATAAATCAACATATGAGATTATGCTTGGACTTTCTCAAATTTGGGATGAAATACAACAAGCCGATCTTAGAACTGGTGATAATCGTCAAAATTTATTACTTGAATCAATTGCAGGTAAAAACCGTGCATCAATTGCCGCTTCAATTCTTCAGAACCCAGAAACACTTCAATCTGTATATACGGATTCTTCTACTAAAGCTGAAGGTTCTGCGATGAAAGAAAATGAGAAGTATCTTGAAAGTATTTCTGGACATCTCGCAAAACTCAAAAATGCTTGGCAAGAAATGTGGGCTAATGCCGCTAATCGTGATGTACTTAATTTCTTTATTGATTTTGCTACTATCATTGTTAATGTAATTAATAAAGTAGGACTTTTAGGTTCGGCATTTGCGCTTGTTTGGGGCGGTTCTATTCTTAAAGGTCTTATGACCGCCGACAGTTGGCTTGTGAAATTTGTTCGTGGACTTGATAGTGCAAAAACTTCTGGACAAGGTTTAGGAGATACATTAAGAAGTGTATTTACTAATATAGGAGTGATTGATCCGAATAAAGAGACACGTTGGAAAGGTTTGCAACAAATTCAAAAAGATAAAACAACTGTCGCTAATGCTCCGACAATTATTTCGACTCCCAAATCGTCTACAATAGCAAATGACACTGTTGAAACCGCCGCCAGAAATGCAAATGCAGAAGCGGCTAGGAACTTAACTCAAGCCAATTTAGAACAAGCAACGTCTGAACAAGTATTACAAGCCGCTCAATTAGGGAATACTGAAGCAGAAACAGCGGGAACTGCGGCTAAAATAGAAGGAGCTACTGCATCTGAACAAGCCGCCCAAGGTAATATTCAAGAAGCTGAAGCCGCCGAGATAGCCGCCAAAGCATTAAGAGATAAATCAGTCGCTGAAATAGAAGCCGCCGAAATGTCAGCTGTAAATGACTTAGCAAATATGTCTCCAAGAGCAATAGCTAAATTTGATGCTAAATATACAAAAGAATTAACTCAAGCTTTTAGTAATGCCGGACAAGATACTATGAATTGGTCTATGGGATATATTGATGGCACCACGGATCAAATCAACGCCAGTTTTGAAGAAATAGAAAAAGGTGCTTCTAACGTAGGATTTTCTTTAGCAGGTCTCGCTACCAACCCCATGACATGGCTTGTTGGTATTCCTGCACTTATTGGAGCGGTTAATGTTGGACTATCCATGTGGCAAAAACATCAACAGGCTTTAATTGATGGAGCACATGAAGCCACTAATACATGGAATGATAATAAAACATCGCTTGACAATTATATTCAACAATATCAAGATTTACACACACAGCTAGACAACGTTAATTTGTCTGAAGAAGAACAAGCAGATATTAAAAAACAATTATTTGATTTGCAGATGCAAATAACTGATGAATACGGGCATCAAGCAGATGGTGTAAATCTTATTAATGGACAATTAGACGAACAGATTCAAAAATTAAGAACGATTAATAAAGAGCAAGCGTCTAGTAATTTAGGACATAGTGCTAAGGAATATAAGAACGCTGTTCAAGAGATTGAAAGGCAACGTGAATATAATATTCAATCTCTTTCTGCTTTATCAACAGAAGATTTTGACTCACTTACCAATGGATTGTCAGGTACTTGGAAAAAATATATTGACGATTTAGGCGATGAAAGAGGACTTACTTTTGTTGGAAGCGCTCTTGAAGCCGAAGATGCTTTAGATGAGCTTTATGAAAGATTGTCTCAAAAACAAGATGAATTAGATGAAGAATGGAAAGGTAGTATTTATGAATCATTAATGAGTGGCGTTGAAAGCGCAATTCAAACAAATGATGAAACCATAACTAAATTTAAAGATGATTATAATTCTTATCTTGAACAATCTATTTATGCCCAGAATGGTACATTTGGCGAAGACAATCTTTCTGCGGGTGATGCTCTGATAGAAGCACAAAAAGCAGTTAATGATTATAATATGGCACTACTTTCTGGTGATTCCTCTCAAATTGAAAAAACCAAGGACGCTTTAGATGAGGTAAAACAAGCCGCTGATGAAGTTGTTGATGCAATGGGTGATAAAAGATTTAATCGTCCATTTCAAGATATTTTCGATCAGGTTAATAAAACTCAAGAAGAAGCATATAATGTCAAAAAGAAATTTGATGATCCAAAAGTTAAGAACGTAGTTGAATCTGTTTTAGGTACGCCTAAAGAAAACAAAAAATCTGCTGAAGAGATTCCTGATGCTCTTCGTGATGCCGCTGAAAATCTTCTTGATGAACAACGCAAAGCATACGAATGGGGAATGAAACCATTTGGTGTTAATCCACTTCAAATGATGTATAGTCAATCGCAATTTGGCAATATTGATATGAATAATCGTCCTACTATTAAATGGGACGATAATTGGAAAAAACAATTTGCTGAAGCACTAAAAAGTTGGAATTACAATCCTGAAAATGGAACAATAGATACTGTATTTGGTGGCTCCGATAATTTTAATGGACTTGAGATTGCATTTACTCCAATACTCGCTACAGAAGATGGCAAAGCGGATTTCATGAGTTACGATGCCGTTCATGAATATATTCAAGGATTAGTTGAAAAAGCGACCGATGAAGAAGGTAATATTGATGCTCAATTAATTTTAGATTTAGATGCTGATGAAAAACAAATTATTGGCGCTATTGATGGTATAGGTAAATATTCTGCTCAAACAGTTGGTAAGATGATGCATTTTTCTGGCAAAAAAGGGGCTATTTCTTTAGGAATGGAACAGTTATCAAAAGCCGCTAAAGATGCAGGTATTGATGTACAAAAAGTTTTAGACATATTGCAAAAAACTGGCAATGTAGATGCTTTATCAGGTCTATTTGATGATTTTAAATATGATGTTACAGATATAGAAGGATATTTAAGTAATCTGTCTAATCTTCCTCCTGAAATTGCTAATGATATTCTTACGATAGCAGATGCTTTTGGTATAACCGCCAATTCTTCGCAAGATTCTATTAATGCGGTTGCAGAACTGTTGGGAAGTTTGGGATATATAGCAACTACGTCTTTGGATGAAGCGGGCGAATCTTTTGATAAATTTGCACAAAAAGCTTCTGGATGGATTGAAGAAACATCTAATTTATCTTCTGTTCTTTCTAAAGGGCAAGGATTTTTAACGTTTACTAAAACTCAAGATGACCAAGGGCATGAAATAGCAAGCGAAGTTAAAGCAATTGCTGATGCCTATAAGGATTTGCCGGGATATAATTATGCTTCTTTATTTGAAGAAACTGCGGGCGGTATTATGGTTAATGCTGAAGCTTTAAGAGCATTACAATCTCAAGAAGAGTCTATGCGTCATGCAGAGTTTTATGAGAAACGTCAGAAGTTAATGAAGCAATTCATGGCTTCTTCTGGAGCTGCCGCTGAAGCTTATAGAACACAGATTGAAGAACTTGATATGTTATGGTCTGCTTATAGTGGTGCAACCTCAGCTTTAAGTAAATATCAAAATAACCATGGTGCGGCTGATTATAGTACAAATTACAAACTTTTTAGAGATCAAATATTTAAAGAGGGCGATGAATATCTTACCAATGGTGAAACTGGTGAAGAAGGATTTAGACGAATTGCTCAATTATTTTCATATAAAGATTTAGCATTGGCTACTATTGATGAAGTTAGAGATGCTTACATAAATGGTGCCGACACAATGCAAAAATTCTTTACAGAAGTTCCTGCGGAAGGTGCCGCTTTATGGGCAGATGAAGTAATGTCATGGTCTGAAGAGTATGCTAAAATCACAACGGATGAAACGGGTAAAACTGTTATCTCTATGACAGATCAGAATTTGGACGCTGTAGCGGAACATTATGGTGTTTCTAAAGATTTAATTCTTTCATTGATGAATGAATTAAATGCAACTGGCTCTAGAATACATTTCTTTACTGATGGTCAAATGCAACAGTTAGAAGAAGTTAACAAGCGTGCTGAAGCGGCTAGAAAAGCACTTATTGAAATGAAAGATCAAGGAACTGATCCTGCTCTTGCTAATTCTGATATTCTTAATTTTGATATGGCTAACATGAGCGCTGAAGAATTAGAAGCAAAAATTAAAGAAATTCAAGATTTAAGAGCTAATCCTGATATTGATACCGAAACAGCTTCTTTATTAGATGAACTTCTTCAAGCGGCAATCGAACATATGGATATCATAAATGGTAAACAAGTTGAACCTCAATTAAATCCAAATAGTGTTGATAGTTTAATTTATGCAGAGGGAGTCGTATCAGATATAAATGAAAGATTAGATCAGATAAGACATGGACAAGAATTGGGGCTTGACTTTACCGTTAGTGGAGATGAAAAAATTCAAGAATATGTAAAATTACTTGAATCTTTACCAGAAGATTATTTAATATCACTTGGATTAGACCCTAATGGTGATTTAGCCAAACAAATTGAAGAAAAGTATCCCAATGGATTAGAATTTAAAGCTGTGCCTGAAATAAAACAAGAAGATGTTGATGCGGCAAGTAAAGATACTAAAGTTAAAGTAGGAGCAGACACTACATCCGCTCAAAATGATATTCAACAATTGGAAGATGATACTAATCCAATAGAAAAACCTGTAATAGCGAATATCGAACCCGCTCAATCTGGCATTGAAAAATTGTTAGGCGATGACTATAAAACAATGACAATTGATGCAAATACTGCACCCGCACAAACAGGTATAGAGAAACTGTTAGGTGATGATTATAAGCCATTAAGTTTTAATATTGATCCTGCAAGCGGAGAAACAGCTAAGCAAGAAATAACAGATGCAATTGGTTCGGCAGAACCAGATGTTGGTGTACATGCTCATTTAGCATCATCAGCTGAAGAATTAAAATCTCTTACTACCCTTGGTTTTAATGGTGAAGCAGATTTTCAAATAAACCTTGGCGCAGATGCTTCTCAAGCCAATGAAGTAATTGAAGAAACTAAGGAAGAAGCTGAGCAACCCATAGAAACCGATGTTCACTTTAAACCAGAAAATAACATTCAAGATGCGGCTAATCAAGCAGGTGCTCAACAAGGTGTGAATACCACAACTACTGAAACTAAAGTAACCAATGAAGAAACACATACGGTTGCAACTGCCGATACTTCTCAATTAGATACATTTAATCAAAAAATGCAATCGGTTCAAGCAATGAGTGGTTCAACTGTTTCTATTGGTGTGATAGTTTCTGGTATAGAAAACATTGAAGCGGCTGAAGGTAATATAAATAGATTAATCGCAAAAGATAAAACTAAAGTAACAGTATCTGTTAATGGCAACGCCGCAATGTTTAATAAAGTATATATTCAAACAAATTCGGCATTAAATACTCTTGCAAAAAAAGTAACTGAGCCTAAAATTACTGCTAACAATTCTAATTTAAAAGATAAAGTATCTGAAGCCAAAAGAAAGTTAAATGATATTGATGATAAAAAAGTTCGTATTACCGCTAGTAATAGTGGTTTTAGTACTATTTCCAGTTGGAAAAATGATGTCTATGACAAATTACACGACAAGGAAATAAAAATTAAAACCACTTATACTTCTAGTGGTACACCGCCTAAAGGTGGTGGCGGTGGTTTCCAAGGTTCAGCTCATAACCAAGGTACTATAGTATCTAAAGGTCATGCTTATGTAGGTGGTACTTTATCTGGTAATTGGGGACTTCCGCAAGCAGAAAAAGGTGCTTTAATAAATGAACTTGGTAGTGAAATAGTAGTTACTCCAGACGGGCATTGGCAAATTCTTAACGGTGGCGATCCTACCTTTACCAATCTTCCAAAGGGTGCAATCATCTTTAATCACAAGCAGACAGAGTCACTTCTTAAAAAAGGTTATGTAAATGGCTCTCACGGTAAAATGGTTGGCGGTGCTTTCGCAACTGGCACCATAGATGACGAAGATTTAGACGGTAATGCATATGCTGTTGGTACGGCTAAGTGGAATGGACAATTATCTGGTACGTCTCATGCAGCCGGAGGTACTATACGCAGACCAACAACCTATACCCGTAGTGGTTCTAATAATTCTTCTTCCAATAATCGTAGTGGTAGTGGAAATCATCATAGTGGAAATCATCATAGTGGTAATAATAACTCTTCTTCTAATAAGAAAGCCAAAGACAATCTCCAAACTCTTGACGCCATTGAAATCAGACTTAATCGTATTGATGCGTTAATTGCCAAACTAGACACCAATGCGGCTAAAACATATGATATTTTTGCTAATCGTAATACTGCTCTTAAAAATGATTTAGCAACGGTTAATAAAGAAATTCGAGCTATTAATACATCTTTAAAGAGTACTGATAAAACACGTAATTATCTACTTAAAGCGGCAGATGCGGCAAAAGAAGCAGGTCTTAAGAGTGGCGATGAGGGTTATAGTTCCAAATCTGAAGGTGCATCTGGAAAAGCATTAAGTCAGGACTGGATTAACAAAATTAAAAACTTTGTTGATAGTGGCAGATATTTCACAGTTACCGATGTTAGGAATGAAGGTCTTTGGAAAAAGATTCAGGCTTATCAGACTTGGTATGAAAAATATGTTAAATTACAACAGAAAGTTCAGGATCAAACCAACAAACTTTCTCAGTTAACTATTCAGCAATTAACATTAATTCAAACTAAATGGGAAACATCACTTAATAGTATAGCGGCGAGTATCACCGAATATCAAAATGAAATAGATTTAGCAAATGAAAAAGGCTATGATGCCGCTGAGAGTTATTACAATCAACAGATTCTTTTAAATAAAAAGAGAAGTAAGAATTTAACCGATGAAGCAGACGAACTTCAAAAGAAATTAAATGATGCAGTAAAATCTGGACGTATTAAAAAAGATTCTGAAGAATGGCGTAAATGGCAGACTCAGATTAAAAATGTCAAGAATGAAATCATTGCTACTGATAAGGAAATTCAATCTCTTCTGAATTCTATTCGTCAAATACGTTGGGATAAATTTGATCGTGGTCAAGATGAAATTGCCGACATGATTGATGAAGCCGAATTCTTAGGTGGTCTTATTAATGAAATAGACCTCTTTGATAAAGATACTGGTTTTGTCACCGATAAAGGCAAGGCGGCATTTGGTCTGGAAGCCCAGAAATATGACCTTTATATTAAACAGGCTCAAAAATATGGAGAGGCTGTTAAAGAATTAAATGCTGAAATAGCTAAAGACCCAAATAATAAAACATTAATTGACCAACGTAATACATGGTTAAAAGCACAGCGTGAAGCTATTGAAAATGCACATGCTGAAAAAGAAGCCATTGCTGATTTAGTTGAAAAAGGAATTAAGAAACAGATTGAAGTAATGGAAGAATTGATTGATAAATATGAAAAAGCATTAGATGCTGAAAAAGATCAGCAGAAATATGCTGACAGCATAGCTGAAAAACAAAAGAAAATCAATTCTTTACAGAAACAATTAAAGTCTATGGAAGGTGACGATTCTGAGGAAGGTGCTACTCGTAGACAGAAACTTAGAGATGAGTTAAAAGAAGCGCAAAAAGATTTAGAAGAAACTCAAGAAGACCAGAGAATTTCCGATATTAAAGATGCATTATCTGACATGCAGGAAAGATATGAAGAATTCTTGAATACAAAGTTAGAAAATATTGATGCACTTTTACAAGAAGTTGTTTCTGGAGTTAATCAATCTGGTGCTGATATTAGTACTACGATTCAGAATGTCGCTAAATCTGTAAATTATACAATTAGTAGTAACTTACAGGCGACATATAAAGATGTACAGAATCTGAGTGCGAATGTTGCTAATATAGCTAATCGAATTGATGCATTGGTGACTGGTACATCTAATACGGAAGGAACTATGACTAATACGTCTGCAACGACTGTTCGGAACGCACCGACTCCCGCTGTTCCTACCAAGGTCACAATGCCAACCGAACATAAGAAAACAACTGGTTCAACTAGTACATCAAAAGCCAAGAATGGAATTGTTAAAGAAAATGGTAAAACGTATTATTATAAGAATGGTAAAAAACAAACTGGTTGGCAAACTATTAATGGTAAAAAATATTATTTCAGCACCAAAGATAGCAATATGCTAACTGGTGTACAAAAAATTGGCAATAAATATTACTTATTAGATAAATCTACAGGTGTGTTAAAAGACAAATATTCAGGATTGTATAAACAAAATAGCGGAACTTATTATTTTAAGAACGGTGATATGCAAACTGGATGGCAGTCTATGAATGCAGGTAAGCGATATTTTAGTACAAAAAATGGCAAAATGCTTACTGGCGTTCAAACCATCGGAAAAGATAATTATTATTTTAACGAAGACGGTGTACTACAAATAGGCAAATTTAATGTTGGTGATTATACTTATGAGACCGACAAAGATGGTAAGATTAAGAAAAAGACACGCAGAACTGGTGGTGTAACATCAATTAAAGGTAATACTATTCTTTCTACTATGTCTTATATAGAAGGAAAAGGTACAGGTGGTATTACAGGTTTCGCATCTGGAACTAAAAAAGTACCAAAGGATGATATTTATCGTGTTGATGAAATGGGCAAAGAAGCCTTTATTAATAAACAGGGTAAGATTTATACCCGTCTTGAAAAGGGTACTACTGTTCTACCCCACGATGCGGCTGTTAATTTACTTAAAGGTATGAGTAATCCCGCTGAATTTATTGCAAGCCATATGGATATGCGACCTAATAAGACTATTACTACAACTAATAATAATACAGGTAATACTGTTAATAATATTACTTTTAACCTGCCTAATGTTTCTGATTATAAAGAGTTTATGCGTGAAGCACAGCGTGATCCCAATTTTACTAAATATATTCAGGAAATATCTATTGGTAAGTTAAATGGTAATAATTCACTTAGAGGCAATGCTATTCAATTTAGATAATAATATTTACAATGAGCACCTGTAAAAGGGTGCTCATTGTTTTAAAGGAGATATAAAAATGAATGAAAAAGATTTATTGCAGGAATATATAGAGAAGTTAAAACAATGTGATGAGATAATTAAAAATAACAAAAAAATTGCTCGACAGTTACGAGCAGAGTTGAAGGAAGTTGAAGATTTAAAACAACAACTTCAACAACTGATAGAACTGAATTCACAGTAATAATAGAAAGGTGGTGCTATATTTGAGCATTGTGAATTTTATTTATGATGGTATTTCATTCAATACTTTTGAAGGGGGTAAATATGCGATTGCCTCATTTACTACGGACACAAACGCCTCTGAAGGTAATAGAAATTTAAATCAATTATCTTTATTTATGGGTAAAGAACGTCCATTTGGTTACTTAACATATGACACCACCCTAACATTTACAATCAGCATTATTAAAAATCCCTGTATAGATGACAATATGATTTTTGATGTATTAGAGATTGAACGTCTCAAACGATGGTTGTGTAGACCTGCACCTCATAAATTAAAAATTGAAGATGGAAATTCTATTAGTAATAACTGGGACAAATATTTTGGACAATTTAATCAATATGAAAACGTTTTTTGGGAGGGTAGCTTTGACGTTACTGAAGAAATAATAGGTGGCAAGAGAATAGGAGTAACGTTAAATTTTATTAGTACCCGACCTTTTGCACTACAGGAAGATGTTATTTTTACAGGTGATATTAATGCAGGACAATCTATTACAATAAATGATGTTTCTGATGAGATAGGTTATATTTATCCAGAAATGACAATCAAATGTTTAAATGGTGGAGAATTATCTGTTCATAACGATTTTGAAGACAGATATACGACTGTTGAAAGCTGTAGTACTAATGAAATAATTAATTTTTCTAAATATCTTCAAATTACTTCTAGCAATACAGCACATAATATATATGATGATTTTAATTATGTATTTTTAAGATTAGGTAATAATTTTGTATCTAATGAAAATATTCTTACTTTTTCTATGGATTGTCAATATGAAATACGATATAACCCAATTAAAAAGATATTACCAGTATGATAGGAGGGTATTATGCTTATTGAAAAAGATCGCAGTAATCAGCCTATTGCTCCTCCTTTAGTACTTGCACATAAAAGCGGAGAAAAAATAGGAGTATTATTGCCAGACCCATCAACTCTAACAATCAAAATATTTTTAGAAGATTCTTATATATTATCTTCTGAAATGTCTTGTGATATAAATAAATATGTAAATACTTTTACAAATACATTATGGAATGAAATTAAGAATTTTAAACTTCTTTATATTCCTATTGATATTCCAAATTTTAAACCCAAAGGTATATGGTATGAAATTGAAGTCACGATTGATGACTATGATAACACAGTAAAGCATATTACTGGCACTATGGCTCAACATGCGGAATTATCTCAAGTAAACAATTATGAAGTAGAAATACGAACTGAAGATGATATTGATCGAGATGATTATATAGATACTATTTTTTACAATCCAGATGAACCTAAAGCGTCCATCGTACATCGTGTATTAAATGATAAAGCTAAGCATTATTCAATTTACCATGTAGATGATTCACTAAAAAACATTAAACGTACTTTTGAATTTAACGGAGAAAGCGTGTTGTCTAATCTTCACAGTATTGCTGAAGAGGTGGACTGTATTATTATTTTTGGAGAGTCAGAACAGGCAGATAATAATATGCATCGCACAGTATCTTTTTATGATGCAAAAGATTATTGTCCTGAATGCGGGAAACGTGGAGACTTTAGCAATGGATGTACAACTCCGAATTGTACGCATAGTCAAAAAATAATTCCACGATATGGTAAAGATAGTGGTATTTATATAAACAAAGAAAATTTGGGCGAGAATATTAATCTTTCGGTAAATACTGACGAAATTAAAAACTGTTTCCGACTATCGGCTGGTGACGATGATATGTTAACAGCTATTATAGATTGTAATCCTGCGGGATCACGTTATATCTGGTATTTTACAGATGAAATGAAAGAAAATATGTCGGATGCATTAAGACAACGTTTAGACACATATCAAGCCCAAAGTGACGATGTACGTTATAATTATTTATTAAGCAATTTAACAGAATCACGAATTACAAATTATAATGCAATCGTTGATAAATATCAAAATTATTCAAAAGAAGAATTGAATAAGATAAATCGTAATGATAAAGGATATGATGCTTTAATTGGTGCTTATTATGGGGCATTATATTTAGAAGGGTTTTTACGAACTACGATGATGCCCTATTCTCCTGAAGTTGTCGATACTACCGCTGATGAGCAAATCAATTTGTATACTTTAACTACTTTGGGAGTCCGTAATTTGGTTGCAATTTCTAACACGTTTGCGGCTAATGAAGTACGGGACTCTGTAAAAATATATATTGACACTTCACGATATAAGGTGGATGTAAAGACAATTAATTATAATAAAACAACTAATACATGGACGGGAACAATTACAGTAACATCACTAAC
>Ga0326514_10002482_pt1 | contig 11746 bp, 7 predicted proteins | sample 3_2548_0518_D_FD_203653 | JGI IMG/M metagenome (GOLD analysis project Ga0326514, IMG submission 203653) | Bovine rumen microbial communities from UC Davis, California, United States - 3_2548_0518 | ecosystem: Host-associated > Mammals > Digestive system > Stomach > Rumen | place: USA: California... | reverse complement strand
TGATGAACAAAATCCAGTATAACAGCAAGGAAGAGGCTTATGAAATTAAATATAAGCTCTGGGATAAGGAAATAACTGTTCGTTTCTACGTTGAAGACCAACGGGAAATTATGGATAATTTTTCCGCTATTGCCCAGAAACTCGATATGGTAAACCGCAGTAAAAACAAAATTTCTGAAATGGTTGTTGATGAAGGTTACTATGAAGGCAGTATAGAATCCCTTGAAAAATGTATCTGTATAACCAAGGCTTATATTGATATTGATTACGCTGATGAGAATGAAACAGAAGTGGTTGTGTGCTTTACCGTTGCAGGTACTGACGGATATATGAGTGACTTAGCCGTTGAACTTTACGGCGATGATTTTGAAATTACAGGCTATTCCGATTATTAAAAACTGAAAAGGAGATATTATTATGATTAAGCTTACACTTAAAGACGGAAGTATCCGTGAAATTGAAAACGCTATGCCCGCTTACGAAATAATAAAGGGTATAGGCATGGGACTTTATAAGGCTTCATGCTGTGTAAAAATAAACGGTGAGGTTAAAGACCTCCGCACTGTTATTGACAGTGACTGCGAATTTGAAGTATGTACTTTTGATTCCCTTGACGGAAAGAAAACTTTCTGGCATACTGCTTCACACATTATGGCTCAGGCTGTAAAAAGACTTTATCCCGAAGTTAAACTTGCTATAGGTCCTGCTATTGACAACGGTTTTTACTATGACTTTGATGTTGAAAAGCCTTTCACTCAGGAAGAACTTGATAAAATTCAGGACGAAATGAAAAAAATCGTCAAGGAAGACCTTAAACTTGAACAGTTTGAACTTTCTCCAGAAGATGCAGTCGCAAAACTTAAGGAAATGGACGAACCTTATAAAGTTGAACTCTGTGAGGAACACGTTGGAAAAGGTGAACCTATTTCATTCTATAAGCAGGGCGAATTTACTGACCTCTGTGCAGGTCCTCACCTTATGAGTACTGCTCCTGTAAAGGCTTTCAAACTTCTTTCATGTACGGGTGCTTACTGGAGAGGTTCGGAAAAGAATAAAATGCTTTCAAGAATTTATGCGGTTGCATATCCAAAGTCCGCTGACCTCGAAGCCGACCTCAAACAGCGTGAAGAAGCTAAACTCCGTGACCACAACAGACTCGGACGTGAACTCGAATACTTTACAACTGTCGATGTAGTAGGACAGGGACTTCCTATTATCATGCCAAAAGGTGCAAGAGTAATCCAGACTTTGCAGAGATGGGTTGAAGATACTGAACAGAAACATGGATATCTGCTTACAAAAACTCCATACATGGCTAAAAGGGAACTTTATAAGATTTCAGGTCACTGGGATCATTATCTTGACGGTATGTTCATTCTTGGTGACCCTTATGACGAAACTAAGGAATGTTTTGCACTCCGTCCGATGACTTGTCCTTTTCAGTATCAGGTATACCTCAACAGACAGCGTTCATACCGTGAACTTCCTATGAGACTGGGTGAAACTTCCACACTTTTCAGAAATGAAGATTCAGGCGAAATGCACGGTCTTATTCGTGTAAGACAGTTTACTATTTCCGAAGGTCACCTTATCCTGAGACCTGACCAGCTTGAAGAGGAATTTAAAGACTGTCTCGAACTTGCAAAGGAAATGCTCGGCACTGTAGGACTTCTTGAAGACTGTACATTCAGATTTTCACAGTGGGACCCTGCTAATCCGAAAAACAAGTATGAAGGTACTAAGGAACAGTGGGACGAGGCTCAGGCTGTAATGGGTAAAATTCTTGACCACCTCGGTGTTGAATACACTATCGGCATTGATGAGGCTGCTTTCTATGGTCCTAAGCTGGATATACAGTATAAAAACGTTTACGGCAAGGAAGATACTCTTGTAACGATTCAGATTGATATGCTTCTTGCAAAGCGTTTCGGCATGGAATATGTAGACGTTGACGGCAGTAAGAAAAATCCTTACATTATCCACAGAACTTCTCTCGGCTGTTACGAAAGAACACTTGCATACATGATTGAAAAGTATGCAGGAGCGTTGCCTTTGTGGGTTGCACCTGAACAGGTGAGAATTATTCCTGTTGCTGACCGTCATCTTGAATACTGCAATGAACTTCTTTCAAAATTTGAAACAGTCGGAATCCGTGCGACTATTGACGACAGAGCAGAAAAAGTCGGCAAGAAAGTAAGAGATACAAGACTTGAAAGAATACCTGTATGGGTAACAGTCGGTGACAATGAAGTTGAAAACGGTACTGTTTCTGTTGATTCAAGACGTGAGGGAAAACTTGGTTCAATGTCACAGGCAGACCTCCTTTCAAAACTCATTGATGACATTGCAAAGAAAGTAAGATAATTACAAAAAGGGCGGTCTGATGACCGCCCTTAAATGTTTCACGTGAAACATTTTCAGTTTACACGCTGTTTTATATAGCTGATAACTTCATCTTTCGGGATATTGAGTGCATAGGCAAACTCATCATAAAGCATATTTTCGGCATCATGCAGAAATCTTTCATCGGAAGAATGAAGTTTTTTATGGTTCTGGCTGAGGTTTTCACGCTTTATGTAAAGAGTCTTTATTAATTTTACAAGCTGTATTCTGTCACCGCTTTCAATAATATTTCTGTATGCTTCCTTGCGTTCAGAATCGTTATCAATCCATATAAGTTTTTCGTCAGGCATAACGTTTATAAGTTCCTCTACTTCCTCACGGGAATACACTCTTCTCATTTTGTCCCTTAGAGTACCGAAAGAAGTAGGAACATAGAAAGTATTCTTTGAATCTGATACGGGTTGCAGGACATAGTATTCGATGTCTTCACCGCTGAAATCACGCTTTACAATTGATGTTATTCTGCATACTCCATAAGATGCGTACATAACAGTATCATTGATGTTATACATTTTAAAATCCCCCTTAGTAAAAAATAAGTGCAGACGCTCAATTGGATTTACAATCGGAAAGCGACTACACATTGACTATATTAATTATAACATATTTCAGCATAAAATGTCATAGGCAATATTCACAAAAAAAATATCGGCAATTTTACATTCTTTTATAATAAAAATAATCAAAAATTTGTAATATTATTAAAATTCCTTGACAATATTGGGGAAAAGTTATATAATTGAAGTGTGTAACTTTATTTTTTAAGATATTAAAATAAACTGACATCAATATAAAATGCCGTAAGGCAGATTGGAGAAAGTGATTATGGAGTATCTCGAAAACAGAGAACTTTCATGGCTTAAATTCAATAAAAGAGTTCTTGAAGAGGCAGTTGACGAAAATAATCCTCTTCTTGAACGCCTTTCATTTTCAGCAATATATCAGAATAACCTTGATGAATTTTTTATGGTTCGTGTGGGTTCTATAACAGATGATGCAAAAAACGACAGAAAGAAAAAAGACATGAGGTCAGGTCTTACCGCCTCTCAGCAACTTGATTCAATATTTACCGCTGTAAGACGTTTACAGCCTGATGTTGAAGAGGCTTACAGAAAAACTATGTATGAACTTGAAAGATTCGGCTATAAGCACGTCAATTTTGATATTGCCACAGAGGAAGAGAAAATCTTTCTTGAACTTTACTTCAAAAGGGAAATAAAACCTTTCATTTCAGGAATAGTTATAAATGATTCTTTACCTTTTCCCTTTATTAAAAACAAGGAAATATATGCCGTTGTACAGCTTAATTCAAAAAAGGGAGTTTCTGTGGGAATAGTTCCCGTAAATTTTGAACATATGGAAAGAATAATCCCTCTCGGACAGGGCGGAAAAAGATTCATACTTGAAGAAGAAGTTATTCTGCATTTTGCACATCTTATGTTTAAGGGATACAAAGTTCTTGACAGAACCCTTATGCGTGTAACAAGAAGTGCAGATATAATGGTTTCGGGAAAAGGTGCTGAATTTCGTCAGCGTATGGAAGAACTTGTTGTCAAAAGAAACAAGCTTTCACCTGTCAGAATTGAAATTACAGGAGAGTTCAGCCGTGATGCACTTGAATACATATGCAAAAAGCTGAAACTTAAAACCTCACGGGTTTTCATGTCAAGAATACCGCTTGATATGTCATATCTTTACACCCTCGGCGAAATGAATGAAAATCCTAAACTGCATTTTCCTGAAAGAACACCCCAGAAATCTTCAATGCTTGTAGAAAGCCGTTCTGTATTTTCGCAGGTAAAGACAAAAGACATTCTTTTAAGCTATCCCTTTGAGTCGATGAACTCTTCCTTTATAAGACTTTTGCAGGAATGTTCAGTGGATTCAAAAGTAACTTCAATAAAAATCACCCTTTACAGACTTGCAAAAAACAGCAAGGTTATTGATGCTCTCTGTACTGCTTCCGAAAACGGCAAGGAAGTTCTTGTCATGATTGAACTGAGAGCAAGATTTGATGAGGCAAATAATATAGAATGGTCTAAAGTTCTGCAAAAATCTGGAGTAAAAGTAATCTACGGACCTAAAGACTATAAAGCACATTCAAAGCTTCTTCTGATTACACGCAAGGCTCAGGGCGGTGGTTTCGACTATCTTACACAGGTCGGTACGGGAAACTATAATGAGAAAACTTCCAAAATATATACCGATATGATGTTGCTTACATCGGACAGGCAGATTGCTCAGGACGCTGAATCCGTATTCAACGGACTTCTTAACGGAACTTTCGTTGAACATACTAATAAGTTGCTTGTTTCGCCACTCGCTTTAAGACCTCAGATTCTTGCACTTATGGACGAACAGATAAAAATTGCCCGTGATGGCGGTGAAGGTTATATAGGTGCAAAAATAAATTCCCTTTGTGACAATGTTATTATTGACAAGCTTGTTGAGGCATCGGGAGCAGGCGTGAAAATTGAACTGGTAGTCCGTGGAATATGCTGTATTATACCAGATGTTGAAGGCTTTACCGAAAATGTATCTGTAAGAAGTATAGTCGGAAGATTCCTCGAACACAGCAGAATATTCATATTCGGCACTGAAAATTCAGAACAGAAAGTATATATAGGTTCAGCCGACTATATGACCAGAAACACCGTGAAGCGAGTTGAAGTGGCAGTCCCGATAGAAGACAGGAAAATTAAAAAGCGTATCCTTGAAATGTTTTCTGTTCTCATGGCGGATAACGTCAAGGCAAGAATCATGCTCAATGACGGCAATTATGTTCATGCTGTCAGAAAAGAAAACGAAAAACCTCTTAACGCTCAGGAATATTTCTATGATGAGGCTTACAGGCTGATTGAGGAAAAGAAACTTAAACAGGAAACTATGAAGAAAAACCGTGAGAAAAGCAGTCAGAAAAAAACAGAAAGAAAAAAGTCGGTTAAAGATTGAAAAATAATTTATTGGAAATGTTTCACGTGAAACATTTTTCAGAGAAAAGATTAAGAGGTTTTAAATAATGATTGGGTTTTATAACTATACGGTTATTCTTACATATCTTGGTCTTGTGTCTTCAATCCTTGGAATGTTCTTTGCCTGCGGACTTATCAACGGAGTTCCGCACCCTGAATACGCTATAATATGCCTTATGGTTTCAGGGCTTTGCGATATGTTTGACGGAAAAGTTGCAAGAACTAAAAAAGACAGAACTGAAAGCGAAAAGCAGTTCGGAATACAGATAGATTCTCTTTGCGATTGTGTGTGTTTCGGGGTTTTGCCGTCTGTAATAGGCTATTCTGTCGGAATGACCTCATGGTATGCCATAGCAATTCTTATAATATTTCCGCTTTGTGCAGTAATAAGACTGGCATATTTTAACGTTGCGGAAGAAGAACGTCAGAAGAAAACTTCCGAAGTAAGAAAGGTCTATGAAGGTCTGCCTGTTACAAGCGTTGCACTTATACTTCCTGTTGTGTACAGCTTTCATAAGGACATAGGAGAAAAAAGTTTCCCGATAGTTTACGGGATATGTATGCTTGTTATTGCAATAGCGTTCATTACAAGGTTTGAAGTGAAAAAGCCTACAATGAAAGTAATGATGAGTTTTATAGGTATCGGGGTACTTGAACTGATATGGCTTATATACAAGACTAAAATAAGATGATAAGGAGTATTGACATTATGTTTGAGTTCATAAAGGAATATTTAAAACATTTTAGGTCTGTAGGAGCGGTTGCACCAAGCAGTCACAGACTCGCCTGTAAAATGATGTGTCCGATAGATTTTGAAAATGCAGAATGTATTGTTGAATACGGTTCGGGAACAGGAAGTTTTACAAAAGAACTGATTGCAAGAAGAAATGAAAACACAGTCCTTGTACTTATTGAACAGAATCAGAACTTTTACAATATCCTCAGAAAAAAATTCAAAGGACTGAAAAATATTTATTTTGTACACGGCAGTGCAGAACACACTGTTCAGATACTTAAAAAGCTGAATATAAAAAAGGCTGATTATATTGTATCAGGTCTGCCGTTTACTTCTCTGCCAAAAAAAATTTCACTGAGAATATTCCGTGCCACAGATAAGCTTATGGAAATGAATCCCGAATGTAAATTCATTACTTTCCAATATACACTCGTAAAGAAAAAATTCTTTGGCAAGTATTTCAGATTTGACGATATAATCAGAGAATATATAAATCTGCCTCCTGCATACGTTTTTGTACTTAAAAGAAAAATATGATTTTTGTGAATTTTTGCCCTTGACAAAAATTCTGATTTGTGCTAAAATATATATGTTGTGCAGCAAAAGCGTAAGTCCGGACATTTTCGGACTTACGCTTTTTTTGTCTGTATTTCATGGTTGTGGCAGCTTTCCTTATAAAAGTCTCCGAATAACTTTAAGGAGAATGAAAATGGAAAAAGAAAATTCAGTCAGAAAAATGGCGGAAATGAAAGTCAGCAAGTTAATGCTTTCAATGGGAATACCAATGATAATTTCAATGGTTCTTCAGGCTTTTTACAATATTGTTGACAGTGCATTTGTATCCAATATGAAAACGGGCGGAGAATCAGCCCTTAATGCCCTTACTCTTGCATTTCCTGTACAGATGTTAATGGTAGCTGTAGGAATAGGAACAGGAGTGGGAACTAATGCCCTTGTATCGAAAACGCTCGGACAGGGCAATGCTGAAAAGGCTTCAAAGATAGCTGGAAATGCCGAATTTTTAGGAATAATTATTTATATTCTGTGTCTGCTGTTTGGCATTTTCGGGGTTGAACCTTACATAGCAAGTCAGACGGAAAATACACAGATACTTGAAATGGCAGTAAGTTATCTCAGAATATGCTGTACATCTTCAATGGGAATAGTATTCTTTTCAGTATTTGAAAAACTTTTGCAGGCTTGCGGACTTTCATTTTATTCGACTGTTGCACAGATAGCAGGAGCATTGGTGAATATAGTCCTTGATCCTGTTCTTATATATGGCTGGTTCGGACTTCCTGAAATGAGCGTGAACGGTGCTGCACTCGCAACCGTAATAGGACAGATAACTTCCGCAGTGCTTGCTTTATTGTTTCACGTGAAACATAACAGCAGTATAAACAACGGCATTAAATATATAAAGCCTGATTTAAGCATAATAAAGGGAATATATTCAATCGGACTTCCTGCAATTATCGCACAGGCTCTTATGTCGGTCATGACTTACGGTCTTAATATAATACTGGTGAGGGTTGACGAAAGCCTTGTTACTGCTTATGGTCTTTATTACAAGATACAGCAGTTCATTCTTTTTGCTGCTTTCGGATTAAGAGACGCTATAACACCTGTTGTTTCGTTCAGTCATGGAATGAAAAACAAGCAAAGAGTAAAGGACGGTATAAAGTATGGAATTTTATATACTCTTGTAATCATGGCTGTAGGTTTTGCAGGTCTTGAAATATTTGCCAGTCCGCTTGCGAAGATTTTCGGACTTTCAGGTGAAACACAGAAATTATGTATAAGTGCAATAAGAATTATTTCGGTCAGCTTTGTATTTGCAGGACTTAATATAGCTTATCAGGGTATATTTCAGGCTCTTGAAAGCGGTATCGAATCTCTTATAATATCCGTAATGAGACAGTTTTTACTTGTACTGCCTGTTGCATGGGCATTTTCACGCATTGCACTCAGAAATACTGATAGTTACTGGCTGATATGGCTTACTTTTCCAATTGCGGAAACAGTATCGGCATTGACTGCGTTTCTTTTCATGCGTAGAATAAACAAAATAAAAGTAAATACAATAAACTAATCTGAAAGACAGGAAATTTTCCTGTCTTTATTTTATACTCATGAAAGAACTAATATTCTAAGTATTGTAATAAAGTTTTTTTTATGTTATAATGTACATATATGAATCTATTTTAAGGAAGTGTTTTTTATGGAACAGAATTTTATCAAGCCACCTGTTGAAGTAAGATATGCTGATGAACTCAGTCTGCTCAGGGAAAACGATAAGGGAAAAAAACCTGAAAACTGGGTGCTTTCCCCTAAAGCCGTAAGAACTTTTATTCTTGGCGGTACTATTGAAACAAGTAACGGAACTGCTGAAATATCAAGAAAATTTTACGGCAATGATGCCCTTGTCGAACGCTGTATCATCACTCTTGCAGGCAACAGGGGACTTATGCTTGTAGGCGAACCCGGTACAGCTAAAACTATGCTTTCGGAACTGCTTTCTGCTGGCTGTTGCGGTACAAGTACAAATACGGTACAGGGTACGGCAGGAACTACTGAAGATATGATAAAATACAGTTGGAATTATGCTCTTCTTCTTTCCAAAGGACCTTGCAGGGAAGCACTTGTTCCGTCGCCTCTGCTTATAGGTATGGAAAAGGGTATTTTTGCACGTTTTGAGGAAATTACAAGAACTCCTGCCGAAATTCAGGATAGTCTCATTTCGGTAATGAGTGACCAGATTCTCAATATCCCTGAACTCGCCGATGACGGACTTGTTTTTGCAAAATCAGGATTCAATATAATAGGTACTGCAAATACAAGAGACAAGGGTGTAAATGAAATGTCGGGAGCTTTGAAAAGACGTTTTAACTTTGAAACTGTTGAACCTGTAAAGGACGCGAATCTTGAAAAGGCTATAATAGTGCGTGAAGCCCAGAATCTTGCGGAATCAGGACACATTGATATGCCCGTTGATGAAGATGCAGCCGAAATCCTTGCTGTTACATATCATGAACTGCGTGAGGGTATAACAGCAGAAGGCACAGTCATTGAAAAGCCTGATGCTGTAATGAGTACTGCTGAGGCTGTATCTGTATTCTATCAGACTATAAGTCATGCATGGTACTATGGAAACGGAAAAACAGATATGAGAGTAATGACCGAAAATCTTCTTGGTGCTGTATGCAAGGAAAACAAGAATGATTTGGAAAAGCTTAAAGCTTATTTCAGAACAGCAGTAAAGGAAAAGGGCGAAAAGGTTGGTGGATTATGGAAAGACTATTCCAAAACAGCAAAATTGCTGAAATAATTCCCTATGATACAGAAAGTCAGGTTTTATTTTTTCCTGTACGTCATCACAGCCCTGTATGTTCATATCATCTTATTCAGACAATCAGAAATTACAGTCCTGAAATAATACTTATTGAAGGTCCTGAAAACGCCAATGACCTCATACCCGTACTTTCAGACGATGAAACTGTACTGCCTGCATCGTTTTACTGTTTCTATAAGGATTCAAAAAAACTCGTCAGTGAACAGGCAGAAGATTACAGATGTTATTATCCGTTTCTTTATTCCTCACCTGAATACAATGCAATTGTTCAGGCGAAAAAAATGGGTATTCCTTCGAGGTTCATAGACCTTCCGTATTATGAGATACTCATAAACACTTCACAGCAGAAAGGACTTCTCAAAAAAGCAGACAAGCACAGCTATGCGGACGATTCAAAACTTGTGAACAGTGCCTTTTACAAAAAACTCTGCGAAAAGACAGGTACAAGGGATTTCGATGAATTCTGGGAAAAGTATTTTGAAATAGGCGGTATATACCTGACTTCTGCAAAATTCGCCCGACAAATGCACACTTACTGCATAATGACACGAATTGAAACCCCTGATGAAGAACTTGAACAGGACGGTACAAATGCCCGTGAAAAGTATATGGCATCTAATATACTTGAATGTATGCAGACTTATAAGAAAATACTTGTAGTTACAGGCGGATTTCACAGTTACGGTCTTTTTAAGCTGATAAATTCAGGAAAATTCAAAAAACCAAAGGTTCATAAAATTTCATCGGACAATCAAGGGTGTTATCCAATGGCTTATTCTTATGAATCCGCAGACGCTCTTAACGGATACGCTTCGGGAATGAAATATCCTTTTTTCTATGACTGTATATCAAAAGACCTGCTCAGTGGCTGTGAGAATGTGTATAATTATCATACTCTGGACTTCCTCACTCGGACAGCAAAGAAAACAGCCGAAAAAGACATACCTGTATCAATTGCAGATGTTACTTCCGCACACAGCCTTATGAACGGTCTTTCCGCAATGCGTAATATCAGGGAATGCGGTATATATGAACTTTTTGACGGTATTACATCATGTTTTATAAAAGGAGAAAAAAATATATCTTCATCTGTTCCGCTTGAAATTCTCGCAAAGCTTGCATCTGGTGACGGAATAGGCAGAATAGGTGATAAAAACCATATTCCACCGCTTATTGCCGACTTTGAAAAGCAATGCGAAAAATTTAAACTTAAATATCAGTCAGCAGTACAAACAGATATTGACGTTTCACTTTTTGCCTCACAGCGTGGAAAGGATATAAGCCGTTTCATGCACCGTATGGAATTTCTTGAAACAGGATTCGCAAAAATGATGAAAGGTCCTGACCTCCATAGAAACAAGGATAAAAGCCGTGTTCATGAAGAATGGCGTTATAAGAGAACTCCTCAGACTGATTCCGCACTTATTGACCATACAACAGAAGGTTTTACTATTGAAGAGGCTTGCAGAACTTATGCCTCCAAAAAAATCAATCAGGAAAGAAGATGTGAAACTTCCGCACATATTGCCGTTGACTGCTTTTTAATGGGTATAGAAATGCAGGAACAGGAAAGAAAAAAACTTGATGAAATACTCCGTACTGACGGCGATTTCTTTTCCCTCGGAAACGGTATGCACAGCTTTGAAATACTTTACAGGTTGCAGTCGCTTTATGATTTCAGCGATATTTCAGCATTTGAATATATTTTGAGATGTTTTGAAAAACTTATTGCACTTGTTCCCTCAATGGCGAATGTTTCTTCTGACCGTGCGGAAGAGTTTATAAGCATTATCAGAATAATGTACGGTATAACAGGTGACATTCTCCATGATAAAAGGGAAGATTTCCAGCAGGCTCTTATTACTGTTTCGGAAGCTCCCGAAAAAGAACCGTCTGTATACGGAGCAGTCATGGGTATGCTTTATGCCATGGATTCTTCAAAGCGTACAGATGCCGAAAATGCTATGAAAGGCTATCTGAAAGGAAGTGCAGAAATAAAGAAAAAAGGTGCGGAATATCTTAAAGGATTATTTTCTACTGCCCGTGACATTGTTCTTATTGACAATGAGTTTATAAAAATGACTGATGAACTTATAACTGGAATGGATTACAATGATTTTATGGAAATACTTCCCTCAATGAAACTTGCATTCAGTTACTTTACACCTTCCGAAATACAGGAAACGGCTGAATCTGTTGCGGTAATGCACAATTCGGATAAAGATGACCTCCTGAAAGTCCGTGCGGTTGATGAGAAATTCTTTCTTTTCGGGGAGGCTCTCG
>Ga0326514_10002481_pt1 | contig 11748 bp, 15 predicted proteins | sample 3_2548_0518_D_FD_203653 | JGI IMG/M metagenome (GOLD analysis project Ga0326514, IMG submission 203653) | Bovine rumen microbial communities from UC Davis, California, United States - 3_2548_0518 | ecosystem: Host-associated > Mammals > Digestive system > Stomach > Rumen | place: USA... | reverse complement strand
GCTTATAAAAATTAGTTTCTTTGTTATTCAATGCTAAACCACCCCATTTCTTGCATAATTTCTTCGGCGTGGCTCATAGTACAACACGCTAGTGTTTCCGTTTTGTTGTCCTCTTCTAACATTTCTTTAAACGCTTGCTTTATATGTTTTTTAATAATCTTTTTATATTCCTCTTGCTTTGTCTTTTCCTCTAAATTTATAAACAACTCGAATAAAAATAATATTCTATCGTTTATTATGTTCTTGCTATGGTTTAATAAGGCTAATTGCATTAGTTTAGCGATTTTTTCCGTTGTGAATTTATAAGAACTTGCCTTTAAACAATGCACACGTTCCGCCTTTGGCTTCCTATCAACTATTTTTATTTTGTATTTTCTGAAAAACGCATCTCTTACGCCCTCTACTACGTCATTGGTTACATAGTTTAATATTGTACCTCTAAACATATAGTAAAAATCTTCGTCATTGCTTAAAGTACCTATAAAATAGTCGCTTTTCTCTTGGTGCTTAATTTCATTTTGTATTTTCTTTTCTTGCTCTTTTGCATCTGCAAGTTGTTGTTTTAAATCTTCTAAAAGGTCGTCTGTATTTTTTACTATTGCGTCTTGCAAGCTCATAAAGTGCAAACGTTCCGCTTCTGTATAAGTTTTAGGTATTGGCTCTTTAAAACACTCTTTTTGCTTTTTATTCATTTTTTCAAGTGTTGTTATTGCCCCGTTTAATTTATCTATATCACTTTTTTTATTGCTAGTTAAAAGTAAATCTCTGTTATATGTTAGGTCGTGTATGTGTTGCTCTATAAGTAAACTCGTAGAAACAACGCTATTGATTTGTAAAGAATATTGGTTGAAATATTCAACGTTAGACCTATAAATACCGAACGTATAACGCATCATATTGGCTAGGTCTGTGTACTCTTCTATTATCTCTTTAGCTTCCGCTCTATCTATCTGTAAAATATCTTTTATAAAATCGTTCTCGTTTTCTTTTTGAGAACTTACCATATTTAAAATATCATTTAAAAACTTTGTGCCACGTTCTTTTATTGCCTCGTCTAGTTGTTCCCTTTGCCACTTTTCCATAATATAAAACCCCTTTTCTAAATATAAAACCTTTTTTTATTTGCAATTATACAATACTTTTTTTAATTTTAGAAGCGGTATTGTATTATTTGCTTTTTCTCTTGTACATTTTGTTAAGTGTTTCCCTTTGTTCTGCTACGCTTTTGGTTGTATATATACGGGTTGTTTCTAGGCTCTCGTGTCCTAAAATGTCGGCAAGTTCCATTTGGCTTCCGTCCGTTGCTTATAAACTCTTTAGCGAAAAGGTGTCTAAAACTATGTGGGTGTACTTTACTTTTCTTTAGTCCGCTTCTAACTTGCCCCGCTAGTTTCTGTAATTGCTTCCATATATAAGCATTGTCTAGTGGGTTGTTATTTCTACTTTTAAATATGATCCCCTCTGTTATGCCTTGCTCTTTGCAATATTGCAATAATTCTTTTTTGACTTTGTCTTGTATTGGTATTTTACGCAATTTGCCTTTGTTGTATATGTCCGCCTCTTGCTTCTTTACCGCTTCCACTGTTATATATTGCAATTCGCTTATTCTTATGCCCGTGCCCTCTAGCGTTCCCATTAAATAATACAATTGGCTTTGATTATGGCTTTTAGCATAATCTCTTAAATGGTCGTACTCTTTAGGTGTCAAAACATTTTCAAGGGTTGTTTGTTTTTGTTGCTTTTCTTGTTTTAGCTTCAACTCTTTTGGTAGCTCTAAATAGGTTATAAACTTATTTATAATCAATATTTTTATATTTATACTATTAAGGTTCCCGTTGTGTCTATCTTTTAATTGCTCTTTATAATCAATTAGCATTTGCTTTGTTATATCTTCTTTATTCTCAATTTGTGTTGCTTCTATAAAGTCGTTTATATAATTGCTATATTGTTTTATTGTCTTTTCTTTTTTCTCTTGGTGTCTTAAATCTTGTTTAAAGTTCTCTAAATCTTCTAAAATCATTTTATCACTTCCCTATTAAAAAATATCTATTTTAAAACTTTAGTACAAACAAGCTCGGCATCTTCTAGCGTGTCGTCAATTAGTTTAAATATTTTTAAATAACATTTACTTGTTTGTTTTTCTTCTAGCTCTTCAATAGTTGTTGCTTTTTTATGTTCTGATAGATCATAATTGTTTAAATCATTTGTATATATTCCTAAATAGCTCATATTATAAAAACCTCTTTTCTTTAAAAGTATTGTTATAATATAAAACCCTTATTTTCCTTTACAATTAGCATTATACCACAATATTTTAGTATTGTCAATATAACTTTTAGTTATCTTGTTATAATATAGCAAAGTATTATTTACTAAAATAGTGTTTAAACGCTTATATTTCAATAATTAGACGTTATTTTTTAAACATAATAAAAAACTATTATTTAATAACTTTTGTAAAAGTATTTTTGAAAAGTATTTTTTAAAAATTAGATGCTTATTTTTCAATGCTTTTCGGCTCTTTTTATCAAGATAACTACCAAAACCCTTATATAAAGTATTAAACGGGTATAGAAGCGGTTTAATTATTCAAGAGATATTTTATATATGCTAATAAAAAAAGAGGCTTTTAAACCCCTTTTGAACGTGTCAATTTTCTTGACAAGTTTATAAAAACCCTTTTTCTTGTTGCTCTGGTGTTATAGTTCTATATTTGCTTATTTCTGCGTGTAGTCTGTTTTGTTTTTCTGTAATTTCTAATAGTTCGTTATATACTTGCTCATATTCTGCAACTCTCTTTTGTGTTTTTCTCTCGTCTAGCAATTTTAAAATATTATCTAGCTCGCCCACTTTTAAATATAATAACCTTATATTTTTTGTATATTCGTTTTCAAGTGCATTTTGTCTTTGTGCTTCTTTTACTTTGTCGGCGAAGAGGTCGCAAAAACTCTTTGCCTCTTCAATAGTGTTCGGCATCTCTATATCGTTGTTATTTTTATTTTGCTCTAATTGTGCTTTTAATTTATCTATTCCGCTTCACTCTTCCACCTCTCTTTTATCTTAAACCCTCTTGCATTGTTTCGGGTTGTTCTCTAAATGCGTTAAATACGGGGTTAAAATCAAAGTTTATTGCAAAATTACCTTTGCCGTTCCTATTCTTTAAACATACAAGTTGCACCTCTCTTGGTATTTTCTTTTTAGCCTCTCGTATTGCGTCATTTGTAGGTTGTTTATTGCTATCACTTAATAATTTTAGTTGTAATGTAAAAAGTACGTCCGCCGTGTACTCTATGCCGTCCGCTCTCTTTAAATGCCTCAAAACTTGCCGTTTGTGTATAATTCATACGATTAAACGAACTAATACATATAACGGGTATATGATAATCTCTGCTAATTTTCTTTAGTGTTGTAACGTTATAGTCAATTTGTTGTTTATCTGTAAATTTTGGGTTGCTAGGTGCTAATATCTGCAAGTAGTCAATAATTATTGTAGGGCGTTCGTTGGTTGTACCTATATAGTCTTTTACATATTCTTTTATTTTATCAACGCTAAAATCAAACCCGCCCTCTTCTATGATCTCATTAGGTGCTATGTTATTGCTATAATTCTCTATTGCTAATAAAGTAATATCGTCTATATTCTCATTTTGCATTATAAAATTATGTGTTCTAGCATTGCCGTGGGCTATGTTCATAAGTTAAACGACTTATTGCTTTACTTACTAACTCAAAACGGCTTTGCTCTAAACTAAATATAATAACTTTATTTTTTTGTTTTGCAATATTGTCCGCTAGTTGTAATGTAAATGTTGTTTTGCCTAAACTTGGAATTGCACCAATAAAATATAAGCCCTCTCTTATTCCCCCGTTTAGTTCGTCGTCTAATAGTTTAAAACCCGTTTTCTTTATTGGGTATCTGCTAGACCTTTTTATTTCTTCTAGGTAGCTTGTACCTATGTAGTAATCAATAGTTTTTTCGTTGTATTTGTTATATACGCTTTGCTCCAATATCTCGTTAAATGCTTCACGTTGTACGCTACAATACCACTCGTTTACGTCTTTATATTCCTTTGGTATTTCTAAATAAGTATTGCGTATATTTATTTTGTTTAGCTCTGTTTGTAGTTCTGATTTTACCTTTTGCCCCGCTTCGTCATTATCTGTTGCAATAATAAATAAATAATCTTTTGCGGTGCTCATATTTTCCTTTATAGCTTCAAGTAGCTTTGTTTTGTTTTGTGTGCTATTAAGAGATATTGCTTTTTTGCCTTGCTCTTCAATGCTTATTGCATCAAAAACGCCCTCACATAAATATATTGCGTTGCTCTCTTCCGCTTCTAGTTTATGCTTTAAATATTCTAGGTTTAGCGGTTGTATTGTTCCTTTACTATTACGATAACGCAATTTTGCGTTGACCTCTAACGCACGCCCTATATATGCTATTGCTTTGCCGTTCTCAATTATAGGAATATATAAACGCTTGGTTTGTTTGTCTATCTCTTCGCTAATAAATAAATGGTATTTATCTATTGCATTTTTGCTTATATTTCTATTGTTTAAATATTTTATAAGTTCGTCAGTATGTGCCTTTTTATTAAACTCTTGCATAACTATTTTATTTATATTCTCTATTTCTTGCGGTGTTTGTTTTGGTGTAGTTTCTCGTGGCTTTGTCGTGGCTTTGTTTTCTTTTGGTTTATATTCTGCTAGTGGTGTATTTGTGATCTTGTATAGTTTTTCTTTAGCTTCTATAAAGGTTAAGCCCTCAACGTCTTGCATATAGTTTAATATGTCGCCCCCTTTATCTTCGCTAAAACAATTATAAGAGTTTGTCGCATCATAAACCCTAAAACTATCATTGTGCCCACATATAGGGCAAGGGTTTACGCCGTACGTTCCGCCCCCTAAACTCTTTATTTTCTTGCCCGTGCTTTGAATATAATCAAGTAGTTTGATTTTGCCTTTTACATTTTCTAGTTCGTCCATAATATAAAACCTCTTTTCTTTTCCAATTAAAAATATATCTCGTATTTTCTTTTAATATTATAGCAAACGCCCACTTTATTAAAAAGTGGCGTTTTGCATTGTTTAAACTATTTAAACTATTAAGGGATTTTTTAGGGCTTAAAACTCTTGATAATTCTAAACTATAAAAAATCATTGCCACACTTTTTACACTCATTGCCACACTTTTTACACTCATTGCCACACTTTTTACACTCAACTTTTTATAAAATTAATGTAATTTCTTTGCATTATAAAATGTTAAAATTGCTTTATATATCAATGTTTTATGGTTTTTAGTTTCCACCGATTTGGTTATACTTTTTTTGATTTTTTTGTCGTTTTTTATCATTTTTTGACACATTATAATATAAAACAATTATAAATATATCTATTTTTTATTATATAAAGAAGCGGGCTAAATTGTTTAAAACTATTGTTTTTATTGGGTGTTTATGCTATAATGCAAGTATAATATAAAACTTAAATAAAACCTTTAAAAAGTGGGTTGTTGTTTCATACAATAGCTTACTTTTTTTTGTTTGCACTTTTCCTTTAAAAACATATAAAAAAGAGTGCATACAAACTTAATAAATTGGCGGGGAATATGAACCCTTTTAAATCTCATTTACTTATACAAGTGTTTAAATTATTTCTTTGCGTTTTCGTTGCGTTCCGCTTCTTTTTTCTCATAATATTTATTGATGCAATATTGTTGTTGCCTCTTCTTACGCTCTATTTGTGCTTTTTTGCATTTCTCTATTGCTTCCAGTAATTCGTCAAGAGTTCTTTTTTTCTCGCTCATTGTTCCACCTCTCTTGTACCTTTGAAAAAGGCTCAAAGTTCCATTTGCTTAAATCTATGTTGTCAATGTCTTGCTCTGTTAGTGGCTTTAAACTAGCAACGCCATAATCTCCGTTGACCTCAATAATATATTGTATATTGCTTTTCTCTGCTCCGTTTCAAAGGCTCTGCTAATACTATGTTATACCACCCTTTTTTTATTTGCTTTATATCTTCCGTTTTAATGCTCATAAGGAATTGCCCCCTCTTCTTTATTATTTCTTTTTCTTTGTTCTTCGTTCCACGCTTCTATTTGCTCTTTTCTATCTGTTTTTATTTCGTCTATGATCTCTTGCATTTTGTCTTTTTCTTTTATATTTACTGCTACCCCATAACGTATTGGGTTTGTTGCTATTGTTAAATAGAAAAATGTTTTGCTATAACTTTGTATAACGTTTTTCTCTTCTAGTAAATCGTCTTTTATTTCTACCATTTTTTTAAAACCTCTTTTCTTTTTGCATCTTTATTGTTATAATGCAATTAAATAAATATTTTTTATTTATAGAGTTTAATAATATATAGTTTTACAAGGGCTTATATTATTGCTCTATTTTTATTTTTATTGTTTGACCTTCATATATTGTTGCATCTGTTAGGTTGTTTAGCTCTCTTATTTCGTGTATTGTATCTCTTATGTCTTTTGAATTTGGTGTATATTCTCTTGCTATGCTCCATAAGGTTTGACCTCTTGATATTGTGTAGTCTATTGTTTCCGCTTCTTTGTTTGACTTTGCAACAGAAATATTGAAAAGTCCTATTAAAAGTAATATTGCTATTGTTGTGCTTCTAATAAACTTCTTTTTATTGGCTATTCTCATACTCTCGCCCCCTCTCTTTTATATCGTTTATACTCATTTTCTATTATGATTATAATACAATACGATTATATTGTCAATACCTTTTTAAATATTTTTTATTATTTTTTAAACATTTTTTATTATAAATATATTGACAATGTTTAAAATAACGTGTATAATAGTTATAGATAAAAACAAAAAAGCATATAAGAAAAGAGGTGCAAACAATATGATAAGCGATAACAAGATCACAATACCATTAAACAAAACAACATTGAAACAACTTAAAATTATGAAACAATTTAATAGTGTTGATAATATAACAACTTATTGCAAGGGTGTTTTATCTGATGCAATAGAAAAAGACTTTAAAACATTTCAAGAAAAAATAAAATAGATAGAAAAGAGGTGTAACTTTGGAAGATAAAGAAACAAAAAACACGGGTGCTAGTGTTATTCGTTCAATAATGGGAAGCAAAAAAATAACTATGAAACAACTTGCGGACGAACTCGGCTATAAATCGGCTCAAGTGTTAGCGAATAAATTATATAGAGATACGTTGTCATTAAACGAGTATGTTAGAATAGCAAACGTGTTGAATTGCGACGTTAAAACAATAGCAAAGGACGGCTCAATAGAAATATTAAACCAGTACAAAGAGAATAAATAGAAGCGGTTAAATATAGGGTTATTATGTCGAAAAGTGTCATAAAAAGGTCGTAAAAGTATCAAAAAAGTGTCGTTTTTTGTCAATTTTAGGGGTATTTTGTACCCTTTTTTTGTGCCTTTTTAAAACAACAATGTAGTAATATCAAGGGTTTGCGGTTTAGACCACCCCCCCTATAAAAATTCTGTGCGGATATTTTGAATGCCCTCTCCCCGTTCTCCCGCTTCTTGTTTTTTATATAGGTATGGGGGGCTTATGTATAAAAATAAAAAAGATGCACAATATTTTTTTGTGTATCTCTATTTTTTTTGCTCGAACTTTTCCGAACTTTTTTTATAAAAAATATATCTTTTTGCATCTGCATTTAAAATATAAATTTATGCTCTAAAAATATGCCGTTTATATGGCTTTTTAGAGCTGTTTTTTATCTAGGTCAACAACTTATATATCTAATAACAAAAAATCGTTTAAAAACAATTCTCGTGCGTTCTAGCACTATATTATCGAATTTGATTATAAATATATACTTTATAGGCTCTTTTATGGTCTTATTTTAGTCTTTTTTATAGTGTCGGAATAATAAAAAATATTCCTCGTGCGTAGTCGTGTCAAAAAACTAAAAATAAAAAAGAGGTTAGCTCATCGTTACCCCCCTTTTTTATCTTATCAATATAACTCTTTTGTTTTTTTTAATCTTCGTGGTTCGCTCTCGGTTCATTTGTGTTTTTTATAAAAAGTATTTATCTATTGTTTATTAAATATGCGTTTAAAAAATGACTTGATCCCTTTTTGTTCTGTTTCTCTCTCGGCTTCCTCACGGCTTAAAGTTGCATCTTCTTTTATTGGCTCTTGGTTTATTACCTCTGTTGTTTGTCTTGGTGTTTCCTCTTCATTTGGTTTAGGTAGTTGCAACAATGCGTTTTGAAAACTCTGCATAATTCTATCAAGTGTCTTTTGATACATTTCTTGTTGCTTTTCGTATTGCTCTTTAAACTCTTGCTTTTGTTCTTCTAGTTTTTTGTCGAAACGTGCCTCTTGCTTTTCTAGTTTCTCGTTTAGTCTTTTGTTTTCCTCTTTTAAATCTGCTATATTTTGGTTTAGTAGGTTTAATAGTACGTCGGAAGCGGGTTGTACGTCTTTAGGTTTAGCGGTTTGGTTTAGTGGTTGCTCAACTTGGTTTAGTCCACTCAACTTTGGTTTAGTAGGTTGGTTTAGTACCTCGTTAAATCTCTCAAAGTCCGCTTCTTTTCTTAATTGTTTAGTCTTTAATAAATCTTTTAAACCCTCATTTGTAATAAATATTTGCTCTTTGGTTGTGCCGTTTGGTTGTTCAACTTGGTTTAGTTCTATATACTTTTTTTGTATATATTCGTCATAATTCGACTTTATTCTTTTATAAAGTCCTTGCTCTGAAATATCAACGTTTTTCGCAACGTCTTTAATAGTAAAACTCATAAATAAAACCCCTTTTCTAGGCACTCAACTTTTGGTTTAGCCCACTAAACTTGGTTGCTCAACTTGGTTTAGTACCTTGTTTTATTTTATAGCATACTTTTATTTATATTGCAACAATTAAACCACTCAACTTTTTTGGTTTAGTGTACTCAACTTGGTTTAGTGCTTTGCATCTGCTAATAAAAAAGATTTTTCCAAAAAATACACGTAAAAATATATTCGTTGTGTTTGTAGGTAGCAAGTGGGTGGCTTTTTTTATCATACAAAGAAGCGGAAGAGGTAGGGGCTTTTACCTTAGTTTTACCTTAGTATTACCTTTGTTGTATCTTGGTTGTGCCTTGTCTAAATCTTGCCTTTTTATAGTGTCAGAGTAACATTGTAAAACTCAAGTTTTCTCAAGTAGTTTTAAGCTCGGCAAGTTTCCCGTTTGTGTGCACAAACATATTATAAAACGGGTTAGGGTTTACCCTTGTTCTGGAAAATGCAAAGTTGAAAAAAGCGACCGACCATTTTCAGTGCTTGCTTAAAACTAAAATATTATACTTGCTAATAAAGAATAAATCTTTTTTTATATGCAAACTTTTGTAAAGTTTCTCTCGTGTTGCTCTCGTGTTAAATAAAAATATTTCTCTTTGAAGCCTCTTTGAAAAGTCTTTTTTTATAGTGTGCGAATAACTCTTTTATATCGTGTCAGAAAATTAAAATTGATATATTGTTTTTTTGTTCAAGTTTTTTCAATATTATAGCTTCGGAAAACTACTCTTTTTTTGACAAGTGTATATACAATTGTCTTGCTTGTTAGGACAATAACGCTCTTTTTTTGTTCGGCTTTTTTCGGTTATACCTTACCTAAAACTTACCTCTTTTTTTCTTTTTTTGTTCGCAAAGTTTCGCAAAGTTTATATTTTTTTATACACATAGTTTCACAAACTTTTATTGTTTTTCTCGAGTTCTTCTCGAGTTTAAATATATAAATAGCCCTTTTTTATAGTGGGAAAAAACTACTTTATATTTTCGTAAATGATTTTAGGCTTTTCGTAAAATTTTTGTTAAATTGCTATTGTAATATAATATAATAACTCTTTTTTTATAGTGTCAAAAAACTACTCGTTTTCTCTTTTTATGGGCTCCGAAAAGTCCGATTTTCTTTTTTTATCGTGTTGCAAAACTCGACAATATATAACAAAAAAAGTCAAGTTTATATAAAATAAATGTTAGCATTTGTTAGCATATATTTATAAAAAAAGTTAAGTTTTGCATAGTTGTTTTACGTCTTAAAATCGTTTTTAAACAACTTTTTAGATTAAAATATATAACTTGTTAAGGTACAATATAAAACGCTAATAAAAATAAATCTCGCTTTAATTTGGTACATAAAAATTATTTATTGCGTATAGTTTTGTATAGTAAAAATAAAAATAGAAGCGGTTTATTGTTCCGCTTCTTGTTCCTTTTTTTGTTTCGATAATCTTCGAAAAGTTTGATTTTTTGTCCTAGCAAGCACTGAATTTGGGCACCCGCAAAATTCAATTTATAGGGTTAGCCCCTAAAACCCTTATTAAAAATAAAAAATCTGTTGTGGGAATTTTTTTTAAGCGAACATGGGCGGTAAGTGTAGAAAAAATATAAAAAAGCCCCCTCAAAAAATAGGGGGGAATTTATTTATTTTTCTTTGTTTTTTTTTCTGCTAGTTGCTTATAGTGCTCTCTGCTATCTCTTAAGCTTTTGAGAATTGGTGCTTTTATTATTTCTACGTTTAAATTCGTATCAAGCCACTTGTTAAATTCGTATTGACCATTATCTTTTATAAAGTCTGTGTTTTCATAATTTACGTTAGCAATTCCTAGACCTTGTTTTATAATTTTTCTTCGGTTTTCTATTGTTCCTTTTCCCAAATATTTCATTGCATCTTCAAAAGGTTGGTATATATCCCTTTGATAATTTCTCCCCTTTACGTGTTCATACCTCTTAATTTGTTTTATAGTGTCATAAATAGTTCGTATTTTAATTTTAAATCTATTACCTTTTTTCTGTCTTACTTGTCCATATAAGTAAAGTATTAAGTCAAAAGTTAATGCGTCTTTGACTGCGTATAGTTCTTTTGGTGTCTGCAATACACTGCAAAGTGCTATGTGTTGAGCAAATTTATCGTTGAAAGTTACTTGTGTTATTCCGTCTTCGTGTACTGCATCTTGTATTAAATTTATAAGTGCAAGGTTTGGTATTTCTTGTTTTTCTCCATTTCTTTTACTATACATAGTTTTTCGCCAATTAAAAGAACGAATTTGCACTTGTCCTAACGCTATTATAACTTTATTCATGTCTCGGTTTAAGTTTCCTCTGTCTGTATCCAAAATTTTTGCAAGGTCTGTATCTTTTATAGTTATTGTAGGACTTAAAACATTTCCATTGCAATTATTATTGTAAAGTTCCTCTACAAAAAACAACTCAACTTTTTTTAGCAGAATATTAAAGGTTGTTGCTCTTATTTTTCCGTTTTTCATAACTACCTCTTTTATTTGGCTCATAGGTTTATAAAGAGTGTTACTTAATTCATCTTGTAGTTTTGCCACTTCACTTTCAGTAAATGCGTTTTTTATAACTATTTCAGCGTTATTTTTACTTTTTATTGGTTTATCTTTTTTGTCGTAGTTATATCTTACTATTCCATTTTTTAATGTTTGGTTGCCGTTTTCATCAAAATCTATAAAGTTTTGTACGTTGTCACCTATTGCATATTGTATAAAGTTGTTTAGTTCTGAATAGGGTTGATTTCTTAATCCTCGGTCAACGGCTCTCATTTTTTCATTGAGTGCATTTTCTTTATCACTTATAATTTGTTTATTTATATCTTGCTTATAAAAATTAGTTTCTTTGTTATTCAATGCTAAACCACCCCATTTCTTGCATAATTTCTTCGGCGTGGCTCATAGTACAACACGCTAGTGTTTCCGTTTTGTTGTCCTCTTCTAACATTTCTT
>Ga0326514_10002479_pt1 | contig 11752 bp, 6 predicted proteins | sample 3_2548_0518_D_FD_203653 | JGI IMG/M metagenome (GOLD analysis project Ga0326514, IMG submission 203653) | Bovine rumen microbial communities from UC Davis, California, United States - 3_2548_0518 | ecosystem: Host-associated > Mammals > Digestive system > Stomach > Rumen | place: USA: California... | reverse complement strand
CAGGATTGTCGGGCTTAGCGGTTGTCAGCAGTATCTCGATGTTCGATCCTTCGCCTTGCTGATTGTACTCCAGTTGCTCGATATCTGGTGTGCGGAGTGGCCTTTCGGGTTCCGACTGGTAGATATAGTCTTCGCATTCTATTCTCACATAGTAATCAACGTCAGGATTCAGCGCCGGGGTTTGGCAGCGATAGTAACCATCCTCCTGAAACTCGCAGCTGTATTCCGAACCGTCAGTACCACAGATGGTTACATTGGCATAATAAACAATCTGTCCGCCCCTTGAGTAATAGTCGCCTATATAACCGTCCGTACTTTGGGTAATGATGGGAATGGTTTTTGTGATATAGAACTCGCTATAAGCGTTCGAGCAGATGGTGCCGTTGACTACCAGCAGGTTTGTTTCACCGTCTGGCAGATCGGCTTCGTACTCTTCTACGCATCCTGTCAGCATACAGGCGGAAATAACGATGAAATGGGCGATTTTTATAAATATTGCGAATCTTTTCATATTAGTTGAAGCGTATGTTAAGTGAGATATAAGGGATAGCTGTGCCAAATACCGATAGCTTGTAGCCCTTGATGTATGAGCCTTCGGTTACATAATAGATGTTATAGGCATTTTTACGGGCAAGGGCATTGTACACTCCGATGGAGAACGAGGTGTGGAAAAAGGCTGTCAGTCTGTGGGTAGGTTCGATATTGAACGCCAGGTCGAGTCGGGTATAGTCTGGGATACGATAGTTGTTGCGTTCCGTATAGTAGGGCAGATAGATGCCTAACTGATTGTTGAAGTATAAACCTGCCGGTACTGTAGTCGGACGACCTGTGGCATAGTTGAAATTGCTCGAGAAGCTGTAGCGCTCAGTCAGTTTATAGTTCAGCACGGCTTTTACCTCATGTGGTCTGTCGTATTCCGAAGGATACCAGTTGCCGTTGTTCAGGGGTGTTGCCACGCGTTTGTCGTCCTGGCGCAGCATTGAGCGCGAGTAGGTGTAGCTTACCCATCCGTTCAGCTTGCCAAAAGGCTTTTTGGCTTGCAGTTCCACGCCATAGGCTTTTCCCTTGGTAGGAATCACATCGGTTTCAAGATGAGGGTTCATCAGTAGTACCGCCGAACTGCGGTAGTTCAGATAGTTACTGATGTGCTTGTAGTAAGTCTCGGCTGAGAACTCGTAGTTTTTATCGGGTGTTTCGTAATAGATGCCGGCTGCCATCTGCCAGCCGTTCTGGGGCTTAATGTTCAGGTCGGACAATTTCCAGATGTCTGTAGGCGACATGATAGAGGTATTCGAAACCTTGTGGATATACTGGTGCATGGTGTTGAAGCCGGCTTTCAGCGAAAGGTTGTCCTGTAAGGCGTAGCGTGCCGAAACACGAAACTCTGGGGCCAGATAGGTCTTGAAGATGCCAGTCTTATGCTGTGTTTCCAACTGTGTTTCTGCTGATGGCAGATCCTGACTGTTATAGATGTTGACATCTCGAGGACCAAGTACGTTAAACATCGCATAGCGCAAGCCTGCTGATACCGATAGTTTTTCGGTCAGTGCCTGCTCGTAGTCGATATAGGCAGCGCTTTCAAGTGCTTTTTCTTTCTGTAACTGTTTGGTGGGTATATACGACTCGTCGCCTAAACCCTCGTGCTTTCCATCTTGCATATCGTAATGCTGCACAGACAGACCGTAGTTCAGACTTTGCCGCTCCGACAGGCGTTGACGGATGTGCAGCTTAGCCCATAACTGATTGATGCCGAAACTCAGTCGGGCAGCCATCGAGGCCACAGCCTTCTCGTCGTTATAATAATCGTAATGGTCCAATCCAGCTGCGAGTGTGGCTGTGATCTTTTCGTTCAGGATCGATCGCCATTCGGCTGAGAAGTTGCGGTTCTGATAGCCGTAACTGTCGTCGGAACTGAACGAAAACTTATCCTTACTCATATAGCCGAATATCTTGAGGCGATGCATGTTGTTTAGTTTCCAGGTGAGCACGCCGCCAAAGTCATAGAAATTGGCTTTGCCGTTCTTGTAGCCGCTGTCTTCAGGTAGCTGTTTCAGAATCCAGTCGCTATAGGTGGTACGGGCATTCAGCAATAGCGATACATGATCCTTCACGATTGGAATCTCCAGGTTGGCTTTGCTGGTGAGTGCGCCGATACTGGCAGAGCCTGTAAATTTCTGCATGTTGGCCTCCTTCGAGTTCACCTTCAGCACACTACTGATTCGACCGCCATATTCTGCGGGGATGCTGGATTTGAACAGTTCTACATCTTCAACTGCATCCGAATTGAACGAGGTGAACAGTCCGAACAGGTGGGTGGGATTATATACGGTGCCGCCATTAAACAGTATCAGGTTCTGGTCGGTGGCACCGCCTCGTACGTTGTAGCCGCTCGACGCCTCGCCAACAGTAGTTACGCCTGGCAGCGTCAGCACTACCTTCATGATGTCCGATTCGCCAAAGGCCGATGGGATGTTCTTCAGTAGCTGGGGCTTGAACTTCTCGGCTCCCATTGTGGTGCTTTGTACGACCGACTGTCTGCCAGCCACAACTACAATTTCGGCCAGCTCCTGGTCGTCGGCAATACTGGCTCTGGCTTTCTTAGCGCCAGGAATGATATAAGTACGGGTATTGGCCGAGCCTGCTGTTATCGAGATGGTGTCGCTATCCAGTACGGGGATACCTGCGATGAGCGAGTCGGCTGGGATGTTTGGTGCCGAAAGCTGAGTGGGAATCGGGGGGAAAGTGATGTCTGTGGCAGTCGCGACTTCTTGCTGTTTTTCTTGCGTCATACTTCTTTCGCCTGCCACACTTGCCACCACTTGTGCCAGACTTTGCGCTCGTTTACGTTTCGAAAACGATAGATGTTGCTGTCTGGCAAACTGCTTGATCTGTTTCTTCTGATCAGGAAACAGTGCTGCCACATCTTTGGCGCGTTTCACATGATAGGTCTTCCCATCAGGGGTGATGAGTGTATAATGCTCGTAATCGCTCAGGTTCTTCAGTAATTTTCTTTCTCCAAAGGTCTTCTCGCCATTATAGTTTTTCCACATGCTATGATAAAGTTGTACGCCGTTAATACTGCCATCACAGAGCAACGCTGCAAAGCGTGTGCTGTCCTCTGGGTCGTGTATAAACCGGTAGCCATCCATCTCAAACCAGTCGATATGTTTCTGGTCGGGCAAACAACAGATGCCTGCTGTGGGCGACAGTACAGTCACATGTTGTTTCATTAGGTCGAAACGCAGTTCCACATCATCATAGACCACTCCGTAATAGCTTATCCGACCTTTATACATGTTGGTATTACCTTTATAATAAGGTATGTCGTGCCACTTTGATAGCTGATACTGTGGTTCGACTGGTCCAACATACAGGCGCGCGTAGTCCGAGGCTGTAGCGAAATAGTCCTGAGCTTCAGCATGGGGTACAGCTAAAGCCATACAGGCCATTAGTAACAAAACTTTTTTCACGTCTTTATAGATACACTTATAATTGTTAGGTTTAAACTATTTTGAACAATGCTCTTTATATTAAATGTATCGAAGTGCTAAATGTTGTATGACTACCCCTTATTTTTAACTATTCTTAACAATAGATATGTAAGAGTGGTAATGTTTGTTAAATTATGGGGTTGGTCATGCAAGGTTTGGATGACTTTTGCATTCAATAGATAAAATAGCGCTCAATCAGATAAAACCTAAAGATATGAAACGAACTGTTGAAATGATTTCAATGACGCTGATAATCATAGTGCTTGCAGCGTTTTTAGGCTCAACCTTGATGGGCTGTAGTGGTGATGGAACTGATGAAGGATCAAGTAACGGATTCTGTGTCAGGGATGTGGCCATTAGCGGTTGTAAAAGCACAAGCCACACAAGGAGCGGATATCCAGAGTACTTTGAGTTTAAGGCACTCGATGGTGGTTACTTGTCTGTCAACCATGTGAATGCCTTGTTTAATTGCGTTCCTGGCGAATTGAAAATGGAGGCAACTATTGATGGTAATGTGATTAAGATTCTGGAAACAGAAGAGAAATCCTTGGCCAATTGTGTTTGCCCCTACGATCTTTACTGCGAGGTGGGTCCTCTCAGTAACGGCGATTACAAGGTGTTGATATACCGGTGGGCATTCGAAATTCCTTTTCAACAGTACTCCATTACTTATCATAAAGGGTTGAATGCCAAACTTGGTGTTATTTATGATTATGTCAATGAATAAATCGATGTAAATTTACAATTTGTTAACGCTGGGGGACTTCCTGCGTTGGTAGATAATTCGTATCTTTGCAACCAAAATATCAACTTTTCTAACGAACTATGATCAGAAATGTGTTTTTGGTGGCAGCATTGCTGTCGGTAAGCATCTGCCATGCAGAGAATGTTACGGTGAAATCACCAAGTGGGAATCTTGAAGTTGCTGTGAGCGATGAGGGTGGCAAGGCCACGTATCAGGTACTGCTCGATGGCAAGCAGATGGTAACCAAGTCTAACTTAGGCTTGAATACCAGTATTGGTGATTTAACCCAGGGTTTAAAGATTGTTGCTAACAAGACCGAGGCTGTAGAAAAGCAGTACGATATCCGTACCATTAAGGCTTCGCACATTAACTACAAAGCCAATAAGCTGACGCTGACGCTTGAAAATGCCCAGAAGTTGCAGATGACCGTTACCTTTATGGTGGCCGACAATGATGTGGCTTTTAAATATGGTATTGCCAAAGCGCCACGTGGCATGCAGCGCACGCTGATTTTGGGCGAGGCCACCAGCTTTAACTTTCCTGATGGCACAACCACCTTTATTTCGCCACAGATTGGGCCGAAGACTGGTTGGTCGCAAACCAAACCAAGTTATGAAGAGGGATATAGCGTGGACGGACCGCTGAACGAGAAGTCGCACTATGGGCATGGCTACACCTTCCCCTGCCTGTTCCACTTGCAGAATGGTTGGGCACTGGTGAGCGAAACAGGTACTACTGGTGCCTATTGCGGTACGCATATCTCTGATTATCAGCCAGGTACAGGCTATACCATTGCTTTCCCTGATAAGGGCGAGAATGGTGGCTTTGGTTCGGAGTTTGTAGCACAGTCGTTACCAGCCGAAACGCCTTGGCGCACCATCACCGTAGGTTCTACCCTGAAACCTATCGTTGAAACCACCGTCAGCTACGATGTGGTCGATCCGCTCTACGAGCCTGCCTATGATTATAAGGAAGGACGTTACACCTGGAGCTGGCTGATTTGGCAGGATAGTGCGACTAACTATGCCGATCAGGTGAAGTTGATCGACTTGGCATCGACCATGGGCTACGAGTATTGTCTGGTAGATGCCCTCTGGGACACTCAGATAGGTCGTGATAAAATGGTAGAACTCTCGCAGTATGCCCAGTCGAAAGGGGTGAGTCTGATGCTGTGGTACAATTCTAATGGCTATTGGAACGATGCTCCTCAGGGACCACGTAACTGTCTGAATACCTCGCTGGCACGCAATCGCGAGTTTAAGTGGTTGCAGCAGATTGGCGTCAAGGGCATCAAAGTGGATTTCTTTGGTGGTGACAAGCAGGAAACGCTGCAGCTTTACGAGGATATCCTGGTTGATGCCAACCGTTATGGCATTCAGGTCATCTTCCACGGATGCACGCTGCCTCGCGGTTGGGAGCGTATGTTCCCCAACTTTGTAGCCTCCGAGGCTGTGCTGGCCAGCGAGAATGTGTTCTTTGGCGAAGGCGCTGCTATCCACGAGCCCTTCGACCTCACCCTGCATCCCTTCTGTCGTAATGCGGTGGCTTCGATGGACTGGGGTGGTGTGATTATGAATAAGTATCTGAGTCGCGACAACAAGAGTCGTCACTCCCGTAAAACCACCGATATCTTCGAGATAGCCTCGGGCATTACTAACCAGACATCTATCCAGTGTGTGGCCATGTATCCCAACAACCTGCAGGAGCTGCCTCAGTTCGAGCTCGATTTCCTGAAGGCGTTGCCTGCCACTTGGGATGAGACCCGCTTGATTGATGGCTATCCTGGCAAGTATGTCGTGCTGGCCCGACGCCATGGTGCCGATTGGTATATCGCTGGCTTGAATGCTCAGAAAGAGCCCCTCAAACTCACACTCGATCTCACCATGCTGGCTGGTAAAACAGCCACCATCTATGTTGATAACCATAAAGGCGAGCCCACCATGGGCACCTTGAAGGTGGATAAGAAAGGTAAGGCAAAGGTTACCATCCAGCCTAACGGAGGACTAATCGTCAAATAATAAGTGATATGAAGAAATTACTAACTATTATGTTGCTGGCTGCGAGTGGTGTGCTTGCAGCTTCAGCTGCTAACGAACCTCTGCCATTGATTCAGAATGTGCAGGGTTATGAGACCTGCTCGCTGAACGGCGAATGGAACTACATTGTGGATGTGCAGGAAGAGGGCTATTACGACTATCGTATGAACCCCATGCGCAACGGTTTCTTTATCAATGCCAAACCCAAGAAACCAGAGGATTTGATAGAGTACGATTTTGATAAATCGCCGACGATGCAGATTCCTTCTGACTGGAACACGCAGGACGAGCGCCTGTTCTTCTACGAGGGAACCGTATGGTTTAAGAAAAGCTTCCAGGCCGTGCCCATGACTGAGTGCCGTACCCTGCTGTATTTTGGTGCCGTCAACTACGACTGTCATGTATGGGTGAACGGCAAGAAGGCTGGTCACCACGTGGGTGGCTTTACTGCTTTCAACTTCGACATCAGCAACCTGCTGATTAAGGGCGAGAACACCATCGTGGTCAAGGTTGATAACAAGCGCCATGCCGAGGATGTGCCCACACAAATCTTCGACTGGTGGAACTATGGTGGCATCACCCGCGACGTGAAGCTGGTAAAGGTGCCCATGAACTATTTGGAGAACTACGACCTGCAGCTGATGAAGGCTACCGGCAAGGCCAAAGTGAGAGAGCTTGCCTTTTCGGCTAAGATGAACACCAAGGAGGCTGGTCATCAGATAGAGGTGTATATCCCAGAACTGAAGTTGAAACAGCAGTTCACTACCGATGCCGAAGGCTGTGTGAGCGGTATCCTGAAGGTGGCTGCTAAGAAACTGCAGCTCTGGTGCCCTGAGAACCCCAAACGCTATGATGTGCAATTCACGCTTGACACAGGTATGGTTTCCGACTCTATTGGTTTCCGTACCATCGAGACTCGCGACAAGCAGATTCTGCTTAATGGCAAACCTATTTTCCTCAAGGGTATCTCTATCCACAACGAGAAACCCAATGGTGGCGGACGTGCCAACAGCGTTGAGGATGCCCACACCCTGCTCTCTTGGGCCAAGGAACTGGGCTGTAACTTTGTGCGCCTGGCCCACTATCCTCACCACGAGGAGATGGTGCGCGAGGCTGAGCGAATGGGTATTCTGGTGTGGAGCGAGATCCCGGTCTATTGGACTATCGCGTGGACCAATCCTGCCACCTTTGAGAATGCCAAGCTGCAGCTTACCGATATGATTGCCCGCGACCATAATCGCGCCAACGTCATCATCTGGAGTATCGCCAACGAAACCCCACACTCTGCCGAGCGTGACAAGTTCTTGGGTGGTTTGGCCAAGTATGCCCGTACACTCGACAATACCCGTTTGATATCGATGGCCATGGAGGTAACTGGTGCTTCGAACTATGTGAACCGTCTGAACGATAACATGAACGAGTATGTAGATGTGGTGAGCTTCAACCAGTATATCGGTTGGTATCGCGATGTGAACGATGCACCCAAGATGAAATGGGAGATCCCCTATAATAAACCTGTGATTATTAGCGAGTTTGGCGGTGGTGCCCGCTATGGCTATCATGGAGCCAAGAACCAGCGCTGGACCGAGGAGTTCCAGGAGAACCTTTATAAGGAGAATACCGCTATGCTCGATAAGATTGAGGGGCTGGCTGGTACCACACCTTGGATTTTGAAGGACTTCCGTTCGCCTCGTCGTGTACTGCCTGGTGTGCAGGACTACTATAACCGCAAGGGTCTGCTCAGCGATAAGGGCGAGAAGAAACTGGCCTTCTACGTGTTGAAAAAGTGGTACGAAACAAAATAATAATGAATAAGGTATCATCCTATGAAAAAAGAACTTAAAACCTTTGGCAGTTGGGCACTGATGGGGCTTGCTGCGTTGATAACAGGTTGTAACACAGCACCAGATATGGAACAGCAAATAGATGAACTCTACCAGAAGATGCCTCAGGAGGAGCGCATCGCACAGCTCAAGAGTATGTATATGGACGAACTCTTTGATGCTGATGGCAAGTTAGATACAGCAAAGTGTAAGGAACTGATTCCTTATGGTATCGGTCATTTCTCGCAGTTCTGCATGCAGCAGCCTCGCGATCCCAACGAGCTTCGCGATCGTGCTGTGGCTATTCAGGACTGGCTGATGCACCATACGCCCAACGGCATCCCAGCCCTCTTGCACGAAGAGGTGCTCTCGGGCATCAATACTTTAGGTTCTACCATCTATCCCCAGCAGATAGGACAGGCAGGCTCGTTCAACCCAGAGTTGGCAGCGCTGAAAACCCGTCAGACCAGCACCCAATTGCGCAAGATGGGTGGTATCTTTGCCCTCTCGCCAATGGTTGATGTTTGTCGCACACCCAGTTTCAATCGTCTGGAAGAGTCGTATGGCGAGGATGGCTATCTGTCGGCTGTGATGGGTACTGCCTTTGTTGACGGTCTGCAGCAGGGCGACCTGAAGAAAGGTGTGGGTGCCTGCTCTAAGCACTACCTGGGCTATGGTGGTGGCGGCGACGCCGATGAGAAGGAGATGATGGAAGAGATTCTGTTGCCTCACGAGGCCATGATCCGATTGGCTGGTAGTGTGGCTGTGATGCCTGGCTATCACGAGGTGCACGGCACAAAGTGTGTGGCCAACAGCGAGATACTGCAGGATATCCTGCGTGGCTACGTGGGGTTTGATGGTATGGTGGTGAGTGATTATACCGCTATCGACCAGATTCCGAATATCAACAGCGCAGTAGAAAAAGCCGCTGCTGCCATTAATGGTGGTAATGATGTGGATTTCCCCTTTGGTGCCAACTATCAGCTCCTGCAGGAGGCTATCGACAAAGGGCTGGTGAAGCCCGAGGTGCTTGAGCGTGCCGTTAAGAATGTGCTGCGCACCAAGTTCCGTATGGGGCTTTTTGATAAGGATGCTTACCTCTACTCGAAAGAGACTATCAAACTGGATACCCCTGAGGAGCGACAGACAGCCTACGATATCGCCTCGCAGTCGGTGGTGCTGCTCGAGAACAATGGCGTGCTACCATTGAAGGATGTGAAGAACGTACTCCTGACTGGTCCTAACGCCAACTCTATCTGGGCTATGTGTGGCGACTATACCTATCCAGCCATGTCGTACTTCTGGAAGAAGGTCGATTATAAGTCAGAGAATCCCCACATCGTCACCCTCTTGGAAGGTATGAAAAACGCTCAACTTTCAGCTCCCAGTTCTCAACTGAACCTGATGTACACTCGTGGTTGCGACTGGACCGAGGAGATAGAGACCAAATATGGCGAGCTGGGTGATGCTCGAGCCTGGGAGTATGAGCTGCTGCACCGTAAGGTAGATGCTGGGGAGAAGGCCGATAAAGCCGACGCCCTGCAGATGGCTAAGGATGCCGATGTCATCATAGCTGCTGTGGGCGAGAATGTGATGCTCTGTGGTGAGAACCGCGATCGTCAGGGGCTGCGTCTGCCAGGCAAGCAGGAGCAGTTTGTGGAAGAACTGATCCAGACAGGCAAACCGGTTGTGCTGGTGATGTTTGGCGGACGTGCCCAGGTTGTCTCTGGTCTGGCCGAGAAGTGTGCTGCCGTCATCCAAGCCTGGTACCCAGGTGAGGAGGGTGGAAATGCTGTTGCCGATATCCTCTACGGAAAAGTATCGCCATCGGCCAAGCTGTCGGTCAGCTATCCTAACGTAGAGATCAATGAACCCATCTGCTACAACTATTCAGCCCAGAAAGATGCTCGTATCGCTTGGCCTTTTGGCTATGGTCTGAGCTATACCACCTTCGAGTACTCAAATATAGAGGCTACCCCCGAGTTGACAACCAAGGATGAGAGCTTTACTGTGACCTTCGATGTGAAGAATACAGGAAAGATGGCTGCCGACGAGGTGGCACAGGTCTATCTTTCGCCAGCCGACAAGAATCAGCATATTCGTCCTATCCAGTTGCAGGGCTTTGCTCGTGTGTCGCTCAAACCTGGTGAGACCAAGAAAATCAGTGTGAAGATGTACACCGAGCAGTTAGGTTATTATACCCATGATGGCAATCGCCAGTGGAACATCCAGCCTGGTAAGTATATCATCAAGGTAGGTGCTTCGTCGCAGGATATCAAGCTGCAGCAGGAAATCAACGTGAGTGGAGAGCCTGTTAAGAAGCCTCTGAGAAAGTACTATTTTTCGGAGGCCAAACAGATTTAACCTAAAGATAACATTGCGATAACTCATTGTTAATGCAACTTTCCGTACCTTTGCAACGTCAAACAGATATAAATAACAATTTAAAAACAATAAAGGTATGAAAGCAATCATCACAGCAGCAATGGTTATCGCCATGTGTCTTAGCACCGTTAGCTCGTATGCAGCTGACAATCAGAGTGAGGCTCAGAAGGTTGAGTATCGTTACGAATACGATGAGCAGGGTCGCCTTGCCTTCAAGGAGATGCTGAGCTGGGATGAAGCCACTCAGCAGTGGCAGAAGAGCAGCCGCCTGACTTATAAGTACTTTAAGAATGGCTACAACGAAGAGGTTAGTCAGTGGAATGCCGATAAGCAGACCTATGATATCCCCTCGCAGGTAACCCTCTACCGTTCGCAGGCTCCTAACCTTACAACGGTTAAGACCTACAAGATGAACGAGGCACACGACAACATGTATCTCACCAGTCGTACGGTAGTCATGGAACCTCTGGATGCTTATTTGCTCGCGTTAAAGTAAATTCTCTCTCTTTAAAATTATAAAAACCCTTAAAGGGTGATAGAATCCGTAGTCGCGAGATGCTGATTACGGATTTTTTTCGTAACTTTGCACCCGATTATTAATGATGCAAAAACAATGGAACTAATTAGTGGTAAGGAATTTGGAGGTGAGAGACCTCTGTTTGCAACCCATGATTTGAGGTTGGAGAATATCGTCATTGTTGACGGTGAGTCTGGTATCAAGCAGTGCCAGAACATGGAATGTTACGATAGCAAGTTCTATGGAAAATACCCTTGGTGGCATGTGGATGGCGCTAAGATCGAACGCTGCTATTTTGCACCTGGTTCGCGTTCTGCCATCTGGTACACCAACGATCTGGTGATGAAGGATTGTACGATTGATGGCCCTAAGTTCTTCCGTGAAATGAAGAACGTAGAGCTGGAGAACGTGGTGATTAACGATGCCGACGAAACCTTCTGGAAGGTTGATGGCTTGAAGCTGAAGAATGTGAAGCTGCATGAGGGAACCTATCCCTTCATGTTCTCAAAGAATATCTATGTAGATGGATTGGAGAGCGATGCCAAATATGTATTCCAGTACTGTGAGAATGTAGAGATTCACAATGCTAAAATTATCACGAAGGATTCGTTCTGGGAGTGTGAGAATGTGACTATCTACGATTCTACGCTGGATGGTGAGTACCTGGCTTGGCACTCTAAGAATGTGCGCTTGGTTAACTGCCATTTGGCTGGCGAGCAGCTGCTGTGCTATGCACAGAACTTGGTGCTCGAGAA
>Ga0326514_10002477_pt1 | contig 11759 bp, 12 predicted proteins | sample 3_2548_0518_D_FD_203653 | JGI IMG/M metagenome (GOLD analysis project Ga0326514, IMG submission 203653) | Bovine rumen microbial communities from UC Davis, California, United States - 3_2548_0518 | ecosystem: Host-associated > Mammals > Digestive system > Stomach > Rumen | place: USA... | reverse complement strand
AGAATTATTAAAACTAATGCGATTAAGAATGATAGAAATTAAAAAGGTGCATAAAAAAGGTCATTTAACAGAAATTGATCAAGCTATTGAAATGATTAGCAAACTCAAGCTATTAGAACATTTATATTATAATTATCTTGAAAATGAGAAGTTTATCGCACTTTTAGAAGAACAATTAGAAGAATAAATAAAAGCCCTCTCATTTAAGAAAGGGCTTTAAATCAATATAGGTTCTTTAATAATCTACGAGATAAATAATTATAGATAATTTTCTATAAAAATCAATGCTTTTCGCTTGTTGCCTTAGTAAAATCAAGCATCTTAAAATCAAATTTAAGTTCCATAATTTCGTCCATAGATTCAGAAGCCTTTAGAATGTCACAGTAACTAAAACGTGTAGAGTAGAGGTTAGCGCTGTTGATAGCGCACTCTGTGAGCATAGTGTTAAGGTTCTCTAGTGTAACAGACTGGTAGTTATTATTGTAATCCTTAAATTTGTATGTAGGCTGTCCGATGCGAATTAAGACTTCTAAATTCTTTTGAGATGAGATGTCTGCATTGATTTTAAAGCCTAGAGATGAGGTTAGATACATATCTTTACACTTGTACTGAGACAGGTTGTCAAAGATTGAGTCAAGCTCTGCCTTACGCTTTACACGCCACTCATCAATGAATATGGCAGGACATTTTGTAACTTTTTTAAAGTTTATATCATCTGGCTGGGTAGGAACATGGTCGGAATCTGCGAGGGTGTAGATATACTGTTTGCCGTTATATTCACCAAGTTCGGTGTATTCAAAGTTCTGAATACCTTTATCGTTATCAATTGTTGCTATGCCGTGCCCGTAAGCTCCCTTAGTAGAGATGAATGAATAGACTGCCATTTGTTAATTCTCCTTTTTAAATGTTTTGGTAAAAAATCATGAAGAGGTTGAAGCTTCTTCATAAGGAAGTTGTAACTTGCTGAATTTTCTGCATGTGCTAAAACACTTTCGATTGTATCATAATCATAATATGTAAGTCCATTATTGAATGTCTTGAGAGAGCGCTTGCGAATAAGTCTATAGTAGCGATTAGTGCGATATCCGCAGAAGTTGATTGAGCGGTGTAATGATTGTATTCTCCATTTTGAGAGATTTAATCCTAGATTATCATTAAGAAACTCAATACAGAGATTTAGAAGTAAATAGCACTCCTGCTGAGATAAACCGATGAAAACCATATCATCAACATATCGGATGTAATGTTTTATTTTGAGATTGCGTTTTATGTAATGGTCAAATCTGTCCAGATAGATAAGTCCAAACAGCTGAGCGACTATCGAGCCGACGTCTACGCCAACATCGTGCATAAAGTTGAGAAGTAGCTCAACAATTTCACGATCTTTTATTTTACGTTCTAGGCTCTCACGTATTACTTCCTTGCGGATGTTGTAATAATAGTGACGTATATCAATCTGTAGGTAATAGCTATCCTTTGGTGATTTACGGATAAATAGCTGAGTTCTGTCTGATGCACGGTCTGCGCCCTTGCCCTTTCTACAGCCGTATGAGTCGAATATAAAGCCTTTATCGAAGGTGTCATATACGTAATTGTAAATAAGGCGCTGTACGATAAGGTCACGGAACTGAGGCGCGGTGATACGTCGTATCTTTTGGCCGGCTGTACACCATATATCGAATATTTTAGGCGCGCTCGGTCTGTAGGTGCGTGCTTTGAGTTCTTTGTAGAGCCGTTTTAGTTCTGATACGAAATTCTGTTTGAACTGCTGGACTCTGTGACGGTTGAGCTTTCCGGAGATTGTATCTATATAGGCGGTGCGTAGGTTCTCATAGGTAACCATATCATCGTAGGATAGAGGTGTCTCGCCGGAGTGTAAGCAATCAGGCGAGACGGCATGGTTTGACAACTTGTCAGGACTTAACACCGTCATATCTCACTGAGTATGTCTTATCGACTGTCACAATACAGGGAAATGACCCCCCGCAACGAAACGAATTATTCGTATTCGAGTTAGTACGCCAATTATTGAAATTACGCGAGAACACATAAAACACAGTATGCTAAGCCCTACTGCTCTAACGAATCAGCGATAGCATTATACGCCTTTTTCCAGGCACCGACCATACAGCCAATTTCTGTGAGTAGAGTCTCGATGTAGCCTTTGCGGTGGTCTTGGTAGTGTCGATTGTCGTGCTTGCCGTCTTTGAAGTCTAGTAGACCTAAGTCGTAATACAGCGACCACATGGAGCGTAATTTCTCCAGTGTAATGTCTAAATCACGTAATGAGGTCTTTTTGAATTTCTTGTAATTACATTCGACGATTAAATCGTGTAACTGCCATGTAAGTAGTATCAGGTGCTTACAGGTTGAGTATTTTGCGTAGCTGGGAGCGTGATAAACATACTTATGTGTAATTTTAATCAGCTCGCTAAATTTCTGATTTAACTTATTGTTGTATAAGCCTGTGGTATATGCGTGTGGTGAGAGTTTAAATTCTGCCATACCCCCCCCCCGCAAGGTTTAGGAGCTTGATCGATAAAATTAGACATAAATATCCTTGTAACAAACATAAGGGCGCTACCGCGCCCTTGATCCCATTAATCACGGAGATACGCCCCGCAACGAAACGAAAGAAGCGTACCCGAGTTAGTACGCCAAAGATTGAAAAGACGCGAGAACACATCTTGATAGTTCTCATCTCCGTCTACGTTTTCACCGTGTACATATAATGCCAGGTTCTGAGTAGTTGGGTCATTATAACTCAAACAAGGACCCATCATAGTATTTCTTGAGCTAGAAACAGACTGCTCAGTATTTGGAATCAGCATAAATGTATCGCGAGCGTTAGCGTCTAGTTCGCCATTTCTAACAGGAGAAATGAACATCTGATTATTGCCGTTACCCCAGTACCATGTACGACGAGAAGTCAGACTAAAGTGGTCTGTAGTATCAAACTCATCGTAAATCTCAGCTAGACTTGCAGCGGTACCCCATACGTCTTTAGAACTTACTGAACCGGCAAAACCGTTAGTTAGCTCCTTCATCTTGATGGTAGGCTTTAACAAGTAAATCTTGTTATTTGATACTAAAGTCTGTTCCTGAGTTGCAGAAGTGCCAGGAGTGGTTACACCCGGAGCAAACTCCCATGTATAGAATGAGACTTGCATTATGCCGTTCTTCTGACCGTTGTGTGAGTATAGCTGAGGGTTGGTGGTTGACCAGCCTCTATTTGGGTAGTTAGCGCCACCGCGAGACTTCCACCATGCACAGTTAGCGGTACCGGTTGAGTGCTGGCCCTGTAACAGAGTAATTGTATCCATAGCCTGGTGCATGAAGTAGGAAGCTACGAAGTAATCAGAGCCTAGATTACGAGCGCGGGTCATCATGTCAGGAGGAGTAATATTGACCATACCGCGAGCAGTGCCGTCACCGTAAGGGTATACGACACCGTCTAGGGTCTTAGCCCATGGCTCGTACTTCTGCATAAAGAAACCTTGCTGATTTACGCTATCAGAACCGTCATAGAAGGCTCTTGGTGAGAAAAAGCCATCTGCATTAGCTTCTGCTTCTGAGTTGTATGCATCGTGACTCTTAACACCTAACACGTTAGCGCCGTAAACGTCATAATCTGCCTCAGTCTGTTCGCCGTAGCGTACATAGTAATGAGGAATGTAAACGAATACACCGCCATTGTCAGACATAAAGTTACCGTAATTGTCTGAGGTCTTGTCGTATGTACCGTTCATAGGTGACATACCGATGGCTACAAGCTCGTCCTCGGTAGCGTCTGGGAATGAAACACCGAAACCCTGACGACCAACGATACCTATATCGTTAGGTTTACGACCGCCGGCAGATACATAGACGGCCACAGCGTGAGGTGTTACTGCCATAGTTATGTTGTCAGCGTTCTGCTTTATATCGTTACACAGTTGAACTTTACCTTTTACTTCTGTAGTTGCATCAGGAATAATAATATTTATATTTCCGTTGGCATCGGCTTCAACATCATTGATTGTACGTACAACATTTTTATTTTTTACAGTTAAATTACCTGTTATATTACCACCATCAAGAGGCAGATAATCTGCTAAATCGTTATTAAGTGCAACTCTTAACCAATAGTCCATATCTTCTGGATTATGAGTGTTTAATGCACTATTGTCTTGAATACAAAGATAAATTTTATCGTTATATCTAACAATTGCTCCCTTCTCGTAATCGGCTGTATCTGAATACTCAAATACACCACCATTCTGATAATAATAAATGTTATCAGCTAATAATTTGAAAAGACTGTTAAAGTCTATTCTCCTAGGTGCAACACCACCAGCGGATAGTGGCACTTGTGTAATTTGTGGAAATATTTTTGAAAAGCTCGCATATCTTAAATCGTCATCAGGCAAGTCTTGAACATCTGCCCCACTTCCTAGTGGCATACTCCATTTTGTAGGTTGTGTCATCTTTTTTTACCTCTTAAAAAACTATATATATCAAATATATAACAATAACTTTTAAATTAAAAACAAAATTTTACTTAAATTGCTCCGTGTGGAACGTCATAAACGAAAGTGCCTTGATCAAAAGGATTTAATTCTGAACCGTCAAATCCAAAAGTAGGCGTAATGACTTGATATATATCAAGATTTACACCAGCAGGTAACCAATTCAAAGATAAAAGTGCATTTTTAGCCACATCTGGAATCATATCTTGAATTACAAGCCTTAACTCCATCGTATCAGTATGAATTATCTCAATTTTTTTATCTTTAAAAAGTCTTGAAATTATTTGATTTAAACAATAAAGTGAGCTGTCTGAAATATTGATTAAAGCCTTGATAAGAATATAAAATCTATATCCTTCATCGGCTAACTGCACTCTGCCATTTACAGTTTGATAAAAAGGAGCATTATTAAATGTTTCAAGTCTTGAATTGTAGCTTCCTTCTAGCTCTTTGAAGCCAAAATATTTTGTTTCTTCCTCAACCTCAATGAATTGACGTGGAAAGCCTACAATACGACCCCACACATCTAAGCCGCAACCCTCAGCGGTATCAAGATTTACAACTTTATCATAAATGAGTTTTATATCACTTTCTGGGTTTATTTTTTTCCAAAAATTATAAACAATATTTTTTATGTGCGTTGAATTTGCGTACTGGGATTGAATAACTTTATCAATGTAGAATTTTTTAGCCATTATTATCATTCCTCATCGTCAATAACATTAATTGTAATATTGTCAGCTATTAGAACAGGCTCTTTATCAATTTGAATATGTACAAAATCGCTAAAATCAACATTATCTAATGACACTTGAACACTTAACAGACTATTTATATTTGCGTTTAAGATGCTAGGTAAGAAACGACTTGAATAAACATCGTCATGCATAATAATTCTTGATAATGTTTCTCCTGCTATCTCAACTTCTTGATCTAAACCATAAAAATTATTGATAACAGCATTTTTAATCAAATTTTCATAATCATTTGGCAAATCTTTATTAAAGAGGTTTACTTTAATATAAACATTCTGTTGAACAGGTCGCATAAATGTTACAGACTCAACAGCTTTTGTATTTTCGTCTGTAACCTCTATTGTTGTATTTCCATTATAATCACACCCCGCCGATAATGATTTATAAATAGCTTCTACTATATCTTGATTGCTTCCACCTAAAACAGCAACATAGATTGAGTGTGGTTTAAGGTCATAGTTATCAATGGTTTTAACAACATTTGTTTTATTATCAACAACATAACAGCCGACAACGTTATCTAGTTGTAAAACTCTAGCATAAACGCTTGATGTTGTACCACGAGAGTTAAGAGCTACACTATCATAGCGACGTTTTTCAAATGCTTGTTGACTTTCTTCAAGAGTGCCGACAGTAGCAGCTTGCGAATTATTGACAGTGTCCCAGCCAGCAACAGTTGTAATAATTTTGGTTAATGTGTTAGGTGAAGCAATTACAGCACCCTCTGTTTCACACTCAAACAATGCGGTAACGGAGCTATTACCGTTAATAGTAACAGTTTCTAATAAATTCCAATAAGTGCTATCTGCTTCACTTTGAATTTTTGAGCCTTTTTCAATTACAGTGCCATTAAGACCAGTTAATACACAGTAGCATCTTGAATTTACGGCTTTTTTACGCTTGATAAAATAGATTTCAGCTAAGGCATCTTGCCATATTCCTCTCGCAGTTTTTGGATTGAACATATTAGCAAGAAAAGCAAGCTCTGCATCTTTTTGCGTAATTGCTAAGGTTTCAGCATCAATAATCTGGCCTTGTGGAGTTTCTGGAGCAGTATTTATGTCGGGTGTATCATCAGATTTAAAAGCGTTAATCCAGCTTTGTGCCATTTCCTCTCTAACTTCTTGAGGCTCTTGAACACTAAAACCCGTCTTTTCATTAAAAATTAACATCTATCTTTTCTCCATTCTGCAAGGTCAACATTGCAACGCCTATAAGATTTCTATCTTCAATTTTTAGTAATTTTATTTCACAATCTTGAACTCCGTCAATCTTTTTAGCAGTTGATTTTAAACGACTTTTTAAAATGTTAAATTTGGCATCAGTTCGCAATTCAATTAAAAAATGTGGTATGCCTTCATCTGTGAAGTAATACGCATCGTTTGTAAATAAACGGAAGGCATTTGCAACATTCTGAGCAATTGCATAATTTTTTGAGTTTTTATCCGTTACGGATAAATCGCCTTTGGTATCAACGAATAAATCCCAATCATCATTAAGTTTTAATGTCTTTTGTGTCATTTAATTTGGTACTCCCGTGTTGCTAGATCCGTTTTGTACATTGCCGTGAGTATGAGAATTAAAGCTCTTACCATTAGAAATTACATCAGTAGCAGAACTAATTACGCCAGTTGTAGATAGTGAGCCATTAACAGTAACATCACCATTAAAGTTTAAATTTGCGTTAACTGTCAAGGTTTGAGCATTAAGTTTAATATTCTGAGCATTAAGTATGATGCTTTGAGCGTTAATAACAACTTCATTAGCGTTAATTTCGTGTGTCTGTTCTGTCGTTGATTTATAACCGTTAGGACATACGACTGTAATAGTTTCATCTTGTTGAATATGTATATATACTTTTGGTATTTGTGTGTGTATTGTTCCAACCATAACGGCATCTGAACCATTGAACTGCCTAAAACTTGCAGGCACTTGTGGATTGCTTGTATCCTTGTTAATGTTACTAATATCACGCTTTGCGCATGAAAAAATACCGATATCATTAGGTACTGGATCAAGAATAATTGCACCTATTCCAGCTTGTAATCTGTAATGTGGTAAGTTTGAAATTTCTATATTTTTTAAGGCATTACCCTCTGCGTTAATCTGCTGAATTAGATTGATTGCTGTAACAGTCTTTGAACCATTAACGCCATTAGATGTGCAATTTGTAACCTTACCGACAAAAGTTGTATTTAAGTCTTGAATATGCTTATTTATTTGCGCTTCAGTGCTATTGTATGGCGTTGTTCCAGCATAGGCTGATGCCATACCACGCTTGTTATTTTCGTTAATTGCCATAATATACCTTTGATTTTAAACGAATTTTCCAACTGAACCAGACATATTTGGATAAAAAGCTGTTATACTTGACTCCCACTTACCTGATGAAGGTAAATTAGCGTCAAGAGAATGAGATAATTTTACAATTCTCCAAGTGCCTGATGTTCTAGGAATTTCACTTTCAATATTTATCAGTCCAGCGAAGCGAAAATCCTTATTATATATAGCTTTTAATTCAATGCCGTTTTGCGTCATTACTGGATAACCTAGAAGCCCACTATCTTTTGATAAAATCGGTACATTTCCTTTGCGTTCGGACTTTAATAAAATTATCTGTTCATCATCAATAACAACTTCTGCCCCAATTTGTGAAGCGCATTGCCTTATCTGCTCAATAGGTGAGCCATTAAACAAAGCGTTCTTAACAGAGCTTGTAACACCTTCATTTTTGAAGGTAAAGCCAATTTTTTTTGCTTGTTGTGAAATAAAATCACTTGCAGGCATTGAACCTTTTATAAAATTTTCATCTTGAGATGTTACAGAACCAAAAAATCCTTGACGGCTTTCAATTTTCATCTTTATATCTGGTGCTGAATTAAAATCACAGCTTGCACCAGTGATTGCACCAGAGTAAATCTGATTTAATCCGTTTTTGTCATCACCAGCAAAAATCGTTATATAATTTTTAAAGGTGAACAAAGGAGTCATATTCAGAGTTGTAAGCTGTTGCATAACATCAAGTGGCAAGCCGTAAATTTCAGCTGATGCTTTTCCAAAGTCTGGAGGACCTAGCTTTTCAACTTTAACCGACATTGCTAAATCATTGATTATGTATGTATTACCTTCTTGATTTTTGAATTTTCCTTTGGATAAGGTAATTCTTATTTGTAATTTTTTTTCTGTGAAAGTTGTATTTTTTAAATTTTCACTTTTACGACTTTTATCTTTTATTTCAGTTGTTGCCAATTTTTAAATCCTCTTCTTCAGTTAAAAAATACAGTTTAAACCTTGTATCTAACTGTAGATAATTAGGGTTCTTTTGCTCATCGGCTTTGGAATATGTATCTATAAAAACAAAATTGCCTTTAAAATCAAAAGGCTTATTATGTAAAATTCTAATACCGATATTCACTAAGGTATTTTCTATAATTTGTTTATCATCTGCATAAAGAGAAAAATATAAATTATCGTTAAGACTCTGTATTTGTATCGTACATTCCTGCTCATCAAGAATAATATTAAATTCTTGATTTTTTTCATTATTTAATGGAAGTTCTAACATAACAATTTTTTTTCCTTATTAAGAAATATAACTTAAAATACCCTTTATAGCTGATGTTTCCTTTGGTTTAGGCTGTTGCAAGCCTCTTGATCTCTTGCCTTGAAGTCTTGCATTTCCGTATTTGCTTTGGACCTGTCTAATTTCTAAAAAATTACACTCTGCAAGAATAATATTCACGCCATTATCAGTCGAACGATCAAAATTAACCTTAATAATCTTCATATTATTATATTCTTTCTCGGGTGTGATAACAGTCACTAATTTTGTGCTATCAACTAATTCTAACAAAGTATTAACATACTCACTTAATTCATCACTTGAGCCACTTTTAACAAGCGTAACAGTCAAATTTAAAGGAGTCTTAACAATGTTATAATCAACAAATGAACCTTTTTCAACTGGCATTTGAGTGACTTTACTTTCTGAATTTACAGAGCTTTTTATAAAGCTATCAAAAGTTAAAACCCTTTCCCCATTCTCATCAATAATATTCCAATTATTAAAATCTTCACTAACGGCATTTATATTTTGCAAATTTCCATTAAGATAATTATTTATTACCCTTGAACCAAAATTGATAGCATTGTTTTTAATAAAATTCATTTTCTAAACCTCATCAAAATTGTGCCGTCTGAGAATTATTTGAATAAGAATTATAATTATTAGTATCTTGAGTAAGACTAGCAACAAATTCCCCTGCTTGTTTCTCTGAACCTCTAGCATCAACGTTGATATTCTGAACGACTGATTTATTAACATCATTCTTGTAATTATTATTTGCAACATTTGAAGTATTTGCTACATCTGTTAATTCTTTAGCGTTTGAAGCTGTTTCTTTTGTTCCTTCTTTCTCCTTATCAGAACCAAAGCTAAAGACTGATTTAACTTTATCTACTGCAGAACCTAACGCATTTTTTACCTTGCTGATACCATTCCCGAAAAAGTCAAAAGCATCTTTAAAGACTGAAATAATATAATCTTTTATCATGGTAAAGACTTCTTTAATTTTATTAAAGATGTTAGATAAAGCACCATTTAACGCATTGTTAATCGGCTCAAATATCTTTGAAAAAATGTCTACAACCACGTTAAATGCTTCTTTGAAACTATCAGTAATTAATTTTCCTACATTTCCAACAAGCTCAATAAAAGCATTAAAAATTCCTTTAACCTTTTCAAAAAATGATAAATTACTATCAGTTAAGATACTGAAAACATTTAAGAAATAATCTTTAATTGCATTTAAAATACCAGAAATAAAATCAAATAAAAACGAACAATACGCTTTTACTTTATCTCCAAAACCGCCAAAAAGATTAAGAAAATCAACGACATCTTGAGCCATTATGTCAAAGACCTTTGACCAATCGCCACCTGCACGATTGAAAGCATCAGTTACCCACATTATTAAGCCGATAATGAGAGTTAAGAAAGCTACGATAGGGTGAGCCGTTAAGACTGTTAAAGCTGTTCTCATTGCATAAATGCCCTTAACAACGCCACCAATAATAGTTTGAACGATTTTAAAAGCTCCAAAACCACCAGCCAATACTGCCAAAGGCTTAGCAATAACTGATAAAATCTCCATTAATTTTTGAAACATAGAATTTAGAGCTTTGCCTATTTCCTCGCCCGTACCAAACTGTGACCAAAGTCCGCTAAGAGCACTATCGCCACCATGAATATAAGTAACTAAGTCATCAATGATTAAAACTAAAACGCCTAATGTCGCAATAATCCAAGTTAGAGGATTCATCAATAGAGCTTTGCCCATTCTAATTAGTGATGGAATAAGAGCCACGCTAATTGTTACTGCTAAGATTTTTATAAATCTAACAATATTATTCTGATTTGCATTTAGCCAATTTGAAAACTTATCTAAAAGACCAACCAAGAATTTGATAGCAGGAGAAATGGAACGCATAATAGTAGCTGATACGTTAGCCATTGCTTCATTGAATTTAAACATTCCTTCACGAATTTTTTTATATAATTCAATGTCTTCACGATTTACACGTGCTAACATATTGCGTTTCTTGCGCCATTCTTCCATCTTTGAAGAATAAGCACCCGTCATTTGTGCAACTTGTGCTACATCAGAGAAATAGCCTTTTAATACTGCTCCCGCCGTCATAGCTCCTGCGATCGGTGCAAGAATTGAAGTGAAAAGACCTTTGAGAGCTCCACCCCATTTTGAAGTCATAGTTTCAAAAGAGCTTCCAGCATTTTTGGTCTGTTCTTCAGCTTTTAAAAGAGTGTTATTGATGTTTTTTGCTGAATTATCAACGTTTTGAAGTGCTTTTTGGGTATCGTTTTCTAGTTTTTGAGCCGAATTAACTGCAGTGTTTGATGTATTTTGTAAATTATTTTGAAATTGCTTGAGGCTTTCAACCGCCGAAGAAGCATCAAGACCTAAAGCAATAAATAACGTTTCTCCGACAGTTGCCATTTTATTTTATCTCCTTGAATTTTCCTTATTTATCATATATTCATTATAATTCTTAACTGCCAAGCACTCTAATAAATTTAAAAAATCATTATAAGAATAGTATTCTTCAAGCTCTCTTAGAGTGCATAGATTAGCGTTAATGATTAAGCTGACTGAGTAATTGATATTCCTCGTTTCAATGGTTTTTGCTCTGCTTCTTTCTGTGATGTGTCTGAATTTAAGAGCTTTTCTTTGTTGAAAAAAGAAAAATTTATCTTAAATACCTCTTTTTCTAAAGAAAACAAAGATTTAATATCACTAAAAATGTTTTCAAGCTCATTTTCGTTAACATCAAGCAAGGTGTTATTATTAACTACACGCTTTGCAGTTTTTTCTACTAGCTCCATAAGTAAATTGTGAGCCTCATCAGCATCAATCTTGCCTAAGAAAGAGAAACCCTTCTTTGAAATGACATTGATGATTTCTGTCACGTCTGTATTTTC
>Ga0326514_10002476_pt1 | contig 11762 bp, 9 predicted proteins | sample 3_2548_0518_D_FD_203653 | JGI IMG/M metagenome (GOLD analysis project Ga0326514, IMG submission 203653) | Bovine rumen microbial communities from UC Davis, California, United States - 3_2548_0518 | ecosystem: Host-associated > Mammals > Digestive system > Stomach > Rumen | place: USA: California... | reverse complement strand
GTTTCGCTGTTTCGGAAATAGTCGTATATCTCATCAATACAGTCTTCGTCAAGTTCCTCATCAAGGAAATAATCTATATTGATTTTTGTTCCGCTATAAACGATTGCCTCCAGTTCGTCAAGCAGTTCGTCGAATCCTATACCGTTAGACTTTGCAATCTCCTCGAGGTCTATCTGGTGGTCAATGCCATGAATAATATTAACCTTGACTTTCGATTTATTTGCAACAGTACGAACACGCATGTCTGTAGGACGTACTATTTCATTTTCCTCGCAATACTGTTTTATAAGGTCACAGAACTCTTGTCCATAACGTTTTGCCTTTCCCGCTCCCACACCAGGTATGTTCTGCAGTTCTTCCAGTGTAATAGGATAAAGGGTTGTCATAGCTTCGAGCGACGTTTCCTGGAACACAACATATGGAGGAACGTCGTATTTCTTTGCTATTTTCTTTCTTAGTGACAACAACATTGCATAGAGAGTTTCGTCTGCAACCGACTGACCGCCTTCCTCCATATCCTCGTAATCACCGTTATAATCGCTATCCTGAGCAACCATAAACGATGTAGGATTCTTCAGATATTTCTTTCCTTCTTTGGTTATCTTCAGAATTCCGTAATTCTCAACTTCTTTCTCTATATAACCATTCAATTGTGCCTGAGCAAATACAGCATTCCACATAGTGGTTTCCACATCTGCACCGGAACCGAACTCCTTGAGTTGGTCGTGCTTATGAGCTAACAGAGTTTCCGACTCCTTGCCTCTGAGAAAGTCAACTACGTAGTCTATCTTAAAGTTCTCTTTTACAGCATGAATTGCCTGCAAAGCAAGAACGAGCAGTTCCTTAGCCTCAACACGGTTCTTCGGATTCAGACAGTTGTCGCATTGTCCGCAATTATCCTTGTCGTAGGTCTCTCCGAAATAATGCAAGAGAATCTTACGACGACAAACTGAGGTTTCGCAATATGCTGCCGTTTCACGTATCAACTGTCTGCCAATATCCTGTTCTGCAACTGGTTTACCTTCGAGGAACTTCTCCAGTCTGTACAGGTCTTTATGAGTATAGAAAGCTATACATCTACCCTCTCCGCCATCGCGTCCTGCACGACCGGTTTCCTGATAGTAGCCTTCCAGACTCTTTGGTATATCGTAGTGAATTACGTAGCGCACATCCGGTTTATCAATACCCATACCGAATGCGATTGTAGCTACAATAACATCGATATCCTCATTGATAAACGCATCCTGAGTAGCATTTCTTACGCTGTTATCCATACCGGCATGATAAGCTGCTGCCTTGATGTCGTTTGCCTTCAGTATGTCTGCAAGTTCTTCCACTTTCTTGCGACTCATACAATAGATGATACCGCTCTTGCCAGGATGCTGCTTTATATATTTAATAATGTCTTTATTGATATCCTTCGTTTTGGAACGTACCTCATAGTATAGGTTCGGACGATTGAACGAAGATTTGAATTCCACAGCATCAGTGATGCCAAGACTTTTCTTTATGTCCGTACGCACCTTATCGGTAGCGGTTGCAGTAAGTGCAATTACCGGGGCCTGACCTATATCATTAATAATAGGTCGGATGCGACGATATTCAGGTCGGAAGTCATGTCCCCATTCAGAGATACAGTGAGCTTCATCGACTGCATAGAATGATATCTTTATAGATTTCAGGAATTCCACATTGTCTTCCTTCGTAAGTGATTCGGGAGCCACATAAAGCAATTTTGTCTTTCCTGCAAGAATATCGGTTTTCACCTGATCGATGCTGGCTCTGCTCAAGGAAGAATTGATGAAATGTGCTATATTGTCTTCTTCACTGATATATTTGATGGCATCCACCTGATTCTTCATAAGTGCAATCAGCGGAGAGATTACAATTGCCGTTCCGTCCATCAGGAATGCTGGCAACTGGTAGCATAACGACTTACCACCACCTGTTGGCATAAGGACAAAAGTATTCTTGCCCTCCATCAATGTCCGTATGATTTTCTCTTGGTCGCCCTTGAATGTATCAAAGCCAAAATAGTATTTCAAGGATTCGTAAAGAGAGGTCTTTTTTGCCATTGTAATATGAGTAGTTTAATTGTCGCCGACCACAAAGTTATGCAACACAATTTATTTAGCAAAGAAAACCATGGAAAAAATTCCAAATATTTTTAATTTGACAATTATTAACTAAATTACGAGCAATAAAAAAAAAGAAAGCAAAATGACACAACTAGTTGCTTTTGCTCTCTTTATATATCTTATAATGTGTAGTTTACTTGTCTTCCGTCTGCTCTTTCAGCACAAACATATTGGCTTTTTCGACTTGTTGCTTTGCATACTCAAGTGTGACAGTGTATTTGTCAACATGCTTGGAAGGAATCTCGTACATCGGATCAACCATGATAGTTTCAACGAGTGAACGGAGTCCGCGGGCACCAAGTTTGAATTCTATAGCCTTATCAACAACATATTCGAATACGGCTTCGTCGAAGGTGAGTTCTACCCCATCGAGGGCGAAGAGTCGAATGTACTGCTTTATGATGGAGTTTTTCGGTTCTGTCAGGATTCTGCGCAAAGCCGTACGGTCCAGCGGTTCCAGATGTGTAAGGATTGGCAATCGTCCAATGATTTCCGGTATAAGTCCGAATGACTTCAAGTCCATCGGAGCTATATACTGCATCATATTGCTTTTGTCTATCTTTGCAACGTTGCGGGCTGCATCGAATCCTACCACGTGAGTGTTCAGACGCTGGGCAATACGTTTTTCGATACCGTCGAAAGCTCCTCCACAGATAAACAGGATGTTTTTGGTGTTGACCTGAATGAATTTCTGTTCCGGGTGCTTGCGTCCACCTTGTGGCGGTACGTTGACAATAGAACCCTCAAGGAGTTTGAGCAGTCCCTGCTGCACACCTTCGCCGCTTACGTCGCGTGTGATGCTTGGGTTGTCTCCCTTGCGGGCTATCTTGTCTATTTCGTCGATGAAGACGATTCCGGTTTCAGCCTTCGCTACGTCGTAGTCGGCAGCCTGCAACAGTCGTGCCAAAAGGCTTTCTACGTCTTCTCCCACATATCCGGCTTCGGTAAGCACTGTTGCATCAACGATAGTGAATGGAACGACGAGGAGTTTTGCGATAGTTCGCGCAAGGAGGGTTTTACCTGTTCCGGTACTTCCAACCATGATAATATTGGACTTCTCCAGTTCTACGTCGTCCTCTGCTTCGGGATGCTGCAAACGCTTGTAGTGGTTGTAAACAGCTACAGAGAGAGTCTTCTTGGCATCGTCCTGTCCGATGACGTACTTGTCGAGGTACTCTTTTATCTCAGCCGGTTTTGGCAGTTTTGACAAATCCACCTTCTCATTCTTGCGTTTGTTTTCAACAGTTATTTCGTATGCCTGTCGGGCACATTCGTCGCAGATGAATCCATTCACACCGCTAATGAGCAGGTTTACTTCCTTGTCTGAACGTCCACAAAACGAACATCTATTTAATCTTGGAGCCATTTACTTCTTTCTTGTCAGCACTTCGTCAACCATTCCGTATTCCTTAGCCTCTTCAGCTGTCATCCAGTAGTCGCGGTCGGAATCAGCCCATACTTTGTCGAATGGTTGGTGACTATGGTCGCTGATGATTGTATAGAGTTCCTTTTTCAACTTCTGAATCTCGCGGGCTGTGATTTCTATATCACTTGCCTGTCCCTGAGCTCCACCCATTGGCTGGTGAATCATAATGCGGCTGTGAGGCAGAGCAGAACGCTTTCCTTCCTTACCAGCAACGAGGAGTACAGCTGCCATTGATGCTGCCATACCTGTACAGATGGTCTGGATATCACTGTTTACGAACTGCATGGTGTCGTATATTCCTAATCCAGCATATACGCTACCACCGGGCGAGTTGATATATATGCTTATATCCTTGCCACTGTCCACACTGTCGAGGTAGAGCATCTGAGCTTGCAGCACGTTGGCAGTGTAGTCATTCACTTCAGTGCCGAGAAAGATGATGCGGTCCATCATGAGTCGAGAGAACACGTCAAGTTGAGTTACGTTCAACTGGCGCTCCTCGAGGATGTATGGGTTCAGATAGCCTGACTGTGCCTTTACGACATCGTCGAGAACCATACTGTTCACTCCGAGGTGTTTTGTAGCAAAATTTCTAAAGTCTGTATAACTCATAGTTTTTGTTTCAAACATTTGTTGAATACCTGAATATTAGTTTTCAAACATCTTGTTGAATTCTTCTGCAGTTACCTTCTTGTTTTCCAGAGTAACCAGTTTCTTCAGTGCAGTTCCGAGTTTCACTTCGATGCAGCGGTCAATGAGGTTGTCAACTGTTTCGCGTTTCTTCAGCATTTCCTTTACAGAACCTTCGAGGTACTCGTCTGGAATGTTCATCATGCCATACTGTGCGAACTGCATGCGAGTCACTTCCTTAGCCATGTTCTTTACGTCTTCGTCGTCAACCTTGATGCCGCACTTCTCTACAAGTTGTTCCTTAACGAGATGCCAAGTGAGTTCTTCGATGCTCTTATCGTAGTTTTCCTCTACTTTCTTCTCGTCTCCACCTGCATTGGCAGCCATAATCTTCTTCAGTTTCTCGTCAGGGAATTCGAGTTTGCCGATTTTCTCAGCCTCGTACTTCTTCACGTCGAGGATGAACTTATAGTCAGAGTCCTTAACGAACTGGTTTGCGATAGTCTCCTTGATACGAGCGCGGAACTGCTCTTCAGTCTTCACTTCGCCACCTGGGAATACGCTTTCGAAGAGTTCCTCTGTGAGCGGACCAAGAACGAAACGTGTGATTTCAGTAATCTGAATCTGGCAGTCGCCAGTGTGCTTCGAAGCATCTTCCTTGTTCACCTTGAGGAGAGAAGCGATTTCTGCCTCGTTGTTATCGTAAGCCTTTGCTGGGTTGAACTTGATTACGTCGTTTGTCTTAGCACCTTCGAAGAGTTTCTTCTGATCGTCGTTACGGAAGTACTTTGGCAGCATCACAGCACCTTCAACGCTTACCGGGTTTTCACCTTCAAGTTCGGTTACAACACCCTTCACCATGTCGTTGTCTTCGTAGTTGTCAACTTTATCGTACTTACCGCCGCGCTGACGGTACATTTCAATCTGACGGTCAATCATATCGTCAGACACTTCTACGTTGTAGTATGAGATCTTGTCTTTCTTGCTCAGTGTAGCATCGAATTCAGGAGCAATAGCTAGGTCGAACTTGAATGTAAAGGTACCGCCCTCAACGAGCTCTACCTGGTTGTTTACTTCCTGTGGCAGTGGGCTTCCGAGCATCTGCACTTTGTTTTCCTGGATGTAGCTGAAAAGTTTGTCGCTCAACAGGCGGTTTACTTCCTCAGCTAGAATGCCAGGACCGAACTGCTTCTTGATGAGTCCTGTTGGAACCATACCTGGGCGGAAGCCTGGCATATTCAGTTTTTTCTTTGCGTCCTTAACTGCTTTTGCGTAGTTTTCGGTATAATCTGCAGGCTCAATCACTACTGTAGCCTCAGCATTTACCTTGTCAATGTTCTTGATTGAAATATTCATAAATGTAAAATATAATGTTTTTTGATTGTTACCTTAAAAAAGTCTCTCGCTGGTTATAAAACCAAAAGTGGCGCGAAGTTACGACAAATTTCTCACACGGCAAAATCCTACCACCCTATTTCGTTGATGAAAATAAGTATTATTCCTATGGGGGCAAAATAGCGGATGATGAAACGCCAAATTGGGTAGAGCACAGTCTGGAGTTTACCATCGTTGGTCACTTCCATACGTACGGTCTTTTCATCTACTATCCAGCCAAGGAATATGCACATAACGATGCTGCCGATAGGCATAAGGAGTTTTGCTACGATAAAGTCGAAGAGGTCGAACATGCCGAGACCGAACACAGTCTTGTCTGCCCACACTCCGAACGAAAGCGAACATCCCGTTGCAAGGAGCATGCTGACTACAGTCACGGCTACAGATACAGAGGGACGGCTCCATCCGTATTCCTCATGGAAGTATGCCACAACCATTTCGAGCATGGAGATACTGGATGTGATGGCAGCTATGACGAGGAGGACATAGAAGAGCAGCGAGAATCCGTAGGCAAATGCTGATGCGCCTCCGAATACGTGTTGGAATACGTTTGGCAGGGTGATGAACACGAGTGACGGTCCGGCATCGGGTGCCAGTCCGGGCACGGAATATACGGCAGGGAAAATAATCAGGCCCGCCATCAGTGCGATGAGTGTATCAATGAAAGCTACAGCAAGACTATCCTTGAAAAGGTTCACGTCCTTGCGGAAGTAGCAGGCATAAGTGCAGAGGCAGCATATGCCGACGCTGAGCGAGAAGAATGCCTGTCCCATAGCAGAAAGTGCAGTCGAACCTTTTATTTTGCTGAAGTCAGGGTAGAACAAGAACTTGAGTCCCCTCTCTGCGTTAGGCAGGCTGAGCGAGCAGCACACCAGTACGATAATGCAGAGGAATAGAATGGGCATCATGATTTTGGCTCCGCGCTCAATTCCTTTCTTCACTCCGAGGGAAATGATTCCACACGTAATAATCATAATGAGCATAATCCATAGCAGCGGTTCTGTAGGCGAAGCAGCAAACTGCTGGAAGTCGCTCACGTACTGTTCCGGCGTTTTTCCGGCAAATCCGTCGATGCCGGCAACATATGCGTAGTATAGTGTCCAGCCGCACACAACGGCATAATAGCTGAGCACCAGCAGACCTGCCACAACAGGCATCAGCCCCATCAGTCGCCAGCCCTTGTGCCCGCCACTCAAGCGTTCGAACGAGTCCGCCACGTCTTTCTGTCCGTATCGTCCGATGGTAAATTCCGTCAGCATCACAGGTGCTCCGAGAACAATCATGAACAATACATAAATCAATATGAAAGCAGCTCCGCCGTTTATTCCCGTCTCCGTCGGGAAACGCCAGATATTGCCCAGTCCCACAGCAGAACCTGCCGCAGCAAGTATAGCTCCTATCTTAGATGAAAAACCCATTTAAAAATTTGAGAAATGAAAATTAAACCCCTTAAACTCTTAAACCTTTAAACTCTAAACTTTACCAATTAGTTCCTGCTCTTTATCTTCCATTCGCCGTTCTCTTCTACCACCTTCATCACAGCACTTTCCTCCGTACTGTCCGAATAAACAACGATATAATGCACAAAACACGCCGAATCATTTTCCTCCTTCACCACATCGGTCATTCTCACATAAGCCACCGTACCATGTTTTTTCTCCTGGTAGTCGGCAAACTGCTTATGCATAGCTATAACCATCTGCTGCTGCACGGTGTCGAGCTCCACACCATAATCAACCTCGTTCAGGTACGACTCGTAGTCGTTCGTCAGATAGCGTTCCGTCAGAGCCCTCTCCACAAATTTCTTCAGTAACTCATCACGGTTTTTCCTTGCTCCGCAACCCACAAGCACTGCGGTTATTAGGGCAAGTACAAACACAAGGCGCACCATTCTTTTACTTCTGTCTGACATAAACATTAATTGGCGTACCACGAAAATCCCAATTTTCTCTGATTTTATTCTCCAGGAACCTGCGGTAAGACTCCTTCACGTACTGCGGCAAGTTGGCATAGAATACGAACGAAGGCACACGGGTCTCCGGAATCTGCATGCAGTACTTTATTTTGATATACTTGCCCTTCAGTGATGGTGGTGGAGTAGCCTCTATGATAGGCAACATCACCTCGTTGAGTTGGCGGGTTGGTATCTTCTTCACCCTCATGTCGTACACCCTCTGAGCCTCCTCGAGCACCTTGAAGATGCGCTGCTTTGTCACTGCTGATGCAAAGATGATGCTGAAGTCGGTAAACGGTGCAAAACGTTCGCGGATAGCATGTTCGAAGTGGCGTATAGCCTCGTTCGACTTGTCCTCTGCAATGTCCCACTTGTTCACCACCACTACCAGACCCTTCTGGTTCTTCTGCACAATCTGGAAGATATTTATGTCCTGGCCCTCAATACCTCGGGTCGCATCCACCATCATAACACACACATCCGAATTCTCTATGGCACGGATACTGCGCATCACACTGTAGTACTCCAGGTCTTCGTTCACCTTGTTCTTCTTGCGGATTCCAGCAGTATCTACGAGGTAGAAATTAAAACCGAACTTCTCATACTTCGTATAGATGGAATCACGGGTAGTACCAGCTATGTCAGTCACCACGTTTCGGTTATCGTCGAGAAAAGCATTGATTATAGACGACTTTCCTGCATTCGGACGACCCACCACGGCAATTCTCGGAATCTCCTCCTCCACTACCTCTGTCAGTTCTTTCTTAAAACTGGCAACCACCTTGTCGAGCAAATCGCCCGTTCCGCTACCCGAAGCCGAACTGATACACATCGGGTCTCCCAGTCCCAGACTGTAGAACTCAGCAGCATCGTAGCGTAACTCGTTTGTATCCGTCTTGTTAGCCACCAGAATCGTAGGCACCTTGCTGCGGCGCAGTATGTCGGCTACCTGTTCGTCCAGATCTGTCACGCCCGTCTTCACATCCACGAGGAAAAGAATCACGTCGCACTCATCGAGCGCGATCTTCACCTGCCGACGGATTTCTTCCTCGAACACATCGTCAGAGTTCACTACCCAGCCGCCCGTATCTACAACGGAAAACTCCTTATTGCACCACTCGCACTTACCGTACTGGCGGTCGCGCGTCGTGCCAGCCTCATCGCTTACAATCGCGTGTCTGGTCTTCGTCAGTCTGTTAAACAGCGTGGACTTCCCCACATTCGGTCTGCCCACTATAGCTACTAAATTTGCCATCTTTAATCTATTATTTCGCTGCAAAGATACGACTTATTATTCACATTACAAAAAAATGCGTCCTTATACAAAAGGCAGCAACCCGAAGGTCACTGCCCTGTTATCTAATATTCAGCAAAAGATTTTAGTAGTTGTCTTGTGTCATAACGGTAATTTTAGAGTAGAAGGCCGGAATGTTGTAGATGCTTTGACTGGTATGAATCGGAGAATTGGATATCAGACTGTTTACAATCATAGCTGTGTTGTATGCCATGTCCTTCAGGTTCTTGTCGATGGTCATGGTCTGCATGCCGTTCTTGATATTAGCCTGCGCCATGGTAGTATTGTCCTGACCAGTGATGACCGGCATGTTTGTAATACCTGCTTCATTCAGGGCTTCAATGACTCCCTGAGCCTGATTGTCAACGGCAGCAAGAATCATATCCGGACACTCCCCTGCTCCATAGCTGCTGAGACGGTCTTTCATATCTTTCTTGCCGTCGGCAATACTCCAACTGTCAGATTTCACCTGACTGTATTCCTTCTTGCCACTCTTAACTATAAGTTTTCCACTGTCGATGTATTTTCTGAGGAGTTCCATGGCTCCTTCATAATAATCCTTGGCATTTACATCGGTCAGAGGACCCTCAAGGATTTCTATAGTCATGGAAGCGGCTCCTGAAGAATGGAAATGATTGAGTAGGAACTGGGCCTGAGTACGCCCTACTTCCTTAGTGTCGGCTGATGAGATATAAGCTATGCGGGGGTTATCAAGGATAATGCGGTCATGGCATACTACCTTTACATCAGGATGCTGCTCAAGCAGTCCGGACTCATTGATTTTCTTATAATCAATAGCTGTCAGCACAACATACTTCACACCGTCGTTGATGACACTTCTGAGCTGCTCTACCTGTTGCACCGCACCCTCAGCAGTCTCTGGAGCAACGTAGAAAGTGGTGTTGAAACCGTACATAGTCATAACTGACTCCAAGTTTGCCTTGTCTGTGGCCCAACGGGCAAGATTGACTCCATCGGGAAGCAGCACAGCCACTTTTTTCTGATTATTATTATTGTTATCATCACTGTTGCTGCACGATGTCAGCCCTGTAATCATTGCTCCACTCATCATGATGGTGACAAGCAACCAAAAGATTCTCTTTTTCATAAATAAATAGTTTATATTATTCACTCGCAAATATACAACATTATATTTATTTCCAAATACTTTTCAAAAAAAAACAGCAACCAGAAAGTCGCTGCCCTTATAGTTGTATTTATCAGAAAGGTTACTTCACAAAGATTTTCTTGCCGTTCTCAATGACAATGCCCTTGTAGTCTGAACCTACAGGCTGACCGTTGACGTTGTAGCGAACTGCGGCAGAGGAGGTCTGGTCGGACAATACATCCTCAATACCTGTAACAACATTGGAAAATTCCAGTTCAGTAATCCACAGTTGGGAACCCGGCTCAGATGCGCCCATACCGTCAGTGCTCGAACTCAGGCCGCTGGCACTCGATGTAATGTCAATAAAGTATGCCTCAATATCCCAGTCACGACTGGATGAAGGCTGACCATTCTCATCCACAGTAAGGTCAATGTAACCAAATGTCCAGTCGCTAGTTTTACTGGAAATCTGCTTACGGAACTTTATGGTACGAGTTACGTCAGGCACGACTACCAGGTCCTCGTTAAACTGAATAAACACCTGTGCCACGTCATTGCCGACTGGTTCGTATTTATACCAGAAGGTGAGATATTTTGCAGGGATGCTTTTAGCCGGAATACCCTGTTCGTTTTCCTGACCGCTCATCTTCGAAAGGAATCTGTCGGTAATAAGCAGCGATGTGTTGAAAATCACGCCCGGCATACCTGCCAACGACATGTCAATGGTCTTAGATTCGAGCAGAGCTGCCGAAGAACCAGAGGTGCGGCCCTCAGCCTTTGTAACGCAACCCGGAACCAGGATATTTAAGGCGTCCCAGTAGCCCGAAGGTGAAGTGTAGCTTAAGCCGCCCATCTCTGCAGGCAAAGAACGGGTTTCCCAACTTGAGAAATCGCCGTTAGGCACCTGCTGTGCCATAGCCTGAATGGAAATAAGAGATAAGAATAGAGTAAAAATCTTCATTTTCATACGCATTTAATTTTAATTGTTTATAATTTTGTGATTAATAATAACGCAGCAAAGATATGCTATAACTTTATTTTAACAAGCAAAAAAAACATTTTATTTGATATAATTATATTTTTTGATGTATATTTGCCCACACTTTCATACAAAACAACTAACAACCTCTAAAACACTAATCATTATGGCTAAAGAACTGAAAGGCTCGAAGACAGAGCAAAACCTGTGGGAAGCTTTCGCAGGAGAATCGCAGGCAAGAAACAAGTACACTTACTACGCTTCGAAAGCCAAGAAGGACGGCTACGAGCAGATGGCACAACTCTTCCAGGAAACAGCTGACCAGGAGAAGGAACACGCTAAAATCTGGTTCAAACTCATCCACGGCATCGGCAGCACTATCGATAACCTTAAAGACGCTGCTCAGGGCGAATACGACGAATGGACAGACATGTATCCCCGTATGGCTCGCGAAGCCAGAGAAGAAGGATTCGAAGAAATAGCACAACTCTTCGAAGGCGTTGCAGCAATAGAAAAAGTGCACGAGGAGAAGTACAAAAAACTTTTGGAAAACATCGAACAGGGCATCGTCTTCTCACGCGACGGCGACACCATCTGGCAATGCCGCAACTGCGGGCACATATACATCGGAAAGCAAGCACCCGAAATCTGTCCCGTTTGCAACCATCCGCAAGCCTACTTCGAACTGAAGAAAGACAATTATTAATTCATCTCAGGGTGCCCAGCGGTTCCCCCGCTGATAAAACTATTCCCATCCTCTCTACACACAAAGACCTCAGACTAATACAGTCCGAGGTCTTTTATTTTCTATCTTCCGGATTCATTACTCCGGATTATA
>Ga0326514_10002475_pt1 | contig 11765 bp, 17 predicted proteins | sample 3_2548_0518_D_FD_203653 | JGI IMG/M metagenome (GOLD analysis project Ga0326514, IMG submission 203653) | Bovine rumen microbial communities from UC Davis, California, United States - 3_2548_0518 | ecosystem: Host-associated > Mammals > Digestive system > Stomach > Rumen | place: USA... | reverse complement strand
AGCATCGCGGCGGGCTCGAACTCTTCGCTCGCGCTCTACGCGAAGTGGCTCAAGGTGCCGGACCCTCCCCGTATCAGCTCGATGAGCGTCATTCGCTGCGACTCTTCGGGCACGGCGGACGACGAGGGCACGTACGGCAGGGTGGCAGTCGAGTGGAGCGTAGACACAACCAGCGATACCGTGCCCGACAACACCGGCACGGTGACGGGGACCATCCGCGCGGACGGCGGATCGTCCGAGCGGGCGATCGCGTTCTCCTCCGGGTCCTCCGGCACGTCGGGCACGGCGGTCGCCATCGTAGACAACTGCGACATCGACACGCAGTACCTCGTCACGGTGACCGTGACGGACGAGGTGGCATCGACCACCCGGACCGACATACTCACGCGGGCGAGGTTCGTGCTCGACTTCCGCAGGGGCGGCAACGCCATGGGAATTGGCAGCGCCGCGCCGCAGGACGGCCTCGAGGTGGGATGGGACGCCCAATTCGACCAAGACCTGACCGTGCTGGGCAACATCGATGCGGCGAACCTTGCGGAGCAGGAGACGAGCACCGTCAGCGACGTGATCTCGCCGGAGGGCACGTGGGGCGTCAGCAGCGCCGTAGTGCGCGGGTGGGGGCACCTCCGCTGCCTCCTCCTCAACGTCACGAACTCCACCGCAATGGCCGCCGGATCGAACCCCACGCCCATAGGAACCATACGGGAGGAGCACAGGCCCAGGTCGATGGCGACCTTCGGCTGCGCCAACGGGGGCGGCTGGGTGGACACCACTGGTAAGGTCTACTTCGCCCCGTTCGTAGGCATGAGCGCCAACAGCTCGTTCTACCTCTCCTGCACCTATTACGCATAAGGGCGAGGAGCCCAGACGGAACGGGATCGCGCACAGCACAGAGCGGAGGCAGGCATGGCAATCCAGAACAGGCGCGGCATATTCGACCGCTTCGACCCGACCAAGATGCTGCCGGGAGAGTTCGCCGTCGTGGTCTCCGGCGACCCGGACACGGTGGACGGGCGCAGCGTGTACATCTGCTTCTCGGCTGGCACCACCAAGCGCCTCGCCACGTGGGAGGACATGGCCGGGGACCTCGCCAACGCCTTCGAGGAGCTCGAGGCGGAGTTCTCCTCGGACATGACCGCCGCAACCAGTGCGGCAACATCGGCGGCGCAGGCGGCAACGGCCTCCAAGAACGCGGCCGACGTGGCGACCCAGAGCGCCACCGAGGCGGCAGCGGACGCGCGCGAGGCCGCGGCGGAGGCCCGCGGCGCCGTGGACCCCGACATGCGGATCTACCTCACCCGCGACATAGTTGGGAACATCGACTACCCCACCATCGTGGACATGACCGACGAGTAGAGAGAGGCACGAGAATGGCGGACAGACTACACTGGGCAACCGACGAGACCCTCCAGCGCATCGCGGCCGCGCTTGAGCGCAGCTCGATCGTCTCGCAGCTGGTATGGGACAGCGCGAACGGGCGCTACACCGACCAGAGCGTTGCGGCCATGCTTGAGGCGCGCCGCGACGGGCTCGCCTACGGCGTGAGCATCCCCAAGGGATCCGCGACGGCGTGCACCAAGACCGGCGCCAACGCGGGCATCGCGGCGCCGACCCCCGGCTACGTGGGCAGCCCCGCGATCGACCCGTACACCAACCTCGGGCCCTTCTTCCACATCGACTGCAACGGCACCGTCGACGCGGACGGCACCCCGCACGTCACGGCGATCGAGGGCGACGGGCGCTTCAAGCGCGATGGCAGCAACGGGAACGTCTGGGTCCTCGCACCGGTCCTCTGGTGGCTCATGGAGGACGGCACCGACGCCGTGAGCCTGAGCATAAGCGACACGCAGCTCGCCGGGCTCTCGCTCCAGCCGCAGGCCAAGCTCCCGGACGGCGCGCAGCGCGCGTTCATGCTCTACGCCAAGTACGCGGGCAGCAACGACGGCAGCGACAAGATGGCGAGCGTGAGCGGCGCGAAGCCCTGGAACCGCTCCGTCTCCCACAACAGCCTGATCACGCAGACGGCGACCGCCTCGACCGGCTACAGCGGCAAGAGCATCGCCGACGACTGGTACGTGAAGGTGATGTTCATGGTCAAGTACGCGACCAAGAACAGCCAGTCGGTCCTGTGCGGCTGCTCCGGCTACAACTTCCAGTACAGCCCGGCCGTGGCGGAGACCGGCACCACGCGCGTGATCCTCACCAACGACCAGGCGGCCAACCTGCTGGTCGGCTCCGCCATGATGCTGGGCTCGCACACCGGCGCATCGTCCAACGACCGAAACACCGCCGTGAACTTCGACATATTCGACGGTGTGAGGATCGCCAGCATCACCGACTACGACGCCGACCACAAGGCCGTCAACATGAACACCGCCCAGACGTTCGACACCGCGACGACCCAGCTGTTCAGCACCTCGCCCTGGTGGACGGGCGTGCTCGACGACGTGGAGGGCGACGGCGCGCGATCCGCGGCAGGTCGCACCAACGGCATGGAGCCCTGCAAGATCCAGGGAATCGAGACCATGATGGGCCTGCTCGAATGCCTGGGCGACGTGATCGTCAACGGGGACGCGGAGCTCGGCTGGGAGCCGTGCGTGAACTACGACAGCCGCAACGAGGCCACCAGCGTCACCGCCGACTACGTGCACAGCGGCAAGTACATGGTCGCCGGCTCCTCCGCCGCCCACCACTACCCCCTGTACCCGTACAACGCCGGCGGGCTCCTCATGGGCCAGGGCGACGGCGCGAGCCAGTCGACGGGCATGTGCGACTCTCAGTACACGAGCGCGCTGGGCACCGGCACGAAGGAATGGCTTGGCCTCGGCGGCTTGATCTACGCCGGGAATGCGGGCCTCTGGTATGTGCTCGGCGACCGCGGCCTCACCCTCGCGAGCTGGCACTTCGGCTCCCGGCTCTCTGGCACTGGTCGGGGCCGCGCGTAGCGCGGGCCCTTTGGGGGTGAATTCGCGCAGCGAAGAGGGGGCGAAGCCCCCTCTCCTTGAACCACTGTCGTTTTCGGGGGTGTCGCCTGCCGACCCGTGGTTGACGACACCCCCCCCCCGCGAACTTAGCATCGATTTTTGGGGATTCGGGACGAAGCGGGCTGATGTTCCTTGGCTTGGCCTCGGCAACTTGAACAACGCCGGGAATGCGGGCCTCTGGTATGTGAACGGCAACAACGGCCTCACCAACGCGAACTGGAACATCGGCTCCCGGCAATCTGGTTGGCACTCTCTCCATCACGTCCCGCCTACCGCGCGCCCGCCAGAGGGCGACGCGGCACGCCCGCTCAACTGAGCGAAATGGCCTCAAGACCACCGGGCCAGTAGCCGGCAGACGCGACCGCTCGGCAGGCAACCAGAGAGGGGAAGGTCTTGAAATCGTACTGCAAGGGCCTCGTGATCGACCGCGAGCACGTGGCCAGGGCCTACGAGCTGTGGTCCAAGGCGCAGGCGGGCCACAAGAACGCCTGGCGCGTGCCCAAGGAGCACGGCAGCGCCTCCGCGCTCATAGACGAGATAGCGGAGGAGGTGGCGGAGCGGCGCCTCACCTTCCGGCCCATCCACCGCTACGAGCACCGCGAGCCCACCAACGGCAAGGTCCGCACCATCGGGGTGGAGTCCGTCAAGCAGCAGGTCGTCGACTACGCCGTGATCCTCGCGATGCAGCCGCTCCTCGACGCAAAGCTCGGATACTGGCAGGTGGCCGGGGTGCCCGGCAAGGGCCAGAGCGCCTGCCGCAAGGCCATGCGCAAGTGGGTGCGGGAAGGCGGCTACCACGTCAAGCTCGACATACGCCAGTGCTACCCATCGATATCGCACGACGTGGTGAGGCGAATCGTGCGCAGGTACGTACGCAGCACCGACGTGCTCTACTGCGTGGACGCGATCCTTTCCACCTACGACCTCGGAGGGCTGGAGATCGGCTCGTTCTTCTCGCTCCAGATGGCGAACCTCGTGATCTCGTTCGGCTACCACCACCTCGAGGGGCTCCACCGCGAGCGACGCGGGAGGAGGATCCCGCTCATAACCCACCAGCTGTGGCACATGGACGACGCGCTCATCCTCTCGCGCGACAAGCGCAGCCTCAAAGCGGCGGTGAGGTCACTCGTGCGCTACCTCCGCGACGAGCTCGGGCTCTCGGTCAAGCCGTGGAAGGTGGCGCGCACCTCCGACGCCGAGCTGCTCGACATGGGAGGCTTCCGCGTGAGGGACGGCAGGTGCACGCTCAGGGCCAAGCTCTTCCGCCGGGCGAGGCGCGCCTTCCTGCGCTTCCGTCGCCGCCACACCCTCCGCCTCGCGTACCGCGTCGTGAGCTACTGGGGATGGCTCACGCATGCCGACACTGATGGTTTCATTCTCCGCAACGGATTGAACCGCGAGTTCAGGATCGCGCGGCGCATCGTGAGCCGTGCGGGAAGGGCGGAGGCATGGAACCCACTACCAGCGCCACAGAGCTGACACCCGTGCACGTGGAGCCGAACGGCTCCGGCGGCACGGACGTGTGGCTGCGTACCAACATCGCCACCGTTGAGGTGGAGAACGACGACGGCACCACCCAGACCATGTGGGTGGCCAACGAGGTGCACGGCATCGTCTCCGGCACCCCGAGCGCCTCCGAGATCGAGGAGGACTTCGACGCGTGGTGGGACGCCTTCCAGCGCGCCTCCATGACCATGCCGGAGCGCATCGAGGAGGTCTATGCCATGGCGGAGCGCGCCCAGGCGCAGGCCGACTTCACCGCGATCCTCACCGATACGGAGGTGGGCGAGTAATGGCAGCCAACAAGATCGAGACCATGGCCAAGACGTACTACGACAAGGGCCTATGGACCAAGGACGACCTCAAGAAGCTGGTCGCCGCCGGCAAGCTCAGCCAGGCGGCATACAAGCGCATCACCGGCGAGACCTACAAGGAGTAGGCGGAGCCACAGGCGCGAGACTCGGAGGGCCGTCCCATGCGGGGCGGCCCTTTTCCGTGCGACATTGGCGGGAACATGCGGGCAGGCAGAGACCACCACAGAGAGGAAAGCCATGCCCCCGTTCATCGACGTGTTCCTGATACCAATTCGCGACAACCTCGCCGCCCAGGTTATGGTCGAGGCGGTGATACTCCTCAGCGGGCTCGACGTCCTCATGGGCGTGGGCACGGCGTGGTTCATCACGCACGACTACAAGAGCGCGAAGCTGCGCGCGGGCTTCATCAAGAAGGTGCAGAACCTCGGCATCATGGCCGCGTGCTCCATCCTCGACACGGCCCTGCTCGTGGGCATCGACCTCAGCGCCGTCCTCCCCTTCCAGATCCCGGAGGGCTCCATCGTGGTCGCCGCGGCCACCACGTTCGTGGCGATGGAGGTCTCCTCGATCATCGAGATCTACGCGAAGAGCCACCCGGAGGTCTCCGACGCCACCTGGTACAAGATGCTCAACCACGGCAAGGGCGGCGAGCTCGACCCCAACGACACGCTCGAGCTCGGGCGCCACATGGGCGGCATGCAATGACGGACCTCGAGCGCCGGTTCACCTACCACCCGCCCAAGGAGGGCCAGCCGGCGGACTTCAAGGCGATACGCAACCGCGCGCGCCGCATGGCGGAGACCGTGGACGACCTCTGCCCGGACGGGCGCGAGAAGTCGATCGCCATCACCAAGATCGAGGAGGCCGTCATGTGGGCGAACGCGGCCATAGCCAGAGGGGGCGAGTAACATGGGGACCGTCCGGGACGTTCTGGAGATCGCCGGCGCGGAGGTGGGCTACTCCCGCTACACGGACCCGCAGGCCGGCACCAAGTACGGGCGATGGTACGCCGGGATCGGCGGCAGCTACTACGCGGAGAGCGGCGTGCCCTACTGCGCCATGTTCGCGAGCTGGGTGCTCGACCGGGCGGGTGTTGCCTGCGCGGGCCTTCCCGGCGCCTACTGCCCCGACATGCTGGAGGCCGCTCGCAGGGCAGGTGCCACCGTGGCCCTCGCAGACGCGCAGCCCGGCGACCTGATCTACTACGACTGGAACGGCGACGGCGAGAGCGACCACGTTGGCATCGTCGTCACCAACTACGGCGGCGCCAACTTCGAGACCATCGAGGGCAACACCTCCGGAGGCGCCACGGGCTCGCAGACCAACGGCGGCATGGTCGCCCGGCGCAGCAGACCGGCGACCTACGTGTGCGGGATCGTCCGGCCCGACTACTCCGGGACGGGTGCGACCGGCAACGGCACCAAGGCCGGCCTGCTCGACGTTGACGGATGGGTGGGGCCGCTCACCGTGCGCGCGTGGCAGGAGCAGCTGGGCACCACCGAGGACGGCGAGATCAGCGGCCAGATGTCAGAGTACGCCTCCCTGTTCCCGCGCGCCTCCGCGATGGCCTACGGCGGAGGGGGCTCCGAGCTCATGCAGGCCGTGCAGGGCCGCATCGGAGTGCCACACCCCACGGGCATCGCCGCCCAGGCGACGGTTCGCCTGCTGCAGGGGTGGCTCATTCTCCGCGGCTACGAAATCGACCCCGAGGAGGGCGGCGTGCTGGGGGAATCGACCGCCAAGGCACTGCAACGCTCGATCAACGCGAAGGAGTGGCTGTGATGGCAGGGAGACCGACGCCAAGGAGCCCGAGGACCAGACCGGCCGGCGCGGCGGTGGCCCTCGTCGCCATGATGCTCTTCGCCGTGCTCGCGCTCGCCGTCTCGTGGGCGCTCTCCCACGACCTCCCGACGGAGGCGGAGCGGCGCCCCGAGCACGTGATCACGCACGACTCCATGACCGTGACGCACACGTATGACGGCCAGATGATCCGCTGGTACGTCATGACCGACCCCGACACGGGCATCGAGTACGTCGTGAACGACCTGGGCGGCACGTGCCCGCGTCTGGACCGCTGGGGCAACGTCATGGGGGTGGACTACGATGGATGACGGACAGATGGGCCCGGCCATGGCGCTCGCTCTCGCTCTCGGCATGGCTGTCTCGTTCTTCCTGTGCGTGAGGCTCCTCGTGTGGGTGCTCTCCGCCCTGATCTCGGTCGTACACATGGCATGAGGACGTGAGCCATCGCTGGTCCCTATCTCACGAGCAGCACGAAGCCCCGCCTGATCGGGTATATCTGCACCCGTTCGCCAAGATTCTCCGCACCTCCACCATGTGCACTCTGCGCAAACTCCCCCTCCCCCGCACCGTCGGAGGCGGGGGAGCTTGCGTTCTCCTCGAAGAGGCAAATCACCCGAACCGTGCCGTCCTCCCGCAGGGTGGCGCGCGACACGAACAGCCGAATGATCTGCTCGGGCGGGTACTCCGCCGCGCTCTCAAGCCAGAACAGCACGGCATCACGGTCCAGCCTCATGCCCTCGACGGCCTCGGCGCTCCTCAGCTCGCGCTCGAGCAGCGCCTGCCGCTCCTTGAGGGCGTCCACGCGCTCCTTGCCGCCGGGTGGGTCCACGCCCCTCTCGATGGCCCTCCATATGTTCTCGTAGGCCCTCTCGATCTCGGCGAGCTCGCCGCGTATCACCTCGGACTGCGACGGCCCATCGTCCTCCCACGCCTCGGCCTCGCACACCATGTCCGCTATGCGCTCCCGCGTGGCCTCGTCCGACAGCGCCTCCAGGACGCTCCCGGCCACGGCCTCCTCGACCCATCCCTTGCGGACCCGGTGGCCGCAACCCGTACATATATAGTAGTAATACGTGCGGCCCGACGACCCGGTGGCGCTCCTCCCGCTCATGCCGTGCGCCGTCCCGTCCCCGTGCTCGTGCCAGAGCTTGCCCGTGAGCGAGTAGTGCGCCTGCCCCTTGTGCCTGCGCGGACCCCTGTGGCTTCCCATGTATGCCTCCAGCCTGTCCTGGTCCTCCGACGACCAGAGCGCGGGCATCCCGCCCTCGACAACCACGCCGGCGTACGTGTAGGTTCCCACGTTCTGCGGACGCCTCAGCATGCGCAGGAGCGTCTGGTGCCGTATCGTCGCCCCGCGCTTGGTGCGGTAGGGCGCGACCGCCCTCACCGCGTCCGCCATGGTGCCTCCACCGAAGAGCGTGTCCCGTGCGAGCCTCAGCACCGCCGCCTCGCCCTCGTTGACCACGTAGCGCCCGTCGGCGCCTATGTCCCAGCCATAGAGCTGCTGCCCGTTTGCGAGGCAACGCTCCGCGTTCTTGTGCACGCCGTCGCGGATCCGCTCCGACAGTATCGCGCTCTCCCACTCCGCCAGCACCTCCAGCATGCCCAGCTGGAGCACGCCGGAGCTGCCCTTGGCTATGCTCTCGCCCGCATACAGGATCTCCACCCCGTCGCGCGCGAGCTGGATCCGCAGCAGCGCCATCTCGTCGCGGTTGCGCATGATGCGCGTCACCTTGTAGATCACGACGTAGTCGAACAGGTGCCGGTCGGCGTCCGCGAGCATCCGCTGGAAGGCCGCGCGGTTGGTGTCGCGGCCCGTCTGGGCATGGTCGCAGTATTCGCCCACTACGGCGAGCCCGTGCTCCTCGCAGTAGGCGCGGCAGTTCTCCACCTGGATCTCGATGGACTCGTCGCGCTGGTTGTGGCTTGAGAACCGCGCGTATATCGCCGCGCGGTCGCGCGTCCGCCTTGCCATATAATGTAACCGCCTTCCCGTCCTAGGTTTGGGGATTGGCACGCGCCCCACGTGATGCTTGCCGGCTACGCGGGGCGCATTGCTATAGGTCCATTCGTTGGGTCTTTCCCTGGTTGATCACGTCGTGCACCCTGAGGATCCGGTACCCCTTGTTCTCCCAGACGCCCTGCGCGTTGAGGTGCTGGGTCACCTCAAGGTCGGCGATCAGGTTGTCACCGATGCCGAAGGCGTACTCGTGACGCTCCAGCTTCCCGAAGAACTCCTGGTCCGCGACCGTCGCCGAGATCTTGAAGCCCTGCCAGTAGAGCTCCCACTTCCTCTTCGTGCTCGCCTCCAGCACCGGCTTGGTGACCGAGAGGGCCGCGCGCTCCATGACGTTGACCCGCTGGCTCCCGACGGCGCACTCCGGCGCCGACTTGAGCTGTGGGAACTCCTCCCTCGTCGCCTTGAACCCCTCGGTGCCCTCCGAGGAGATGAGCAGCCCCTCGATGCGCTCGTCGTTCTCGCCGGCGGCGAACATGCTCTCGGCGGCAGCCGACGCCGCGGCAGACCCCGAGAGGTTGTAGACGTAGTTGTTCACCACGAACGTGGAACCATCCCCCGCCGTGATCCGAACGCCACCCACCTCGCTCGCTATCTCCTTCGGAGCGCCCTTCTTCCCGAGGAACCGCCGCAGCTCGAGGTACTTGTGCGTGGTGTCAATCACCTGCGAGATCTGCCCCGACATGGTGGCGAGCGTCCCGAGCAAGCCCGGCGCGTCATTCATGACCGCCGTGAGTATCGCCTCGAGGCAACCCGGCCGCGTCGCCGTGATGTTCACATCGAGCCGCATCCCCGGCTCGACCTCGCCGGCGGCCTCCTGGAGCACGCGGGAGTAGCCGAGCAGCACGCTCACGAACGTGTCGACCGAAACCTCCTCGAGCTCGCCGTCGAACTTGACCGCTACCGTCCTCTTCTCCACCGCTCTCCTCCAGAACATGGCACCACCTCCGCCTCCATCCTGCGCCTCGCGCCAGACGGTAATACAGAAGTAGCGCGACCCCTCAGTCCATCTCCCTCGCCGACTGGACCCACACGACGGTCCCCACGAGCCGGATCGGCCCGTCCTCCTCCGTCAGCACTATGTCGGGGTGCTTCCCGTAGCTGTCGGCCACGAGCATCAGCGTGTCGCCGCCGCGGTACCACCTGCGCATGACCGCGTCGTAGTTCTCGGTCTCGACTATCGCGATGCTCCCGTTGTGGGGCTCCATGTCCGGGTCGTACACCACCGCCATGCCGTCGGGCGCCACCCTGTTCATGCAGTCGCCCTCGACTATGAGCGCGCGGGCCCGCGGGTGGCTCCTCAGCAGCGAGGCCGGCACGTCCACGGTGCGCTCCGTCTCCCCCTCCTCCGAGAAGGGCCCCGCATGCACGCTGCCCAGCGTCGTGAGCGGCACCGTGGCATCCCCGTCCGCCCGCACAGAAAACGAGCCAACAGCATCGGTCTCCTCGTCGATAACCGCTCCCTTGTTAACTCCAAAATGGTCCGCAATGCGTTGAACGGCACCCATGCGTGGCACCGCCCGCCCGTTCTCCCACTGGGAGACCGCCATGGCGGAGACTCCGGCGACACGCCCAAACTCCTCTTGTGTCAGCCCGGATTCCGCGCGTATGCGCCTCAGATTCTCGGCAATGCTCATAGGTCACCACCCCTCGTTTGCAAAAGTTAATTTACAGAATATAGCAAAATCTATTTACAATCACTATATGTTTGTCTATAGTTATGCCATCGAGAGGAGGTGAAGGCATGACGCTAGAAGAAGCACGCAAGCAGGCACGCTACTCACAGGAAGCCGTGGCCGGTGAGCTGGGCATTTCGCGCCCTACATATGCCAAGATGGAGAAGAACCCCGACATTGTGACCATTGAGGACGCCAAGAAGTTGGCCCAACTCTTTGGCGTGAGCGTCGGGGATATTTTTTTCTCTACCGACTGTAATTAAACCTATAGTTCAGCACTTGAAAGGAGCAACACCATGAGCAAGAACGACCACACCTACCAGCACGAGGACGTGATGCAGGCCATCGTCACCGCCCTGCTGTTCGGCGAGAAGGCCGGCCTCGCCGCCATCGCCGAGTACGACACCGAGCCCGAAACGGAGGTCGTTGAGATCCACCCCGAGGGCGGCAGCGTCCTACACGTCACCGCAGAGGCAGCCGGCATGCTCGCCGAGGCGCAGGCCATCCTGTTCGACGCCCGCGAGGACGGCCTCATGGACTCCATGCCCAACCGCGTCAACCACTACCTGCTCGCCGACCCGCAGCTCGACGACGAGGACCGCGCCAGCCTCAGCGAGCTCTTCGGCATCCTCTCCGACGCGTTCGGCAAGCGCGAGGAGCCCGAGGGCGAGCCCGACCGCGAGGACGAGGCCGCCGAGATCGACATGAGCGAGGTCACCCCCGGCAACACCGAGAGGGTCTACCGCGACCAGCCCATCCCCGAGAGGGAGGCATGAGCCCCACGCAGCTCGCCTTCGCGTTCTTCCTGCGCAAGGCCATCGCCGACTTCTACAAGGACCCGGACAACGTGAGGAGATACCAGCAATGGAAACAGGAAAGGGACGCAGCCGCCGCCAAGCAAGTCCGCGTCCCGTGCCCCACAGGGCAAGCCAAAGCATAGCACGACACGCCCGCCCGTACGACTACCGCGCCGACCTGCGCGACGAGCTCAAGGGCATGGCGTTGACCGCGCTCGCGTTCCTCGCGTGCATGGCCTTCGGCGCGCTGCTCGCGTGGTGCGTCATGTGCCCCGACTACGAGCCCGTCAGCCGCGCCGAGTGGGATGCCATGTGTGCGCAGGGGGCTACCGAATGAGCGCGCAGGGGCCCTACGCCATAGCCCAGAAGGCATGCCGCTGGGTGCGCCGCAACCCAGACTCGTGGCTCTCTCTGCTCGCCCTCTGCGAGTCGTTCAGCAGCGTGCGCCCCTATGGCGCCACAGCCCGCCTGCGCCGAGGCGACCTCTACAACTACGCGCAGCAGGTTGGCCTCTCCGTCACCCTCTGCAAGGAGTTCCGCTTCGACAACAACATGTGGAGCGCCCTCAGCCGCTACGCCATCATGTGCCGCCCGCACCTCTCCGAGGTGATACGCCCGCGCAGCTGCGAGCTCGACGGCATCGACATGGCCTCGGTGTGGGCCGTGTGCGTGGG
>Ga0326514_10002474_pt1 | contig 11769 bp, 7 predicted proteins | sample 3_2548_0518_D_FD_203653 | JGI IMG/M metagenome (GOLD analysis project Ga0326514, IMG submission 203653) | Bovine rumen microbial communities from UC Davis, California, United States - 3_2548_0518 | ecosystem: Host-associated > Mammals > Digestive system > Stomach > Rumen | place: USA: California... | reverse complement strand
ATTTACAAAAATGGAATATGAAAGTCCAGACGAAATGTGTTTTGGATTTGCTAAGCACCCAGTAAAAACAAGAAACGGTTTAGAAGTAGGAGCAGGATACGTTAATCCAATAATTAAAGTAGCACCAAAGGAAGGAAGTGAAAACTCCAAAGAAAGCATGGTTTCAGAATGCAGAAACATAGCAATAAGCGCATGCCAAAGAGCAGTCAATATCGGATTGCCGTCATTTATCCTCGAGCAGGAACACATCGCTCAGCAGACAGCAAATCCTGACTGGGCCGGAGAATGTACCCAAGCACAGGTGGAAGTATTGGAACAGTTCCAAGACGAATATGGAATTAAAACAGCACTGAAAGCAACCCCCGCAGACATTCGTGATGAAGAAAAGGGTTCAACATACAGAACCTCAGAACAATACCAAAATGTCATGGAATCAATAGAACAATGCTGTGAAAACGGAGCATCAATAATATGTATTGAAACAACAGGCGGAAAATCAGTTTCAGATTACGGCATTTCAAGAGGAGATCCAAGAGCATTGCTTTTTGGAATAGGAGTACTTGGAAGCATAGACATGGAATTCATGTGGACAGAAATCGTGAAAATCTGTAACAAACACAATGTAATTCCTGGAGGAGACACCAACTGTTCACAATCAAATACCGCAATGTTTTTGGCAGGAGGATTGCTTGACAAAGACTGTTCACACACATTTGCAGCAATAGCAAGAGGAATAGGTGCTGCAAACAGTTTAGTGGCTGTTGAATGCGGTGCAAAAGGACCTCTTAAAGACTGCGGGTATGAAAATCCTATTGTAAAGGCAATAAGTGGAGTTCCAATTGCAACAGAAGGTAAAAATGCAGTATGTGCACATTCAGACCTTATGGGCAACCTGATAGCAGGAATATGTGACTGCTGGAGTAACGAATCAGTATACCATCGTGAAGAGATGGGAGGAACCACACCCGAAGTATGGCTTCAGGCAACAGGTTTTGAGGCCGCATTAATGAACACCTCAATTGAAACCGGAAAACATAAGGATTTAAGAGACTTATACACATTAACTGACAAATACAGAGACCCACAGGCATTGATTCTGGCATATGACAATGCATACAGAATAGGTGAAGCGATAGTTGAGTATGGTGATGACCCATACAGAAGAAGCATTGCAGCAGCACTTGAAGTATGCAACATCATTTCAGAAGCTGTCGAAGCCAAGAAAATGCAATTGACAAGATTTGAGCAGGACAGTCTTGAAAGTGCAATGAGATCATTTAAAAAGTTACCTGATGATTCTGCAAAATTCATAAAAAGAGCAAATAGACGTTACGGTCGTAAAGTAGAAGATTTCGACCCTAAAAACTATGAATTAAACTGAGGGATTGAAATGAGTTACCAAGATTTAGAAGAAAAAATGAACCAGGAAAAAATAGCAATCAGATATAATGTCGTTGCAGAAGGAGCCGCAATGAAAGCGGAAGATTATCCTGAAGTTAAAGAGATATTGCCTGAAGAGGAACCTTTCAGAACAATATCCCTGGAAATATTATATGAAGATAAAATCAATGCGCTTAAGGATGTTAAAAAAGCGCTTGACGAAGGAATCTCCCCAATTGAAATCATCAACAACGGATTGATGAAGGGAATTGATGCGGTAAGTACCCTATACACAAAAGGAGTATATTTCCTACCTGACCTAATGCTTGCAGGAGATGCGATGATGGAAAGTGTAAAGGAATGTGAAAGCGTGCTTGGTCGCAAAAGCGATACAAAAGGAACAGTGGTCTGTTTTGTTGCTGAAGGAGACCCTCATGACATTGGCAAAAACCTGATTTTAATGTTTTTAAGAGCAGGAGGTTACGAGGCAATCGATTTGGGCCGTGATGTTCCGGCGGCAAAAGTCGTTGAAGCAGTAAAAGAGTATGATCCGATATTCCTAACAGGTACAGCACTCATGACAACAACAATGACCGCATTTTCCAAAGTGGTTGATGCCCTTGAGGAAGCGGGCCTTGAAGTTCCTGCAATCGGATGTGGCGGAGGAGCCGTAAGAAAAGATTACGTTGAAAGCATGCCAATGACCGTTTACGGTGTTGAAGCATACCACACCCCTAAATTAGCTGACGCCATCCTAAATGACAACAAGAACTGGGAAGATTTAAGGAAAGAATACAGCGATGTTGTCGGAGAATTCGTATCCGAATATGCAAGCTAGATTATAATGACTGCAGAATATGCAATAGCTATAGATATTGGAACAAGTGGAATCAGAGCCCAAAGCTATGATTTGACCAATGACAAAACAATATCTACCGCTATTACCTTAAGACATCCTTTGCCGGGAGCAAATGTTGTTGATCATCTTCATTTTGCACTTGAGGTCGGACGCAACAAGGCAAATGAACTGTTGATTGATGCAATCAATAAAGTTATTGGCAGTTTAGAAGTTGACAACGTCAAGCGTTTAAGTGTTTGTGGAAATCCCATCCAATTATCATTGTTCAACAACATTGAGATAAGGGATCTTGCATTTTGGGGTGAAAACGCGCTTAAAGAACATGACATCACACCCCCATCCAGAAAGTCCAAGATTTTAAAGGCATCACAACTGGGATTGGATATTCCCGGAGAAGCGGATATTTTGATTCCCCCTGCCATCAAGCATGAAATCGGTGCAGATGCACTGGCTATGCTTTATAAGTCAGATGCATTGAACAAAGATGAAGATTCCCTAATCATTGACTTTGGAACCAATGCTGAAATGGCATTGATTGTTGAAGGTGAAATCTACACAGCTTCAGCTGCCGCAGGTCCTGCGATTGAAGGTCAAACCATTGAAAAGGGCCGCCTTGCCTCTCCAAATACCATTTGCGATATTGAAAAGGAGGACAATTATTGGAGAATGAAAGTGCTGAACGATGATTTGATGGTAGTTGACGGAGATTTAATCAATCCTCGAACCGGCGATACGATTCAAAAGGGAGATATTGAAGCAAAAGGAATCACAGGAACCGGTGTGATTGCTGCATTTTCATTGGGCATTGAAGATGATATAATCAAGGAAGGTAAAGTTAATGATAGAATTTACCTTCAGGATGACATCTATTTAACGCAAAATGACATTTCAAATATTGGAAAGGCCCTTGGAGCATTTAGGGCTGCCGAGTTGACTTTATGTGAAAGCTCCGAGATTTATCTGGATGAAATCGATTCAGTCTATATGGCAGGAGCTTCAGGATTTTATGTTGATGCAATCAAATCAATGAAAATCGGACAGATTCCCACTTCATCTGATGAAATTTATCAAATCGGAAACACTTCACTTGCAATGGCCCATGATATTGCAATCAATCCCGATTTACTTGATGAGCTGCAGGGGATTGCCGATGATATTGAAAGCAACCATATAATGCTTGCGACATCTGAGATTTTTGAGAAAATCTATTCTTTGGAATTATCCATCTATGAGGAGAATATGCCGTTTTGGATGTACAAGGAATGGCTTGGCAAATATGGTTTTCAGGACATTCCACCATTAAATGAAAATCCCAAAATACATAAGTTATTCGATAGAGATATAGCCAATGAGGGTGAAAAACCTATTCAAACAGTTGACATTTCAAATACAATGAACGCCTCATTTGACAATTGCATTTATTGCATGAAGTGTGTAGATAATTGTCCTGAAAATGCATTATCCTTAAGTGGCGACGGATTCCATTTGAGAAGTGACCTGTGTTCGGGACTTGGATGCTTAAGATGCATGACAAACTGCAGTGAAAAAGCTTTTAAATATAATAAATTTTACAACAAAGGTAGTGAATAAACATGAATTACAAAGAAAATCTTATTAATGCATTGGCTGGTGAAAAAGTTGATGTTAAACCAGTGGTTAGTGTAACACAACTTGGAATAGTTGATGCAATGGAAAAAACAAATACTTCTTGGCCGGAAGCACACACCGACCCGGAACAGATGGCGACACTTGCAAGTTCACTATATGAACTGGCAGGACTTGAATGTGCAAGATTGCCATTCTGTTTAACAGTTGAAGCCGAAGCCTTAGGCTGTGACGTATCACTTGGAAACAACGAAAGGGTGCCAGAAGTTGAGATTTCCCCATTTGAGTATGCAGACGATATAGAAGCGCCAAATGACTTTACTAAAAGAGGAAGAATTCCAACTGTATTAAAGGCAATAGACATTTTAAAAGACAAATATGAAGATTTGCCAATAATTGTGGGCATCACCGGACCATTCACATTAACCGGACATCTTCTTGGAATTGAAAACCTTGTAAGATACATGAAAACTGATATCGAAGAGGTTGAAATAGCTGTTGAAAACTGTGTGGACGTAAGTATGGACTATGTGGAGGCGATTCAGGAACATGGAGCAGACATCATCTGTGTAAACGAACCAACAGCCTCCCCCGAATTGATTGATCCAAACCAGTTCAAGTCATTGATTAAACCTAATCTTGAAGACCTTGCAGACTATATTGAAATTCCAAAAGTCCTGCACATCTGCGGTTCAACACAACCGATCATAAGGGACATGGCAACCTGCGGATTCAATGGAATAAGCGTAGAGGAAGCGGTAAATATCCCACAGGCCGAAAAGGACATTGAAGATGTTGACTGCATAATTGTTGGAAACATATCAACATCAAACACATTATTAAGCGGCAGTGCTGACGATGTTAAAAATGATGTCAAAACTGTGCTGGATGAAGGCATTGGCATGATAGCTCCGAGCTGCGGAATTGCACCAAATTCCCCACTGGACAATATTAAAGCAATGGTTGAAGCAAGAAATGAATATTTCAATCTTTAAAATTAAAAGAAACAAAAATGGTAGCAATGGAAGAATCTTGGTTAAATCCAAATTCTTCTTTTAAATATTCATCACCTTTTGTCGATGGACTGGATGAAATCACATCACCAATATTTTCAATCAAATCCAATTCAGGAAAAGGAACCGGAGGAAGCACAAGGTATTCATTGCCCTTTTCAAGATTATGATTATGCAAAACATCCTCATAGATAATAAAATCATCACTTAAAAATCGGACATCCTCATCATCCTTAAATTTCTGCTTATCCTCAAGTGTGAAAATATCATGACCCAATACTTCACCGTCAAACATCAAAAGCATTGTAGGTGTTGGAGGCGGTCTGAAAAAACCTTTTTTAAAAATTACAAAAGTAACATCACGTTTAAAGCATTCCTGAATCCCTTTGTTAAAAACAGGAACAAGTTCTGCACCTCTCTGTGATTCAATGTCGATGAGCTTTAAGATATTATCTGGATTTAGCCGACATACCTTTAAAACACCATCCAGGCTTTCCAGCAATTCGATTATATTTCTCATATTATCTTATGCAATCGGGACAGATTCCAAGATAAGGCGCAACGGCTTTTTTAATATCTGAAGATACCTTATTGACACCCCTATCTGCATCGATTATTTCGCAGGTATAATCCTGAGCCAGTTTCAGGTAATTTTGCTTAACTCCTGTTAAAAATTCCTCATTTTCAAAGGTATCTTCACCGGATGTTCTTGCAACAGAAGTCTTAACATCCAAATCCAGAAGAATCAGCAAATCGGGCTTTTTAGCATAACGGTTAAGTTCACCAATCCAATCGGCAGGTTCCTGATAGGCCAATGAGGATATAAATGACCTGTCGGATATGAAAATTTTTGATTCATCCTCCAACTTATCCATTATCAGCATCCTGTCTGCCGCAAAAAGCAAGCCCAATGTCTTTTGAACACGTTCAGTTGTTGCATCAGGCTGTTGTAAAATTTCACGAATTAACTTGCCCACTTTTGAATCGGTTGGCTCAACCAATGTTTCAACTCTAAATCCATTGTTTTCAAGCCATTCCCTTAACATTTGGATTTGAGTTGATTTACCTGCCCCATCAATTCCTTCAAATACTATGTACATAAGATAGAATATGTTTTAATTTAATATATAATTAATTCCAAAAATATAAATTAATAATCTAAACAAGGTGTAGTTAAAAAATGGTTTTAGAAGAATTATTGGCACCGGCAGGTTCATATGATGTGTTGGTTACTGCAGTCAATGCAGGTGCCGATGCGGTTTATATTGCTGGGCAAAATTATGGTGCTAGAGCATATGCCAAAAATTTCACAATGGATGAAATTAAAAAGGCAGTGGAATATGCTCATTTGAATGGAAGCAAAATCCATGTGACTGTCAACACGTTAATCAACAATTTCGAGATTGTCGATGTTTTGAAATACCTATTTGAGCTGTATAAAATCGGAGTGGATGCAGTCATCGTGCAGGATTTCGGATTGATCTGGCTTTTAAAAACATTCATTCCGGATTTGGAAGTCCATGCATCAACACAAATGGGACTGAACAATTATTCATCAATAAAATGGGCTGGAAAAAACAACATCAAAAGAGTCGTGCTTCCAAGAGAGGTGACTATCGACCAAATCAGACAAACCCATGACCTGCTTGAAAGGGACAATATAAACATGGACATTGAAGTGTTTGGCCATGGAGCACTATGCTATTGTGTCAGCGGAAAATGTTACATGTCCTCCTACAACAGCGGAAGAAGCGGAAACCGTGGAGCCTGTGCCCAGCCATGCCGAAGGGAATACCGTTTGAAATATCGGGGATACAATATCGGCAACGGCTACCTGCTGTCCACACACGACCTTGCAACATATAATCATTTAAATGAAATTTCCGATGCAGGAGTCAAATCCCTGAAGCTAGAAGGCAGAATGAAATCCGGAGATTACATCGGAACCATTGTCAACAGCTACCGCAATCTCATTGATGGAAATGAAGGGGATTACAAAAAAGACCTGCACCTTGTTTTCAACAGACATTTCACCAACGGATACATGATGGGTGACAAGCCTGGAGATGTTATGGGCAGAGGCCATTCCGGCCATGAAGGACTATACATTGGAGATATCGTTGACATTGAAGGAACAAAAGTGACAATCGAGATTAAAAACAAGGAAATTCCAGTCATTTTGGAACCTGGTGACGGAATTGCATTTAAATATAACGGCAAGATTAAAGGGATTTATCTTGAAAACATCATCAAGCAGGATGAAAATGAAATCATAATCGACACCACACGTCTTGTCAAAGTCGGAACTGAAGTCTTTATAAGCTATTCCAAATCCACCCATGACTATCTGAAGCAATTTGAAAAGGAAAGCATCAAGAATAATGTGGCAATTGATTTGTCATTGACATGGGATGAAAATTTAAACCTGTTTACCAAGGTTGAGTTTTACATTGACGGTGAACTGATTAATTTCCGCCATAAGACCCTGGATAAATTTGAAAAGGCCAAAAACAAACCGGTTACAGAAGAGATTATCGAAAAGCAATTGAAAAAGACAGGAGGCACACCATTTTATATTAACAACATCCGCTTCAACAATATGCCTCATGACATATTCATACCGATAAGGGAAATCAATCAGATCAGACGTGAAATATTGGACACCGCCACCGAACTTTTAAAGAATCATTACACTCCAACAAAAAAGGCGGTAAAAGAGGTGAGAAAAAATCTGACCAAATTCTTTGATGATTATGAATCCGACAAGGGAAAGGTTAAGAAGAAAACACCGAAATTATCAATATTCATTGATGACATCTCACAAATCCATGCAGCATCCGGTTTTGACTTAAAAAGGATTTATTTTGACGGCAACTGCCATTACAACAATCCACAGGATTATTTTGCAAACATTAAAGAAACCTTGAAAAAAGGTAGCCTGATGGCATCGCCTACAGAGTTTGTTTGGGTATTGTCATCATTCATATCCGAAGAGGATGCCATCAGATGCAATGAGATTGTTAAGGAACTTGAAGATGAGGGCATCATCATTTCAGTCATGGGCGATTTTCCTGGAATGGGTGAGATATTTGACTGTCCTATTTATGGAAATCATAATTTGAATGTGTGGAACAGCTTTTGTGTGCGTGACTTGAACGAATCAGGATTCAAATCCCTGATTTTATCATCCGAGCTTTCAGGTTCAGAGATTAAAGAGATTCTTTTGAAAAATCATGACAGGAACATTGATTTGGAAATGATTGTCAACGGAAACCTTGAAGTCATTGTAAGTAAAGACGATTTTACAAACTTGAATGACGGAAAAGACTTCATCATTTCAAATGATGCTGATTATGCCACATTAGAAGATAAGAAGAGGAAAAAATTCAAGTATAAAATATTTTTTGACTACAACAGACAAAGCCACATAATAAACAAGGATTGCCTGTGCCTGATAGAGGAGATAAACGAAATTAAGGAATTCGGACTTGATTCATTGATTTTGGACTGCAGATATTCCAATGAGAAATATACAACACAAATCCTTTCAATCTATAATGAGAGTCTTCAAAACAAATCCCAAGACGAATTAAGCGACTACAAATACAAGATTATGGATTTTTCCCAATCCTACATTAACAAGGGCAATTACATTGAAGGTAGATTACATGAGAATTCCTGAATTGCTTGCACCGGTCGGATCGATGGAACATTTAAGGGTTGCGGTCAATGCAGGTGCCAGTTCAGTCTATCTTTCGGGAAAAAATTACGGGGCACGCAAATTTGCCGAAAACTTCACATTGGATGAAATTGAAACCGCAGTGAACTTTGCACACCTCCACAATGTCAGGGTTTACATTACAGTAAACACCCTGATAAAGGAAAGTGAACTTGAAAATGTCATAAATTACCTGTCAAGACTATATTCCATTGGTGTTGATGCAGTTCTCATTCAGGATTTGGGATTGATTGAGCTAATCAACAGACACCTGCCTGATTTAAAAATTCATGCCTCAACACAATTGACATGTGAAAATCAGCTGAAACTGAATTATCTTGAAAGAAAAAATGTCAAACGGGTTGTTCTTCCACGTGAGATGCGAAAGGAAGAAATTGAAAATCTGAAGACTGATATGGAACTTGAGATATTTGCTCATGGAGCATTATGCTATTCATATTCCGGACAATGTTTGATGAGCAGCTTTAAAGGCGGAAGAAGCGGAAACAGAGGAACCTGTGCACAGCCTTGCCGCCAAAAATATCAGATTAATGGAATTAAAAGACAGGATTATTACCTCTCACCATGTGACCTGTCACTTTACAATCATCTAAAAGAGATTTGCGATTTGAACATCAGCTGCATCAAGATTGAAGGGAGAATGCGTTCAAAGGAATACTTGGCCGTTGTCATAAGCAACTACAGAAAAGCATTGAATAAATTGAAAAGCGGAAAGGAAAGCGAAAGTGAAGAGATTAATTTGGTGTTCAACAGAGGATTTACAGAAGGGCAATTCCTGAACACTTCAAAAAGAAGCATAAGGGCAGGCCATATCGGGCTAAAGATTGGCAGAGTCATAAGCAGCAGCAAAAATCAGCTTGCAATACGATTAAATGACCATGTTAAAACAATTCCCGAAAAAGGGGATGGGGTGCTGATTGTCAAAAATGACAGGGATTACGGTTTTGAGATATCACAGGATCCCCTAGTTACAACATTGAACCATTTCAATAAGGGGAAAAATAAACCCGTCAAGGACATGTCTCGTAAAAATAAGGTTTTGGTTGTTAAAAAGGTATGGCAAAACAAAAAGGCAGATTTTAACTTAAATGAATCTGAAGCATATCTTACAAAAAGGAATAATCTAACCAAAAAAGTTAAAGAAATTGAAACTCACGGAACAAGCTTTGCCAAATCAAGACTGATGCTTACATTTTCTCTCAAGAATAACTTTCCGCAACTGAAAGCAAGGTTGAGCCTTCCAAACCGCAAGGAAATAACCGCTGAAGTAGTTGGAAACGTGGCCTTTGAAAAACCGATTAAAAAAAGCGTTAGTGAAGATACGATTAAAAAACAGCTGTCAAAGATTGACAAATACCCATTTCAAATCACTCAAATCAATGTGAATTATGATGGAACATTATTCATTCCAATCAGCAAAATCAATGAGCTTAGACGAAACCTGTTTGAAAAATTAGAAAAAGAAGTCGTAAAATCATATCGTCATGAATACAAGGAAATAAAACTTAAAAGAACAGAAAACACTCCTAAAAACAGTCATGTCAATCTTTCTTTTTATACAAACAATTTGAATCATCTGAAAAATATTTCAGGAGTTAAAAGGGTTTATCTGGAAATTCATCCAATGGAAGATTCACTGATTCTGGAGGACGAAAACTACAATATCAATTATATGATAAGTTTTATTAAAAAGGCCGTTGAGATATCCTACGATAAGGACTATGAACTGATATGGAAATGGCCCGACATATGTCATGACAAACTGATTAAGGCATTGAATAAGGTCAGAGGAATACTGAATAAGATGAATTATTCCCTACCCATCATGAGCAGCAATTATAATGCAGAATTTGCTTCATACTCACTGAATATTGCCAATAATGAATCAGCCAATTGTCTTGAAAACTACAGGATTATAACATTGTCCCCAGAATTGCGAAAACAGGATTACGAAGACATAATGAGACATGCTCAAAATCCCGAAAAAATTGAAATGCTTGTTCAGGGATCAGTTGAGCTTATGAAAACAAGATATCCTCTTTTGTATAAAAATGAATTCAAAAATAACCATGATAACTTTTTAGTTGACCATAAAAACAATAGATATCCGGTTCATAAAAGCATTTCCGGTGAGGAATTGATTATTTTTGATGGAAATGAACTTTCATTGCTTGAAGAAATAAATCATTTAAAAACACTTGGATTTTCAAATTTCTCGATTGACGGCCGATACAGAGATGACAACTATTGTGAAATAGTGAACATTTATAATGAAGCCTTGAATGGAAATGTCAATAAAAATGAACTTGAGAAGTATAGTTTAAAAAATACTGTTGCCAATTATTAGGTTGATTATCATTTGCTCTCGGCAAAGTTTGAATATATAATTAAAATATATATTATGTTTACAAGGGGTTTGGTAAAATGAAAGGAGAAAGAATTACATTGCAGAATATTAAAGGAATAGGAGATAAAATCTCTGAAAAAATACTCAACAGTGTTGGAGGAGAAGAGGAACTCCAGAAAATTGTTGAAAATGTTGATGTTGAAAAGATATCCTCAATTGAAGGAATAAGTCAAAGAAAGGCGATTGAAATAATGAATCAACTGCTGAACAATCCTGAATATGAGTTTATAAAAAGCGACCGTGCAATGGAACTGTACGAGGACATAATAAACAAGATTCTAGCATATTCAAATACATCCTATTCAAAAAATAGAATTTTACTGCTTTCTCCCTCAAAAGACATAGACAAAATAAATTCAAACCTTGACTTTGTAATGAATGCCAAGGAACATGTCTCCCAACTTCCAATAATTAAATTGAGAGGTTTGATGAAAAATCTAAAAGATGTTGAAGAAGCCAAACCCGAATATGATCCAAGCAAAGCAATTATTGTCGAAAACGAAGAGGACAATTCCTATCTTACAGATTTAGGCCTTAATCAATATTATCCCATCATTACCGCCAATGATTCACCATTGCTTAAAGAGGAAATGATGAATTATGATTTGGTATTTTATGTTTATTCACAGGGAATACTTGATTTTGAAGGAATGCCAAATCTGATAATGATCAATATTGATGAAAATGATTACGAGATTGTTCCTGAGAAAATCATTAATTTCTTCATTCAAAACAAGGACCTGTTTTCAAGAGTCCATGAGATACA
>Ga0326514_10002472_pt1 | contig 11772 bp, 1 predicted proteins | sample 3_2548_0518_D_FD_203653 | JGI IMG/M metagenome (GOLD analysis project Ga0326514, IMG submission 203653) | Bovine rumen microbial communities from UC Davis, California, United States - 3_2548_0518 | ecosystem: Host-associated > Mammals > Digestive system > Stomach > Rumen | place: USA: California... | reverse complement strand
TGATTCATATACAAAACCTAAGAGTTGTATTAATCTATCCAGAATTTGTGAATTAGGCGTTTCACTTGACGAAATGGATGAAATTCCATCTAGCAATGAAGGCAGTACTGATAATGACACCGATACGCTGACTCCTGACGGATTTATTTCATATGATGAAATATACAATCCAGATTACAGGAGTATGTTTGCAACATTGAATGGCAATTTCCTTAGAACAACATTAAATCCTGAGACTGGTTTATTGGAATATGACTTTAATTACTTATATATTGACAATTTTGACGGGTCATTGAATCAATTGATGAAAGCCAAAACTGTTAATGGTTATACTGAAAAAAGTGATTTTAAAGAAAAAGCCAATTACATAAACAATTATAACCTTGAATTGTCAAGTGATTCTTATTTGAATTTCAGATATGGCAATTATGTAAAGAGAAATGGAAATAAGATATATTACTATGAAAATAATAACACAGCAGGGCATGCTGGTTTTGGTAATGTACTAGGTCCAAGTATCAATGCGAAAAATAGACAACCAAGATATGAGAATTCGTTTTATTTTTATTTCGGTTTGAATGAAGGTAAGACTGCAATAGATAAATTCAACACAGAATTTTTCTCCGATTGTTCGAATAAGTTCGCTGCAGATGTGCCTTATGATTTGACTTACCAAGGAAACAGCTGGTGTCCTATTAATTCGGAAGATGGTTTTATTGCGTTTAATATGAACATTGAACCTCCTTATAAGGTTACATTCACAAACAAGGAAAATAATAATGTTTATTTCCAGGATAACATTGACAGTGAGAAATTCATATTTTGTGACCCAGAGTATTTACCAGAAGGATATGAGAAATACACTATATATACACTTAATACCAAAATTGCTGATGATATAGACAATTCAACCAACGAAGTCCACAATATACCAAACGGTACTTATACAATTGAAATTATTGACGGATATGATAATCGGTATAACGACAATATTACATTTGAAGCGAATAGAATTGGATTCATGTGCGATGTAAATCCATTTAACCGTAAAAACAACGAATTAATGGAGAAATTTAAGGATGAAGACGAATTATTGTCAACGACATATGCTGATATTGCCAATTATGCCAGGTTTGTTGATGATAACATGGTTATCGATATGGATGCTCTGACATATTCATTATTTAATGTTGGCTATATAATTAAAGAAGATGAGGTATATTATACAAAAGACAATTTCGGTGTATTCCATCAATCAATTGCATCTGAGAATATAACAGTTACACTTGGTGACGAATATTATTATAAACATGAACCAAGGCTTGACAGGGATATTAGAGGTTTTATTGCCTTGTCGGAGATTACCGAAGATGATTTCAGAATAGATTTTAAACCAATTGATAAAGATTTCTTCGGTTCAAATTATATCGGTACATCAGTTATTGTACATGTCACATACAGCAACTACCAAGAACCATACATTCCTGCTGGCGAAACTTATTATATAAATGATAATGGTAAATATGAACCAATGGTTGCCCAGGAAGATATTCGTAATGATTATTCATCTTACTTTAAAGCTGATATTTCAGTAACAGAGAACAGGGGTAATGGTACATATGGTAAATATAAAGTTAATTATGTAATAACTAATGGGACAATTTATTATGAAAGAACTGGTGCAGGAACGCCTGATGACCAATATGTATATAATGAAATAACCGCAAGTCAGGATATAACTGTCCAGGCTGGGGATGAATATTACTATAAGGTAGATATATGTGGTTATCTTGGACATATAGTTTATAATGGAGTTACAACATACTATTTCGGTGTTCCTTATGGTGGACAGAAATACAGGATTACAGCAACTCAATTATGTGGACGTGATACCGAACCAATATGGGACGATAGCAATAATGTAACTATCATTAATGTTATTGTTTATGAAGATGAGTTCAAGATGTTCATTAATGGTATTGACTATGATATTATACAAAAATTCAAGACTGGCTGGAATGAAGTTAAATTAACTAATGGCGAATTTAGGGACATTAATGGTGATTATAGTAATTTCGCCTATACAAAAATATATGGGTGGGATGATATATTGAATATTGGACGTTATAACGGTGACCACAAATTAACTAAGATAGATTACATGAGAAATGTATCTGACTTGAATAAAGTACTGGCCATTTGTAAAGTATTGAACAGTAATTATGACGGTAACGCCACTGGGGCTGATAATGGTGAAACCCCTTACTCATGGAGTGGAATATATTGTTATAATGCCCCAAGTGATAATCCCGTTTATTACTACAAAGGTACCGTTGATAAGTTAACATACAGTTATACAATTATAAACCCATTATATGACAGTGATGGTACTCCAGTCACCACAATGGTACGTGGAAACACTTATTATGTTGATGAGGAACATACAATCGAAGCTGAGGCTAACGTTGATTATATAGAGGAAATTAATTATGAACAAATTGAAGTAACAAGATTTGATAGTAAGATTATTTATCAGGAGTATTCCGATGATGATTATCTTTATGATAGCAACACATATCGTTATGAATATCCATTTATCCAAGGTGAATATAGGGATGGTGTTGTTGGTGGTTATCCTGACGGTATAAAGGTAAATATGTTTAGAAGAACACTTCGTATCAGAGATAATGTAACCTTATATGACTATGATGGTAATATCGTAACATCAAGCGAAATATTGCCAGAGGTTGATTATTATACAGATAACAGTCACCAAACACTGGCGAATGAAGGTTCTGAATATGTAATCTATTCACCAGTGATTAGTTATCAATTAGAGAATCCTTTATACACAGCTGAATTCAAAGACAACAATAATATAGTGTTAGTAACCGAGGATAATGACGGTGCATTGGCATACCGTACTGAAGATAACGTTGAATATAGTGATTTGGAATGTTTGACGTTCTATGATTACAGGAATATTATTGACAATATTAATAATGTAATAAATGAAAGAAACGAATTCGTTAGGGAAGTTGCTGGTACATTTAGAATAAATGAAGGTGAAACAGCGTTGACAATTACAACACAGACTAAGGCTAAGCCAGTAAAATATCTGGTTGCTGGCAGTTCTGAGATATCTGTTATTGAAAAAATGTATGATTACAGACCTACCAATAAAAAAATGGGTAAAACTATCATGCCGTTGGAATTCAATAGTATGTCTGATATTAACAATACAAAATTTGCTGCGGCAAGTTCTGTTAAAAATGTATCAGATGGTTATGTAGTTGATAAAAATCTGGAAACACCAAATATTACATTTGGTTTGCCAACATTGACTAATGATTATGTTTTTGTACAATATGAGGACGATGAGGATATAAATAACGGTGATGCTTATTATTCAGAAGATATAATTGCATGTAAAGAAGGTGATATAATTAAACCACGTGCTGAATATTATAAATATGATACATCAACACGTAAGAAAGAATATTATAAATACTATGAAAATGGCGACGATGAAATAATAGTTGATGCATCTGGCGTTGGTGTGTATTTTTATATAACTAGTGAGAAGGTTAAACAAACGGCTACAATTGCAAATGACAGTGGATTTTTACCATTGACAATGTTCAGTAATAACAGCAATAATTCAAGTACCAGTAAAACCGTTGGTGAATTTGTTAAATATGCCCACACAACATCAAGGATATATAAACTTAGTAATACTGAAAAACATTTCTTACCTTATTACATTAACAAATACAAACACCCATATTATGTTTCGGTCATGAATGATAATGATTCAACAATACCATACGGGGATAATTTAGCCAATTTTGTTGATTTGGGTGACGATAAAGACTTAATGACTACGTTTGGTGTGCATTTCTACAACAAACCGTTAAAGAGCGATTTCAAGATGGCACTTGCTTTCATCAACAACATTCCAGTATATCCTAAATATATGGTTGGCGGTGATTCATATATTGGTATTGCATATGGTTTGAGCAGTTATCCATATAATATCAGTAAATTGGAATACAATGAAACTGAGTATTTAGATGAGGGTACGGTGGTTTATGCTACAGTTGATAACGACGAACCTAATGATATACTTTTATTGAATAAGTATTATATGCATGAGGTTAAATATAACCCACAGAAACAATTTGAATACGATGAAACTGGATATAACGCTAGTATAGATGAAACTTATGTAAAATTTAAAGTCGGAGACATCGTAAAAGTCGGTGAGACTTATTATAAAAGAATTGAAGCACAACCGATAGGTGGAGGAAACCCAGTTATAAAATATGTAAACAATACACTTAGTTACACAAAATACGACGCTAATGTGGAGTTAGTTCCTGGTACAACATATTATGTTCGCACTGAAGATGGTGAATATATTGAGACAACAGGTGAAAAATATAATCCAAATGACGTAATAATACGTACAGAAACTTATTATTTATATAATTCTGAGACAAATCCACAATATACTTTACAAACCGCAGATGATGCCAATATAAGAGTCCCATCGCCAAATAGGGAATTTTATGATAGTGATATGCAAAAATTCCCAGTTGGTTCAACTATACATATTGGGTCTAAATATTACTTGTATGACCCAACAACTGATACATATGAGGAGAAAACAGCGATAACTAATATAACTGTACAATTTAATTCAATTTATTTCAAAAAAGTCGTAGTACCAAGTCCTAATAACACATACTATAAACTTGAAGATATTACAATCACATCTGGTGTTAATTGGTATCACAGGAAAGAAACAATCCGTGAGATAAAGGAAAATATATTGATTGAGAATGGTCTTGTTACATTAGGCACCCCAGGTGTAAAATGCGGTAAATATGATTATGGCACGATACTAACTTCAGGCGATTGGTATTATACTCTTAATGAAACGGTTGTTGACCATGTAATTACTAAAAATATTGTAACAACTAGAATTGTGTTTGGTCATGATATACAAGATAATAACCATATATTCGTTAAATATGAAATAGGTACAGAAATATCAGCTGGTACAATTTATTACACCGCATCATTGAATAACCAATATGAGTTTGAAGCGCATACTGCACCGTTAGGCGGAATAGAGGTTGGTGTAAGGGATAATTTCTACTATATAATGACCCAGCCACAAGATTTATATTCAATAGATACCAATGGAGTTAATCTATATGATTGTGATTTAATTAATAGTGAAGATAATCTGGATTATTATGTTTATAAAGGTGATATTGTTTATTATACCAATAAGTATGAAATGTATCCAGAGAATTCCATAATACATAAGGATGAACAATATTATTGTTATAAAAAGAATCATGGTTCATTCAGATATGTTTTAGAAAAAGCCTATGATGACATTATAGTACATAACGACGAACCACCTTTTGATGATAATGATAAACAATATTATAAATTTACACCACAATCATATAATAGAATGGTTATAAATGATAATAAAAAATTATCCGATTATATTACCAGTTCATTTGGTGGTGTATATTATGTAAATAAACGAAGTGACGAAAGCACCAATAAATGTATATTGGTTGACAGATTATGTAAAGAGTACGATGGCTCCAATTGGCCATCAAGTGTCATTAGAGGAAACTATGGTTATCCAATTTCAATTGATTGTTTGAAAGATAATGAATCAATTAGTCGTGGTTGGTGTGTAAAACAAAATGGTGTGGATATAAAGGACATTACTTATAATAACTATGGTGAATACCGTTACTATAATTTTGGTAACTATACATACACAATCGACTTAAATAAGAGGGATACTGAATGTGCAGCTGAGCCAGTATATAAAGTTAAAGGTGACGGTACTTATAGGCAAACTACTAGTACTGGAATTGATAGTTATAATATGATAGAATCTGGCAGAAGAATTCCAATTGGCAAAACATATTATTACAACACATCAGATACAACACAACCAGATGTAAATTCATTTATAAAGAAATACACAACAAAAGAAACTGGTGTTATTATAGTTTTTGAGAATAATAAATACTATTACGGTGTAACTATGGGTACTTATGCGCCAGAACACCATGATAATTATGAACCATATAGCCAATTCCGTGGTGTTTATTGCTGTAGTACTGGATTAAACCAATATGAGTACTCCCCATTCTACGGTGAGGTATTGTCCATTGAGGAGATGACCAGGGATTGGCAACCAGTTAATGTGTTTATGCCAGGATTCTTAAGTGGTTATTTCTATAATGGTATACCACGTAGTGATGAAGATAAATCGAATATTAAAGCCACATTGAATGGTAATGAAATAGATTTATATACGCCAACAACGAATAATGAAGATGTTTATAAAAACATTAATGTAAGAAGGTTAATTTATACCAAAAATGACTATTACAGTACTGATTATCCTGCGACATATGGTGTGTTTAATGAATTTGAAAGTGATGGCGACCTAGATTATCAATATACGGAAGTTCCATTGGTTGATGATGAAATTGTTTATACGGATGGTTATGGAAATGATTACAGAAAAATGATTTCAGGTACACTATCAGTTGTATTTGACAATCCTGTATTAACGTATTTTAATTTAGGTCAAGCAAAAGACTATGTAAGAAAGAATCTTGATTATGAAGATTATATTACAAGTAAAACCTTCTACACAAGTGATGACGGTTATGTTCAACACCAGACATTGTATTATGTATACGATTTAGAAAAAACTGAGTATCCATTGTTATATTATAATACAGACAGTGCGATAGGATTTACAACAAAATTAAGATATAATAAAGAACAGGGTAGATTCTATTTCACCGAAATGCCTGATATTTTAAAAGATATTGAACATTCTGGATACATTTCAAAATCAAAATCAACAGACTTCAACGTTTGGGCATATCTCAGGAAGAAATATAACCAGCCAGACGATGTTTTTGTTGCGGCTGATAAAAATAAAGCAATACCTGAACACTATGAAGCAGGTCCGTTACCAATAGATTTATACAGACCAAAGGATAAATTCTTCGTTATCGCTTGTGTTGACAATATATATACAATATCTCCAGTTATTGAAACACAGAGATTCCGTGTAATTTTGAATTATAACGGTTTTGATAACAGGAATGGAAGTGCCATCTACATAACATGCAGGGATTCACGTAAAAGAACTACTGAAGCATCTGCAAGTAGAGGCATTCATTATATTGAAGATATGTATTACATGTTGTATTATAGGTTCATCATACATGTGGCTTCGTTTGATTATGACACAAATAATAACGGAAGTGCAAATGCAAAATACAGTTCGGATGCGTATACCCAGGTTTGTTCGGTATCAGAGGGCACAGCAGAGCACTGTTACATCAAGGTAATAGACAAAGACGTTGAACCTGGACAGGAGGATTATGTTTACTGGGCTTCCGCAATTAAAGTTGATTTATCATCTATTGGTTCTGAAACTATGGATGATAATGGTCGGATATATGACTGGCTACAATTAATCATAGAAGACATCAGTGGCGGAATGAGAGTTTGTGCAAAACAAACCAGTGGTGATGACCCAAGTAAGGGTGTAACTGTTGTTGAATTTGAGGATTATGATGCGATGTATGAAGATTATAATCCAACACCAACTAATAATACAATAATTGCTCCATAAACTATTTATTATATATGTCAGAAAAAACCAATATAATAAGAAATGGTAAAATGTCTGTTGACAGGGTTGATGTTGAGAGAAGTTTGACTTTTGACATCAACTCAACAACTTCTTTATTAAATGACACTGATATCAAATCAACGATAGATTTGAATGAACGTTATGTTAAAGAACGTAATGCATGTAATAATTATAGGTTAATGTTAACAATAAAACCATATTGCACAAATGTGTTGTTTAACGCCTGTAGTGAGTGTGTAATCAATGAAGGTTCGGATGATACTGATGCGGTTTTATTTGATGAATCTGTTGATACAAAAACATTAAATAAAATCAAAAGTCACATTAAAGGTAAAAACGATGAAATCAAAGTGTATGATATGATTAGGAATACTGAGTATTCAAGGGAAGGTATTGGATTTGAATACCATCCAGGTCTTGATATATTCAACAACCATATTATAAGGAATAAGTCATATCGCATAGTAAACGATTACAATAAAGTAAATAACAAAAACGCATTTAACACTATTTCTGACTATATGAGGTCATCTGACGGAAATATACTTAAAAGGTGCTGCAGAAAATCTATTGACGACACATCAATGATGGACAAACACCTTTATGATAAGGATGATATATTACCATTTTATACAGGAGAAGCCATAAATGAGAATTTGATGGAACAGGATGGGTGGTTTGGTTTTTACAATACATCGGTTATTCCAGCAAAAGGTGTTAATGGTAAGGATATGGATATAAGTCGAGTTATCAACAGTAAGGGTAATTGTGAGTTTGTTGATATGTATCCAGACAGGACTTTGTTTTCATTTGTGCCAAAATATAATCCATACAGAAACAGGCTGGAATATAACTGGGATTACGCAATTACTTATGCGTTTGACAGTACAACAACTTATCATGTTTGTGAGGGGGATGAATGTAAAGATGCTGAAAGGGATTTCCATTTAATCCAGAACGGTGGTGTGAATGCTCTGGTAACCATTACGGTACAATATCGCAAATTGCCAAACGGTAGTGGGGCAGTATTTTTCAGAAGTGCGGTTAAACATAACCTTAAACCAATGGATAAGGTTTATGTATATTTTGATGAGAATGAGGATGGAAACGACTGGCATAAGTCAAGTAAGGCATATTTGGTTGCTGGCATTGGTGACATTAACCATAAGGAACAGGATTATTATTTCTATATAACAGATTTAGATATATTGGAGGAAATTTTCTGTACACCGTATTTGTGTGACATTAATCCGCATCAGGCAGACCATACATATGGCGCATGGAATTATGTTAGGGATTATTTTTATAGTGAGTTTGACCCAATTAAGGTTCCTGATTTTGATGAAAACAAAACAACAAAAGTAAACCAATTAGTAAGATATAACGATGAAGTCTATATCACAAACCAGGAACATACTGGAGAGTGGGACAGTAGTCATTTTTATGCATTTGATTCAAATACCTATGATACGTATGTGGTAAAATATCCAGACGAGGTTGCAATACCCATACCAGATACCAACCAAGAGAAATATAAATATGAAGGTGGATTAACCAACATCCCCACTGAGAATGACTGGTTCATTAAAGTAAAAGATGTTGAGGAATCCGAGGGTAAGTATTTTATTCTGTACAACCATGACAGGAATATCCAATATGATGGAAGTACTGACGCATTTTTGTTTATTCAGGCAATCATAAACAATGCTTTTACGAATAAGGACGTATATCCAGAAACAAATCCAAATAATAAGATTAATCCAGATACAAATAAAGAAGTAAATCCTAGTGCGTTGGGATTATTCAGTGATTATATTTCAATCAGATTTGTTAAAACAAACGGAAATTACGACTGTAATTATTATGTTAGAAAATTCAAAAAGATTCCTGGGTTGAATGGATTGACGCTTGACAAGGAAACTTATCAGTTGGCGTTTTCAAATACAATATATGGAGATAAAGTAGCTCAAAGTGTATTTACCGATAACATAAATGTAACCAGTTTAAAAGACAATTTAGGGCGTGATTTAACAGAAGTGTTCTTAACTATTGTTAAAACTAATAGAGGACATGATAAATGGTATGGTATTGATGTTGAAGATTCGACAGATGACCAGATTCCATACAATGACCCAGATATTGAATATTCACACTGTTTTGGTAATGTTACTTGTGGTTTCGACATTTCAAAAGAGATGGATGACACACTTAATATCAGAACAACCAGGGATGATTATTATGATGTAACGCTAATAAACCCAAGTGCAAACAATGAAACAATACCAAACAACGATAAACTTGACGGATTTTCAACAAGAGACATAAAAATTGACAATGAATGGTTTTATGGGGATATTGTTGAGTTTTGTCCGTGGACTTGCAATGAAACCGTGTTAAGTGATGTTTGTTTCAGATTTAACACAGCACAGAGAGATATGCTAAATGACACAGATGCATTTTTTAAGTTTGACGAAATAATAAGCGATGACTATGATGATAAATTCAGGGTTGCCACTTATAATGTAAGCAGAGTTACTTACAGGCCAGAAGGTTATTATCATAAAGCACATTACCGTATACCGCTTAGAGAATTAAGTCCAGTCGTGCAGGGTTCACACCCATATATATCCATTCTGGATGCTACGCCAATTCAGGTTGATGGGATATACATATTAGTTAGATGTTCATTAAAACACAATTTAAATAACAATAGTAAAGTATTGTTGAGAGACACAACAGCATCAGTTAGCACAGAATGGTGGCTAAATGTTTCGTATGTGGTTAATGAATATACATTTGTAATGAATACAATACCAAAAACAGACCCAAATTATGTTGACTGGACAGCAATCTGTTATTATTTGAACAACAACCAATTTACATTAAGAGCCCAGAATACACAAATACCAGAAAAAGCAGGAAGACTTGGTGTAAACACATATTTGTGGAGAAATGTAATGGGAATACTGGACATCAATAATACGGATTCTGAAGTGAATAATTATGTTTTTGCCAACAATTGTATATATATTGATAAATGTTTCAACTTTTACCTTAAAAGACAGGACCCGTATAATGTAAACGGTTTATATTTCGATGGAAGTAAATGTGTAATCGAATGTAATGGCCAATTAAGTGATGATTGTACAAAATCTTTAGATATGTCAGCCATAGATAAATCGTTTTTAGGTGACAGGGAGAGTATGGCTGAGAAAAATTCGTCAGATTATGAATATAATGACTTAGATTATGAGATTTTATGCTAGAGTACCAATTAAGTAAGCAGGCTTTTGATAATGATATCGTATATATCAACTATAATAGTTTCGAATTAACGAAATATGAGGGCGACCCAGATAATTTTATGTGGGTAACATTATCTTGTGACAATATTGGTAGTGTAGGATATGGTACTGTGTTAAAAATAATATCAACATTTACATATTTTAATGATTTAACTAAACAAACGGTAGATATTGGCGATTATTTAACAGTTCCTGTAACATCGGTTGATTTGAATGCTGGGACAATAACTTTTATTGGCAGTAAACATAAAGTACTTAATATTAATAGTATAAAAGCTGAAATAACATACACTTACATACCATATCAGGAAAATACGATAATATCCAGCGGTACAAAATACTATTATTACAGTTCATTAAATTACACATATACAGAAAAAACAGCGGAAACCGACATTTTAGTACCAGAAGAGAATACAATATATTATTATATTGATGAAACCATTAGACCTAAAATAACTTGGGTATTTGAATTCGAAGACACCCATTATTTTTATGATAATGAAGACATATCCTTGACAATACAGTTTGATGAAATAAATTCAATTGAATTAACAGATTTATATTACATTGATTTCCAAACATTGGGGTGGGTGTATTATGATGAAACAATTACGCCGACAGTCGATAATACAGAGTATGCTGGTGTTATTTCAGAATTACTATTTGGAACAGGCAACCCAACTGAAAATATGACTGGTGATATAAGCCGTATCAGGGTTAAACGAGAACAGTTTATGTGGA
>Ga0326514_10002471_pt1 | contig 11773 bp, 7 predicted proteins | sample 3_2548_0518_D_FD_203653 | JGI IMG/M metagenome (GOLD analysis project Ga0326514, IMG submission 203653) | Bovine rumen microbial communities from UC Davis, California, United States - 3_2548_0518 | ecosystem: Host-associated > Mammals > Digestive system > Stomach > Rumen | place: USA: California... | reverse complement strand
TTACTTTTGCAGTACCACCAAAATAGTTATAATAACTACTTGTTCCATACGCCGTATTGGTACCTTTTATTAATACCTTCTGTCCTGCAGTAAATGATCCTAATGATACACCTGATGTTGACGATGTCACAGATGTCCATGTAGAGCCGTTATCAGTACTGTATGATATGGTCGTATTATTTGCGCTATTTGCCTTCCATGTAATAGTACCATCATTGACAACCTCAAATGTCATATACTTTGTTTCAGGATTTACAATAACCGTATTAGTTGTCCATCCTGTTGGTATGCCAGATGTTCCTGTTGTCCATGATGCATCAATCTCTTTAACAAATGTACCAGTTGCAGATACATTTTCAACCCAACTCTTTGTACAATCTGTTGCAGATATATCTGTTGCGAGACACTTGATATAATTAAGATTATTTGCATGATAGAACATATCTTGATAACATTCTTGAACCAGCGTTGTTGCAGGAAGTTCTGGAGCTGTAGCCAATGATGGGCAAAAGGCGAACATTGCTTTATAACATCCTTTTGATAGTGTTGTTACTGGAAGTTCTGGGGCAACAGTAATACCTGCTGTTTGGAACATTGCTGCATAACAATACGGAGCCAGTGTTGTTGCAGGAAGAACTGGTGGTGTTGTTAATGATGCACATCGTGCGAACATTGCATCATAACAATTGCTTGTCAGTTTTGTTGCTGGTAATTCTGGAGCTGTAACCAATGATTTACAACCTTCAAACATCCATGAATAACAAGATTGTGCTAATGTTGTTGCTGGTAATTCTGGGGCTGTAGTAAGACTTGTACATTTACCAAACATATATCCATAACAATGATTTGCTAGTGTTGTTGCTGGTAATTCTGGAGTTGTCGTCAATGATGAACAGTTACCAAACATACCACAATAGCAATCTTTTGTTAGTGTTGTTGCTGGTAATATCTCAGGTGTATTGGTTAATGATGTACAACAATAGAACATCTGTCCATAACAATAATTACACAGTGTTGTTGCTGGTAATACTAGATGTTTGATTGATAACAAATTCGCATTCTCAAAAAACATCATTGTGAATGTCCAGTCTGATGGTAATGAAGTTTTTCCTACAAAACTATCCCCATATATCAATGACATTATATTACCATATACTTTTATCTTTGCTGTACCATCAAATTTATTATAATTCTTATAATTAGAACCATATGCGGAGTTGTTTCCTTTTATTAATATCCTTTGTCCGACATTAAATGTTCCTAATGATGTACCAGCCGCTGATGATGTCACAGACGTCCATGTTCGTCCGTTATCTGTACTATATTGTATTGCTTTTGCTGATACTTTTGTTCCGACTCGTGTCCATATAATTGTACCGGCTTCAGCAATTTCAAATGTTAAATATTTATATTGAGCATCTGTGGTTACATCCCATCCGGATGGTATTCCATCAACACCGGTTATTGCATCTAATGATTCTTCCCGACGAATGAACGTACCAGTACTTGCTACACCAGTTACCCATCCAGTTGTATATGGTGCCCCATTAGGTATTGATGTAAATAATGCTTTAATATAATTTAATTTTGTACAACCATTGAACATATTAGCATAACAATAATTTGTTAATGTTTCAGCTGGTAATTCTGGGGCAATCACCAAATGTGTACAACCGTTGAACATGTTAGCATAACAAGATTCTGCCAGTGTTGTTGCTGGTAATATCTTTGGGGCAGATACTAATGATGTACAACCTGAAAACATACTATCATAACAATACGGTGCTAGTGTTGTTGCTGGTAATGCTGGGGCATCCTTAAGAGATGTACAACCTGAAAACATGCCTTCATAACAAGCTAAACTTAATGTTGTTGCTGGTAATGTTGGGGCAGTAATTAATGATGTACAGTTTTTAAACATTTCCGTATAACAATTACCATTAATAGTTGTTGCAGGTAATGCTGGGGCTGTTACCAATGATGTACAACCATAGAACATATTATAATATGCATATGAAGATACTGTTTTATATGGTAATATCAGATTTTTTGCATCTGTAATATGTGTAGCATTATAAAATATTGAACCAAACGTTGGAGAAGAAGATAATGTTACCTCACTAAAATTTTGATCTCCATATAATAATGAAACAATATTTCCACCAATTGTACAATCTGCATTTGGGGTAAATCGTAAACAATCTGAATCCGGGTTATAATTTATTCCTGTGCCTTTTGCACGCACCCATATTTCCAAACCAGAATCAGTGGTAAATGTTTGTGGCGTTGTTACCTTATTCCATGTAGCACCTTTATCATTGGACCATTCAATATAATTAATATGTGTTATATTTACCCCGCTTGTTGGAGAATAATATGCCCATTTAATGGTAACAGTTGATGCTGTATTAAACTTAAAATATAATGGGCGATAGATATTACAATGCATAGCAACATCACCAACAACTTTGGATATATTTGGCAACTCCAAAGCTAGTTTTGCTGAATTATAATCAAATGTATTTGCAAACTTCTTTAAATGTTTCATTTCTTTAAATGTTTCATTATTAATATTAATTTAATTATATGATTAAAAATATGTGATCATACGATTAATGAGTTGGTTATATTATGATCGTGGCATGGTATATACAGTCCAACCATTTTGTATGCTATCATCACCGCGATTTGTCCACAGTGCATCTTTATTCTTAATGAATATATAAGATGAGTTACTATCTGTACTACTATATGTACCACCCATCCATTGATTTGTAATATTAGAAGCTGGTGTAGTTGTGAACATTGCTTTAACATAATTTAATGATGTACATCCATTGAACATATAATGATAACAATCAGACGTTAAATAAGATGCTGATAGGAACGGTGCATGAGTAATATACTTATTATTGGCAAACATATATGCACATTGATATGGTCTAGTATCCTCATTCTCTTTAGGTAGAATTGGTTTATATACTTCTTTTTCACCATGTAGATTAATTGGTGGTATAATCATATTCTTTGCTGATTGTATTGGTAAGTACCTAAATAATTCACCATATCGACGATATTCACCTTCTACTAATTGATCCTGTGTGGGGTTATAATCCATGGATGTTCCATTTGTATCATCATCATCAATTTCATCACCTGATTGATCATCATTAGTTGTTTGATCTGAAATACCTCCACCAGTATTATCTCCAATAGCCTCTTCACTAGTTTGATCATTTTCTTTATCTGAAGTACCACCTGTTACTTCATCATCAATTTCATCACCTAACTGATCATCATTAGTTGTTTGATCTGAAATACCTCCATTGGTATCTTTGTTTAAATTAGAATCATCTAAATCTGAAGATCCAGTATTCATATCATTATCATCTCCTAATCCATTTGTTTCATTAAAACTATTTAATGATCTTGATGACAATCGTGGTATAAATTTTCCTTCTTCTGTATTATCATTTATATTATCATCTATAGTATCATCTATTAATTCTGGATATTGACTATTAAAATCATCTCCATATATTAATGATTCAACATTACCATAAATATTTATACGTAATGGGTTTTTATCCATAACTCTAGACAAAGCAAAATGATATGTATTATCAATTATATGCTGCGATTCATAACTATCACGGTGATATGCATAATATGCATATGCTGGTTCTGCTTTAAATACTATTCTGTCACCATAATATACTGTCATATCTCTAGTACTAGTATTACTTGCTGTCCACGTTTCCCAGTCTGATGTTGGTTTTATGTATGAATCAATATCTTGTCCAGAATATGTGTCGGCATTAAAATATAGATAAGACAATGTTATTGGATTATATGGTGAATAAGTTGAGTTACCATCGTAAGAATATGTAAATTGAAGTTCTATGTTATATGAACTAAGATCAGTAATTTCTGGATTAGAATTAACAATTTCAAATGTTAGATATTTGTTTATATATTCATTATATTCTGTTGTTACCCAGTTTTCTGGTATAGCATTATCACCCACCATAAACCATGTTGCGTTTTTATTTTGTACAAATGTACCGGATTCAGCAACACCAGATACCCAGTTTTCTGTATAATGATTATGTGGTGTTGTAAGGAATAATGCTTTGATATAATTAAGACTGGCACAACCATAAAACATTTGATAGTAACAATAATTTGCTAGTGTTGTTGCTGGAAGTTCTGGAGCTGTTACCAATGATGTACAACCTCTGAACATTTGATAGTAACAATGATTTGCTAGTGTTGTTGCTGGAAGTTCAGAAGCTGTCGCCAATGATGTACAATTACGGAACATACTCATATAACAAGATTCTGCCAATGTTGTTGCTGGTAATTCTGGAGCTGTAGTAAGATTACTACATTCAGCAAACATTTGTGAATAACAACCTTCTGCCAGTGTTGTTGCTGGTAATTCTGGAGCTGTCGTCAATGATGAACAGTCACCAAACATATATGCATAACAAGATTCTGCCAATGTTGTTGCTGGTAATTCTGGTGCTGTAGTAAGATTACTACATTCAGCAAACATTGCATTATAACAATATTTTGCAAGTGTTGTTGCTGGAAGTTCTGGGGCTGTAATAAGACTTGTACATTTACGGAACATATTATGATAACAATCTTCTGCCAGTGTTGTTGCTGGAAGTTTTGGAGTTGTTACCAATGATGTACAATTACGGAACATACGATAGTAACAAGAATTTGCTAGTGTTGTTGCTGGAAGTTTTGGAGCTGTCGCCAATGATGTACAATCTTGGAACATACTTTCATAACAATTATTTACCAGTGTTGTTGCTGGTAATATTAAGTTTTCTGCAGATATAATTGGTAACCCAGCAAATAAACCATGAAATATATGTGAAGTATTTTCTTTAAATGATCTATTAGCCCTGAAATTATCCCCATGTATTAATGACATTATATTACCAAATATATTAATATCTGCAGTACTATTGAATGTTATACATGAATTTATAGTTTTTTTATCAATTGTTGTTGAAGTATAAAACGTATTATTTTCTCCTTTAAACCTTATATGAGATCCTTTCCGTAGATTGGTAATTTTACATTGTCCGTTTGTATCAAATATTACTTCAATCCATTCTCCATTATCTACACTATAATATATTTCACAGGTAAGATTATTAATGTTATTTATTGTAACACTTCCAGCATTAAGCATTTCAAATGTTAAGAATCGCTTAAAGTATATCTGATATTCACTTTCTGTTAATGTAAGCCAGCCTTCTGGTATGCCAGACATTCCGCTCTCCCAAGATACATTTGCTGGGTCTTTAATAAATGTACCTGATGACGCAACACCTGTAACCCAACCACTTGTACAATCTGTTGCAGATATATCTGTTGCAAGACACTTAATATAATTAAGACTGGTACACCCATCGAACATAAAACTGTAACAATAATTTGCTAGTGTTATTGCAGGTAGTTCTGGAGCTGTTACCAATGATCTACAACCTCTGAACATACCATTATAGCAATTTGTTGCTAGTGTTGTTGCTGGAAGTTCAGGAGCTGACACCAATGATGAACAACCATTAAACATATAATAGTAACAATAATTTGCCAGTGTTGTTGCAGGAAGTTCTGGAGCTGTCACCAATGATCTACAACCTTGGAACATTTGTTGATAACAATAATCTGCCAGTGTTGTTGCTGGAAGTTCTGGAGCTGTTATCATTGATGTACAAGCTTGGAACATACAATGGTAACAATATTTTACCAGTGTTGTTGCAGGAAGTTCTGGAGCTGTTACCAGTGATGTACAACCCATGAACATATTAGAATAACAACCTTCTGCTAGTGTTGTTAATGGTAATATTAATTCTTTTGCATTTATAATATGTTTGGCACCATGAAATAAATTAACAAATTGATAGTTTACACTTTCATTATATTCATTAAAATTTTGATCTCCATGTAATAATGACATAACATTACCACCGACTGAACAATCTGCATTAGGTAATAAATTAATTGAATTCTCATTCCGTCCATCATCATAAGATGGACATGTTCTTGTACCGTTTCCACAAATCCATATTTCTTTTCCTTCTCCAGTAATAAACATGGGACTGTCTTCGCTGACGCTTTCTAATGGATTCCAAGTTACACCATTATCATTGGACCATTTAATATACTCCATTGTTGTAACAGTCTTTGGCCATTTAATACTAACCGTTCCTTTAATATTATTATGGAACTTAAAATATAATGTGCGATGGGTATTATATCGTGTGGTGTCCATGAATATTATTGACACGTTTGGCAGTTCTAATGACTGCTTGGTACGATTATATTGTTCAATATTGACATATTCTTTAAGGTACCTCATTAACTATATATAAAATGTTTTTAAAATGCAACCAATATTAATATTGATTACATTTTAAAAATATGGCTATCCAATAAGATCCGATATGTCTTTTATTCTTTAATTAAAAATTTAAAATGTCGTTCATATACATGCAGACTTCCAGCGTTCCAATGAATCTGTCCAGCTTGTATATCCTCATGTGTCATATTACTTAGATCCATTGCTAACATTTCTAATATATATACATTCCATAAATAATCATTACAATATCCAAATACTGCGTCATTAGATCGAAAGTTCACAATGGCATCAACATACTTTTTATCATCACGTTCATTAATAAAATATTGAACATTCTGACAGCACATAAAGTCATGCATACCATTCTTATTATATTCCGTTTGCATATTCGGACGGTTATATATCATTATTGCCTCACGGGTATGCTGATCATCAAGAAACTTATTAAGACATGACTTATATTGATTACCATTATCTGATGAAAATACACACCACCCATAATTAGAATTGATATATCCGTCCTTATCTGCGCATGCCTTCCACATCATTGGAGTATCTCCAGGAATATCATTAACATTTAATGACTGATTAAGATACCATTGTAATTCTCGGTCAAAATATTCATAATTCGGCTTACGGATAATCCAATCATGATCGGCAAGAAAACGTGCATTCTGTATCTCTATTGTCCGTGACTCTTGTGTATCATTACCAATGATACGAAACTCATTATCATTATATTTACGTATCAGTTCTTTACGAATATCTTTTGTCTTTAATTCTTTCATAATATAATATAGACATTATTCCTGATAATTCTAATTTACTAAATTCTTTTTTGTTATTTGTTTTATCACTGTATCAATAGGCACTTCATTATGCTGCTGATATGGTTTTCCATACATCGTCGCATAAATATTCCAACACATAGTACCAGCAACAGCATCAACAATCATTGATCGTCGATTGACAATATATTCTGAAATATAAATGTTATTATCAGTCCCGCGTATTCTAAGCATTAGCTTATCTCCAGGATCAGGAAACTGACAATTGGATAGCGTTAATATTAAATTTCCTGATTGTTCATCAATGACTTGCCCAACAACAGCAGCCTCTTCAATATTATTATTCTTCTGATCCATTCTCTATTATGTTGATTATTTCCATATATATATCATTAATTGGACGATAGTTATTATTCTCACCCTCAACATTTATGATCTTTGACTTTCCATATATAATATCTTTATATTCGGTGAATAGTTTTTCAAATCGGTCTTTCTCCTCTTTAATCTTATTAAGATCATGATCAGATAATGACATGTTATCATCGTGTGACATACAGAATTCTGGAGATGCGGTAAGTAATAATGACACACAGTCATGATCATCATAGTATCTTAAGTCATCAAAACATTCTTTGATCATCTTTAACACATAAGAGTCATTATTATCACGATACATACATCCGTATACATATTCACCCAGCCATGACCGGTCTAATATAATTGCATTCGGTTTTGTTAGATTACACAAAGAAGTATCAATAATCCGTTTCACAATATTTTTAAATGACTCTGTCTGACGAATGGCACAAGAAATATTATCACCATCCCATTCTGGCTTATCAGAATGAATATATAATACATCTTTATAACGTTGCATCAAACGATTTATCATCGTTGTCTTACCAGTGTTGTCTAAACCTTCTATAATTATTATTTTCATAAATAATATATAGAATTAATTATATATATATTCAAATTCATAATATGTTCTGTCCTATCATTGTAAAGTGATATATTTTTAATTGTATGAACAGATTAAAAAGTTATAAAATAGCAGAAGGCCGTTATATGATAACGGATGGAGACCATGTCTTTGAGAGTCCTATCAGTATTAATGAGGACGAAGTGGAACTGACAGATAAAGATCAGCCTGTAAAAACAAATACAGAACCAAAACCAATAAAGACACCAGTTAATATTGATAAAGCAGAAAACCCAGATGAAAAACCAACAAAAGAAAATTCATGGTTCTTCTCGAATATAATCATGTTCACTAATGAACGTGATCCGAAGAAGAATAAGACATTGAACAATCTTGAGGAGGCAGTGGAAGGAACGGATGTAAAGATACATGTGTTTATTGCAGATGAGGTTACATATAAGGCAACAGATAGTAAGATAACTATTAATGACCTTAAAGAAGAATATGTGATTGATAAACAGTCAAATATTGATACCATTGTAATTGCTCGTCTGGGAATGCAAGACTCAGAAGAATGTATGTCATGTGTAAAGGAACTACAAGAATGGGGTCTGTTCGTACTTAACCCAGCACAGGCAGCAGAGAAGGCATCAAACAAATATGAGTCAGCGGTATTAATGGAACGGCATAAGATACCACAGCCGCGATTCTGTCTGATAGATAAATCTGATCTGAGGGATGGTGAGAAATCATTGAATAAAAAGCTGAAGGTGATCTATGAAGAGGCAGGCAAGGAAGACGGAAAGGAAGAACGTGAATACGTTGTTAAGATTCTGAACGGTCATGGTGGTACTGGTGTATTTATGACTAATGAGAAACAGATATTAGCAATATTACAATTTGTGTTTGCCATTGATGAAGAACGTGAATTATTGGTACAACGCAAAGAGAATGCAGATGGCGGTGATATACGTGTTCATGTATTGACATCCAGAACAAAGCAGAAGATATTGGCATCTATGAAACGTGTAAAGATCTCTGGAGATTTTCGTTCTAATGTGTCGTTAGGTGCCGAGGCAGAGAAAGTGGAATTATCTGAAGAACAGAAGAATATAGCGTTAAAGACAGCTAAGGCGTCGGGCATGCCATGGTGTGCGGTGGATATAATGCCGTTAAAGACACCAACACCAGATGGATATAAAGACGTTGTATTAGAATATAATGCTAGTCCAGGAACAGATGGAATATCTGAGGTGATAGGAAAGAATTTTTGTAATGTGTTATTAGATGCTATTAATGATATTAATGAACTTGTTCTTCAGCCAAAGCAAATCGGATATAAAGAAGACATAACAATATATCTTACTGATAATGATAAGTATAAAGCGGAAGCAAAATTTGATACCGGTAATGGCGCAAAGGCATCAACTATTGGATGTGACAAGATTGAGATTGATGGGGATAATGTATATGCATTAATTAATGGTTCTGAATATACATTTAAAAAACATGGTATGTCATATGCAAAGGTTGGACAACATACTGAAGACAGAACAACAGTTATCATACCACGTATTAAGATTGGCACACGTCAATTATTAGATGTTGAATTTGCATTGGTTGATAACCGTGATAAGTCAACGGAAATATTACTTAACCGCGATGTGATGGGAAAAATGGCGTATCTTGTAAACCCTGGAAAGAAGCATACATTAGATAAAGAACATGAATAGCCTATAGGCTATTCATGTGGTTTTTGTTCTACTTTATCATATGTCCCATAGGTATTATAATATTTTACCCAGTCACATGTCTTTAACTTAAAGATAATACGCTCACCATTTCTATTTTTCAGCCCAATGGGGGTGGTGAGCACCAAACCCTCAGCAAGGAATTCTGGATTTGCCTTTGCTACTCTTGACTTAAATCCTTTCTTTACAAACTCTATTGCCTCAGCAATGGTAAACTGACCAATAAATGGTACTGTCGGACAGTTCATCTTATTAAAGATAGCATCACGGTTTTCTTTTAATAGATATATATCATCAACTTTTACATCAAAACCAATGAATGACACGGAGTCTTTAAGATAATTGCTTCCACAACCCTGGATCTTTGCACCATATCCTTCTCCATATATAGTGTACTTCTTCGGAATATCATTGATATTTGCCCACTTATGTTCTGGCCATTCATCAACAGTAATAAGCGGTGATAGACCTAATGCAGATAATACCACATTTTCAGGATATGTCTCTTTAAGATATTCTAACAGTTTTGGTGGTATCTGTGCATTATCTGTCTTTCCTTTATATTCAACAGTATACATCATACCATAAATATCTTCCGGTTTCCCATCATCACTGAGGACATACGTCGGATGTGCAGTGACCTCAATACGAATATTTGTTCCATCAACTTTCTCTGTAGCATCAAACTTCACATCTTTAAGATATTCATATACTGGATCAACATACTGATCATACGGCATGATAATATTCTTGTCATCACGCTTAAATAATGTATTAATTTTCTGATAAGTGTTCGGACTGCGTTTTTGTCTTCCCATAATATAATATTTTAAATTTAAATTCAATATTAATATGGTTATTAAACAAAAAACATTCAAACGTTAACGTTTGAATGTATATACATCTTGTGTGATGTCTTGCATCTTGAAATTGAATATATGTTCTGGGTCAATTGCTCGCCCGCATAACCGTGTCTCAAAATGCAGATGTGTTCCTGTACTACGTCCGGTATTACCAGCTAATCCGATTGGCTGCCCGGAATGTACCTCCTGGTTCTCTTTTACTAATTGCTTTGATAGATGACCATAATATGTTTCTAAACCATTGTGATGCCGGATAATAACAAATAAACCATATCCTTTAGGATTATTCTTTACCACCCTCACCTTACCAGAGAATGCAGCACGAACGGTGTCACCATGATATGCTTTGATATCCGTTCCCTTATGCATTCTGTTCCAACGCTTCCCATAATGAGAGGTAACAATTGAATGTTTGATTGGCATAGTAAAATCAGTAACATTGATATTATACTTCTCTGGAATATATTCTCCACGATAATGTGTGGTATTATTCCAATTATCATATAAATCAAAACCGGTTTTGTTCAAAGCTATTGAATTTGCTTTTATCTCTGCTTTAGCAATAAGCGCTTGCCCATAAGAAATTGTTGAAAAACACAATGTTAATGATAAAAATACTTTTCTTATTAGCATGTTTAATATATTATTTAATTTACTCATAATCACAATCAAAATATTTACAACACTTAACAACATTAAATTGATAATAGCTCTGTATTTCAGAAAAAATCAAATTATCACTATATTATAGGCTTGATTTAAAATAAGTTAACATCTATTACCATTAATTTCATACAAATATATCTTAATCAATGAACTGTACTAACAGTATATTATTATTAAGTAATCAGATATATATAAATATAAAAACATGTCAAAAGTAACTAATCAACTGAATAGCATTATAAAGAATGCAGAAATATTTGGTCATATAGCTAAATTTGATGACCTAAATAAATATAAGTATATTACTGGACAAAACTGGGTAACAGAAGATATACTTAACGATCCGGATTATGAGCTGCAATTATTATCATTAATACCAACTGGTGCAAAGT
>Ga0326514_10002469_pt1 | contig 11776 bp, 14 predicted proteins | sample 3_2548_0518_D_FD_203653 | JGI IMG/M metagenome (GOLD analysis project Ga0326514, IMG submission 203653) | Bovine rumen microbial communities from UC Davis, California, United States - 3_2548_0518 | ecosystem: Host-associated > Mammals > Digestive system > Stomach > Rumen | place: USA... | reverse complement strand
GGGTAGATACTACACATGTACAGTAAGGAGGACAAAGAATAGGATACTAATGCAGAGATCATCACGCTGGAAGTATATACGCAAGATGGCATGGAACAGAGACCGAAAGTCCAGAGCAGTTTGCCACATATGCGGTCAGCCGATTGACTACTCCCTCCCCCCTTCCTCCGGGCCAGAAGCATGGGAACCTGACCATGTTATCCCAGTTAGCAAGCGGCCTGATCTGGAACTCGACTTGAACAACATCCTTGCTTCACATACACGATGCAATCGTTCAAGAGGTGACGGCACGAACGGTGAAAATGCTTTAGGAATGAGATCAAGGATCTGGTAAAAACCGGGGGCGCAAGAAAACTTGTTCATATAGCTTGTTCACCATCCCGACCGCATGCAGTGGATAAATAAAAAACGGGAAATTCAAAGGGTGGTATCAGACCGCCGATTATTTTCGACAACCATGGCTCAGATAGTGATTGCAACACGAAAGCGGTAAGCCTTAACCGTTTCTGGGCCATTGTTTATAAGGCGACACCATAAAGGCAGGTGACATATATGTTTAAGGGCAAAGTAAAAACCGCATGGGTTAACGGTCCGCAAGCCGATGCAGTGGCGGAGTATTACGTTCAGGGGCATTCCGTAACGGAGACGGCTGAACACTTCGGTGTTTCAAAGGGTCAGGTTAACAATTTAGCAAAAACCAGAGGATTGACCAACGGTCGCAAATTCCAGAGGGCCAGAGTTGAAGACCAGAAGAAAGAAGCTGAACGAAGACTTGCCGAACATATTGCGGAGGTTGGCTTTAAGTACATCGGCGGATATACCGATAAGCGTAGCAAAGTAAAGATAAGGTGTTGCGAGTGCGGAACAGAATACGAGCGCACAGTGGGGTTTTTACAGACCGGCAACGTAATTTGCCAAGAATGCCAGAAGAGGGAAAAGCAGAGGCGTAACGAAGAAAAGAAGCATCTCGAAGCGCAACAGGCAAAAGTCCGCAAGATAGAGCGTGAATGGTACAGAATAACGCATCTGCCAAAAGATGCATACGCAGAACAGCACGAGGCATTTCTGAACCGAAAAGGCATCTGTGAGATATGCGGAAAACCATATACGGTTCGGGATTATGTCAAATCCTGCGGGCTGAAACAAGCAAGAGACAACGGCGTATGCTCAGATGATTGCAGAAAAATCAAGCTAAACCGAATTGTTCACAAGTCTCATATGGACAGAAATATCAAAGACAGAGCAAAACGGCATGGTTGCCGTATCGGTCGAGTTCCGTCCGTAAGAGAGATATTCGACCTTTATGATGGGCGATGCTGTATCTGTGGCAAACAATGCAGTTTTGACAGCAAATTGCGGGGCGGTATTGGTCCTGATTATCCCACACGTGGACATATTATTGCATCCGTAAATGGCGGAGACTTAGACATCAAAAATCTTTGGCTTGTATGCCAAGAATGCAATTATACATACGGTACTGAAGACGAATCGCATTTCCTCACGAAAGGAGGGTGGATATGGGACGACAGGCAGAAGAAATATGTTCAGGAGTCCACACTCTCCACGATGAGGCGTTAGAACTCGCCGAGTCCGTTCTGTTCATGGCGAAGAAACTCGAGGAGTCTCGTGCCATCATGGAGAACGAGCCACTGGTTATTGAATACGATAACGGCGGCGGACAATGCGGTATTCGTGAGAATCCGCACTACACAGCATACGAACATTTGATGGCATCGTATAACAAATCTCTGCGACAGCTTACAGAGATTGTTAATAAAGGAACTCCATATCATAAAGCGAATAGCATTATGAGTGAGCTAACAGTGATTGCCGGGAAGAAAGTTGGATGAAAGGGTATACAGAACCGAGAATATGGACAAGGCCATTGCAGAAACTTACTGATGAAACAACGCTTGGTTATAAGTTCATCAGATTCTGCGAAGCTATTGGATGCAATTTACTTCCGTGGCAGAAATGGCTTGCGATTCATGCTCTTGAAATTGTTAATGACGGCGATAATTGGAGATTCCGATACAGATACGTTGTTATATTAGTTAGCAGACAAAACGGAAAGACATTTTTTGAAGTATTGCTCAATCTGTTCTTTCTTTTTGGCTTGAAATCTCATTTGGTGCTTGGAACTGCACAGAACCTTGACACGGCAGTTGAGACATTTGAGGACACTGTATCGCAAGTTGAAATAACACCAGACCTTGCGGAACGACTAAAGAAAATCAATCGTGGAACAGGTAAGAGGGAAATGCTTCTCTTAGACGGAGAACGATATAAAGTTATTGCCGCAACAAGAAAAGCAAGAGGTTTATCAAGTGACCTGATAATGATGGATGAGTTGAGGGAGCAAGAAAATTGGGATGCTTGGGGTGCAGTAAGCAAAACAATGATGGCTAGACCGTCAGCAATATTATTTGGCTTCAGCAATGCCGGAGATGTAACAAGTGTTGTACTTAAGCATCTTCGGTTGCAAGCGCACGCACAGCTCGGAGACCCTGATGGAGTTGCTTCAACAAGAGCAAGTCTTGGCGGAGAGGATATAGATGATTCATTAGGACTTTTTGAATGGTCAGCAGTTCCGGGGTGCAAAATAAACGACAAAGAATCATGGGCGCAAGCGAATCCATCGCTGGGATACGGGTTTTTAACGGAGAGATCTTTACAATCAGCAATGCAAACAGACCCAGAGAACATATTCCGAACTGAATGTTTATGCCAATGGGTAGATACATTGCTTCCGCAACCGTTCCCAGACGGTGCGTGGAATGCTGGCACGGATCCGGCAAGCAGGATCACTCCTGAGTCTCCAATCTGGTACGGCATCGATATGAGCCAGGATCGTAGATGGACGACGATAGCCGCATGCGGAATGAGGACTGATGGCAATTATCACATTGAGGTAGTCGCAAGGCGGCTCGGCTGTGATTGGGCTATTGATTGGTTCAGGCAGAGAGTATCGCGAGGGCCTATGAAACTCTGCTTCCAGAGCCGGGGCGCGCCTGTCTCGGGGCTGGCTGAACAGATATGCACGCTGACCGGAGTCGAACGGATCGCAATTGAAGGGCCGGAACTGACGAACGGTTGGAACCGGTTCTATGATGCGGTGGCGGCTCTCGAACCTGGAATAAATCGGGGAGGCGTGAAGGTGTATCACCTTCCACAGCCTATTCTCGACCAGCCAGCAAAGACATGCCAACTTCGGAATATTGGAGGCGGCGTTGAATTGCCAGACAGGGTAAAAAGCCCTGATGATATTGCGCCGCTGTTTTCTTGTGCGATGGCGTTTGCCGGAGCGACTCAGGTGCAGACGGCAAAAGAGAAAAAGATATATCAATCGGCATATGTAAGCAACAAAGGCTATACGCCTGTATTTGTTTGAACTATGGAGGTCTGAAGAATGCCGACATTAAGAGAACGCTGGAACGCATTTTTCCGGCCTATTGTTTACTACTTTGCTATCGGGAACGATGCCCCGACAAGCGTGCTGAACTATACGGCAAAGCAGCTTTACTGTACACAAGCCAACTTGAGGGCGGTTGTAGATTATCTGTCAAACAGCATTGCACAGCTGCCGTTAAAGGTATACACACGCAACGATGAGACGGCACGCCTCAGAGACAGAACGTCCCCTGCGGCCCTCACGCTTTGGAGACCGAACGCAGACCAGACAGAATATGAATTTATCCGGGCTCTGGCGGTCGAGTATTTCGTATTCGGCGCTGTATATGTTTGGGTAACACCTGATACGGAATCTGAATCGGGATATCAGCTTCGAATCATTCCGTCGGAATGGGTTATGAATGCAGAGAGCGCGACAGCATACGCCCCGGAAACGATTAGAGTATGCGTCCGCAACGGTGGAACGGCGGTCGATATTCCACGTTCTGAATTCGTCCAGTTCCGCATGTACGCCGCAGGCAATCCGGGAGGCTATCTGTCGCCGATCAGTGCGCTGAGGCAGACACTCGAGGAACAGATACAGGCTGGAAGATTCCGAAAAGAACTTTGGCGGTCGTCCGGAAGATTAAACGCTCAGATTATCCGTCCGAAAGATGTTCAGCCGTGGGACGATGAGACAAGAAAGCGGTTTATTGATGCGTTCCGTGATTCCTGGGGAGCAGGCGGAAGTAAGGCAGGTTCGATTCCTCTGATGGAGGACGGCATGGAAATCAAGCCGTTCCAGACATCATTCAAGGAACAGCAGTGGATGGAATCCGTAAGCCTGTCCCGTGAAGATGTCGCGGCGGCGTACGGTGTTAATCCGTCGCTGATATGGCATACCGGAACGCAGTCTTATGCCAGCGCAAAAGATAATGCTCGTGCTCTTTATGCTGACTGTCTCGGCCCTGTCCTCCAGATGTTCCAGCAGAGAATCAACACGTTTCTTCTTCCGATGATTGGCGGAACGCCTGATAATTATGTCGAGTTCGATCTGAATGAAAAACTGAAAGGCAGTTTCGAGGAACGTGCATCTATCCTTCAGGCATCCGTCGGAGGCCCATGGCTTACCAGAAACGAAGCAAGAGCTGATAACAATCTGCCTCCGGTCGACGGCGGCGACGATCTGATTGTCCCGATGAACGTAGTCACCGGCGGTCAGGCGTCACCACAGGATACACATATGGATGGCGGTTATCCTGCTCCTGTCGGAAGGCCGTCAGAGAGCGGAGCAGAGCCGGAAACGAAAGACGAAAAGCCGTCTGAACTGAGAATCAAGGCAAGGTCGACCAAAGAAGAAGATGAACGGATGGCGGACGTTATGAAGAAATTTTTCGAACGCCAGAAGAAATCCGTACTGCCTAAGATGGGAGCCAAGACGGCGAAATGGTGGGATAAAAAGAGATGGGATAAAGAACTGGCCGACGATATCGAGCCGGTTCTGGATGACGTTTCCGATTCTCATGGGGAACAAACGTCAGAACAGCTTGGCTATTCCTACGATACAGACCGGACCAGAAACTATCTGAGGGTGATGGCAGTTGCGAGAGCCGGGATCATAAACGACTCAACATATAAGAAACTGCTTAAGGCAGACAAAGATCATACGCCGGAAGATGTATTTGACAAACGTTCCGGTGTTGATGCCGCTGTGATCGGCGGCGCACTTGCCCTTACAGTTGCCGGATGGGCAACTGAAGAATCATGCAGACAGGCACATGACGATGGCGATACCAGACAGGTGTACAAGGAATGGGTAACCGGGCCGAACCCAAGAGGGAGCCACGCCATGATGGACGGTGAGCAAGTCCCGATGGGGGAGCCGTTCAGCAATGGTGCGATGTGGCCGGGGGATGATAACCTCGATGCGGATGAAAGTTGTAATTGCAATTGTCATGTCGACATTGTAGTTATCTGATGGAGGAAAAGCAGATGATACACGTTGTAAGCGGCCCACCTTGCGGTGGAAAGTCAACATATGTTGACAGCCATGCACAGCCGGGAGATCTGCGGATTGATTATGACAAAATCGCTCTTTCGCTCGGAGCGGAAGAAAGTCATGGCGCGGAAGGTATTGTAAAACAGGCGGCATTCTCTGCTAGAGACGGAGCCATTCAGACGGCGGTTGAAAATCCTTCTGCTGAGTCATGGATAATTCACACAAACCTGACAGATGAGCAGAAAAAGAAGTATGAAAAAGCCGATGCCGAATTTATAAAAATAGACCCCGGCTATGACGAGTGTATGGCAAGAGCAAGACGTGACGGGAGACCGGAGCGGACACTGGATGCAATCGAACAGTACTATCACGGAAAGAAGGGCAGACATATGAGCCTGTATAAGAATTTCAAAGCAGATATTGATGATTCGACCGGGGAAATCTCCGGTTATTTTTCTACATACGACAGAGTCGCTGATTCATACGGCGATGTCATCGCTCCTGGGGCGTTCACGGAGACATTAAAGGCTCGTGAGGAGTCCGGACATCCGTTCCCTCTCTGCTGGAACCACTCCCTTGATGTTGATGACATCATCGGAGTCGTCGACAGCATCGAAGACGATGAAAAGGGGCCGCACATGACCGCTCATTTCTTCGATACGGAGAGAGCGCAGAAGGCCAGAGAACTGGTCAAGTCCGGCGCAATCTATCAGTTCTCTTTCGCCTACCAGACGCAGGATGAGGGGAGCGTGAAACTGGAGGACGGCACAAAAGCAAATGAGCTTCGGAAACTCGACCTGTTCGAGGTTTCCATCGTGCCGATTCCGGCAAACCAGAATGCTGTCGTGACAGAGATTAAGTCCGGCAGGCGTAATTCCGCAAAGGATGCGGACAAACTTAAGCAGATTATCCAGCTCGCTCAAGAATGTCTTGGCGAGCTTGATGATACAGAAGAGCCTGAGAGCGGCTCAGATGAACCGAAAGCCAATGAAACGGCAGTTTCAAAGGAGCAGACGGAAGCATTTGAAAAGCGAAAAGGTGCGCTTCTGGCAACTATCAAAAAGTATTCTACGGAGGTTAAATCATGACTCTGATTGAAAAGAAGGCGGCAAAGATCGCCGAACTGAAAGAGCTTCAGCCGAAGATTGAAGAGGGAGATCCGGAAGCGGTCAAGGCTGGAGAAGATGTAGCAGCAGCTATTGAGCAGATCAATGCAGCCATAGAAGCCGCTCAGAAGGCGAATGACATTCTCGGCGCAATCGGAACCGATGAGCCGACTACTGAGGAGGAACCCAAAATGAATAATAACGAGGGAATCAAGTCTCTTGACCTTGCATCTCTGAAGGCAAACAGAGGAAGCGTTTCCACCATGATCAAGGCTGCAACGTCCGTTGCTACCGGCGCACAGGTGGTATCTGTTGACAATACCGTTGTTGATATCAAGCCGGAGTCCGTTGTTCGTTCCATCTTCGGAACTGAGTCCATCAGCGGCAATGCTCTGACCTATTTCGTTATGGGCGCGACTGATGGAGCGTCCGGAACTGTTGCCGAGGGCGCAAAGAAGCATCAGATCCACCCGAACTATACCAGCACCACAGCGGCACTGGTCAAGATTGCGGCATTCCTGAAGGAAACCGACGAACTCCTGAACGATGTGCCGTATCTGGAGAGCGCAGTTCGTGGCCGTGGGGTGTTCGCACATGATAAGGCTGTAGAGGCTTATCTTGTTGATACGCTGTCCAAGACTTCCGGAATCCAGACTCTCGCCGAGGCTGTCAGCTTCGACTCTCTCCTGAAGGCAAAGACGAACGTCAAGACCGCAACTGGTTATGATGCGGATGCAATCCTTATCAACCCGGCAGATCTGCAGACCTTACTGCTGACCAAAGACGCCAACAAACAGTATCTGCTTGGCGGCCCGGCATACGCTGGATACGGTCAGGGAAGCTACAACGGAACGCTTCCGATCTGGGGCATGACCGTTGCATCCTGCGATGCAGTAACTGAGGGAACTGCAATCGTCGGCGCATTCAAGGCTGGTGCGTCCATTGTCACCAAGTCCGGAGAGGGCTTCCGTGTTGAGGTTTCAAATTCCGACGAGGACGACTTCCAGAACAACGTCGTAACCGTACGCCTGGAGGAAAGACTGCTCGAGGCTGTCAGGGTTCCGGCGGCGTTCGTCAAGATCGCAACTGCGTAAATCATCATATAAGGGGCGGTTCTCTGGAGCCGTCCCGGAGGTGATCCATGTTAAAGGTATATAGAATTGGCGGTTTGACATACCAGTTTGAAGAAGGCAAACAGCCCTCAGGAGCTGCCGAGGTGACGGAAACGGTAAAATCTGTTAAACCTGCGAACAAAGCTGTCAAACCGGTGAATAAAGCCGCAAGAGGTGCAAGAAAATGATTCTGACTAATTGGGGATACACTCTGACGGGTGTCGATACGTTGCCAGATATCCTGACGGAAGACGAATTTAACATCATGACTGCGGAGAAGTTTGCCGAGGACGTCCGTATTGCTTCGGAACTGAAAGCGTCACAGAGCGGTATCCGCAGTTATGTCGGATGGCATCTTGCCGGGAATCTGGCCTGCGAATGCAAGTATCGCGGAATGGATAAACGGATATCTCTCACTAAGGGTGGGACGGTCATCCAGGTACAGTTGCCAGCCCGGTACGTAACCGATGTGGACAATATTACCGTTGACGGAAATGTGGTTGAAAAATATTACATTGAATCGAACGGTGTTCTTCACATCGCAAACGTCGGAATTGTTTCTGATTGGTCGGAAATCGTCATTGATTATCAGGCCGGGCTGAGTGACGCAATGGCGGAAGCCATCAAGGAACTGATGGCACATCATGTCACGCACTCCCTGTCGAACTCTTATGGCATCCAGTCGGAATCATCCGGCGGAGTGTCCGTAACATATTCGGCGGCATGGATTCAGAACGTCATGTCATCGAAGCTGTCTGATTCTGACAAGGAGATTCTCGCTCCGTACAGATTGGAGGGGATGTTCTGATGATTCCTTCATTCTGGAGACAGACTATCACACGAGTCCGTCCGGGCTCGAAAACCCTGAGAGGGTCGACCGTTCCTGATTGGGATAATTCCGTACGCCTGGATATTCCTCACTGTTCTGTTCAGCCTGCCGGGACGTCACTCACTCAGGATGGACGTATTGCCGGAATCATGGACGGCTTGACAGTGTACGGCCCACCGGATGCAGATGTGCAAGCCGGAGACCGTATCGAGTACGGTGGTAAAGTCTACACGATAAACGGCGAGGTGCTTTCCTGGCCGTCCGCAACCGGAGGGCTTGACCACATCCAGCTGAATCTTGAGAGGTGGCAGGGATGATAAAAGGGTTGAAGCGAATCGAGTTTGTTTCACAGGGGTTCAAAGATATCCTGTTTTCACCCGGAACAAAAGAATTGGTACAAAATACAGCTAATACCATTCAGGCGAATGCAAATGCCGGAGCGCCTGCCGATTCAGAAGGATTCTCGGCGAATGTCATTACCGGAGGATATGGCGGCGGACGGTATGTTGGCTTCGTTACCTCGATTGATAATGCCGCAGCAGAGGCAGAGTCAGAGAACAAAGTATTGACGGGGGCAGTACATCCATGATCATTAAACGGCAGATTGATATTGAGGACGAGGTTCGAAAAGCCCTGTTGCCATATCTGACGGCGTACGTTCGACCGCTTCCGGCGAAATACTCGCTCCCAAACATACTTATCACTCAGGCTGGCGGCATTACATCTAACACCGTCGACACGTTCACCGTTGTAATCGATGCCAGAGCAGAAACGGTAGTTGAAGCAGGCGAAACGCTTCGGAATGCTGTCGGCATTCTGAAGCAAACGGCAAAGGAACAGACAACGGCAATCAGAAACGTTATTGTTAATTCGTCCGGTTCATGGGGGAATGACCCAGTGCGGCCGGATTTGGCTATGTTTTCCGCAACGCTTTTAATAACAGCGCATGAGGAAAACGCAAACATTGAGGAGGAATAACACATGCAGGAAGTAATTCTTGGTGCAGGCGCTGCAACTGGCATGTTCTATCATGCTCCGGCAGGAACGAAACTTCCGGATTCTCCGTTCGCTACGCTCGACAAGGCGTGGGTAAAGGTTGGAGACATTACGGAAGACGGAATTAGTCTGAAGATGGACAGGTCTACCGAAGACCTTAAGAACTGGGCAAAGCAGACGAAAAGAACCATCATGACTGACCACGGAGAGTCTATCGAAGCTCCCATCATGGACACGACGGAAGAATCACTCAAAACCGTATTTGGAGAGGATAACGTCACGACCACAGCGGCATCCGCAAGCCATGGCGCACTGATTTCCGTCAACATCTCTGCGGATTCTCTTCCGGATCCGGAAGCGTATCTGTTCCTGATGAAGGACGGAGATACCGGAATCATGATCGGATGCGAATATGGACAGATTGATTCTGTTTCCGATGTTTCCTTCGCACCTGGTTCGGCTATCAACTGGACTACCACGTTCAAGGGGCTGAAAGACGGGTGGAAGATTATCTTTGACGATGGAGCAAAGACAGGAGCGTAATATATGAGCATTGTACTCGACCACAAGCAGATAAAGACGGTTGATGTTGAGATAAACGGGGAACATTACGGCATCCCGTTTCTGTCTCAGCTTTCTGTTAAGGACGTTTTGGAACTCAAGGAAGCGTCGAAAAACGGGGAGGACAGTGAACTAGAGTGGGGAATGAACTATGTGAAGCGGTTCATTCCTGAGGATGTATTCAATTCCCTCCGCATGTCAGACCTGTCTGTTATCTTCGACGCAATCAAACTCGAAACCGAAGAGGACGGAACGTCTCTGGGGGAATCGTAAGCCTTGCGGATTTTATCGAAAATCATCGCAGGGCGTTCGAATATGACCTTTTGACTCGAACCGGGTACAGTATTGATGATATAGGCGGCAGGCTTCCATGGAATGCCCTGCCGTCTTTTATCGGAAATCTGGACGTCGACTCTGCAATGGGAAGAGAGAATAAGCCGGAGCAGGCCGGATGGTCAACAATCATGAAAACAAATCTGATTCTTGCGGATATCTATGACGCACTGAACCAGCTGAATGCAAATATGATTGCTATTGCGACCGGGAAAGCATCGAAACGGATAAAGCCGTATCCGAGGCCGTTCGAACGCAAGAACAACGATGAAAACGTACAGCATTACGGGTCAAAACCGCTTCCGGTGCAGGAACTTGAGAACTGGTTCACCCGAAAGAGGGAGGAAAGAGAACAATGGCTGAAGGAACCGAAGTCGCAAAAGCCTATGTGACTATAATTCCCTCAATGGAGGGGTCACAGCAGACCATTACAGAAGAACTGACCGGAGCGACCGACACTGCGGCTGATAAGGCCGGAAAGAAGAGCGGAAAGACACTCGGTGGGAGCCTAACTAAGGGATTGGGCGATGCCGGGGCCGCAATGACAAAGGGAATCACCATTCCTGTCGCGGCTGCCGCAACCGCTTCCGTTGTCGCTTGGAAATCAGTAGACGACGCGATGGATACCGTCACGACGAAAACCGGAGCTTCCGGTGATGCCCTGAAGGATATGCAGGACAGGGCGAAGGGTATCGCCAAAACGATGCCGACTGATTTTCAAACAGCCGGAGACGCTATCGGAGAGGTTAATACCAGGTTTGGTCTTACCGGGGACAGCCTCGAAGACTTATCGACGAAGTTTATAAAGTTTGCCAGCCTAAATGATCAGGACGTATCTACTGCTGTCGACAATACTCAGGGTGCGATGGCGGCATTTGGGATGGAGACAAAGGATGCCGGAAGTTTCCTCGATGCTCTGAACACTGTAGGTCAGCAGACTGGTGTTGATGTTGGTACGCTGACAACTGAATTAACCAAGAATGCGCCGCAGCTGAAGGCCATGGGCCTGAATGCATATGATTCCGCAAATATGCTCGGCCAGATGGACAAAGCCGGAATTGATTCATCTACGGCGATGAGAGGACTTCAGAAAGCAATGAAAAACGCCTCGAAGGATGGAACAACTCTTCAGGACAAGCTGTCAGAATTCTCTGAGACGATGGGTTCCAACAAGAGCGACGCTGAGAAATTGCAGGCCGCATACGAACTTTTCGGAACGAAAGCCGGAGGTGCAATTTACAACGCTGTCAGTTCCGGAACGATTGACTTACAGAATTTCAACGGAAGTTTGCAGGGGTTCGAAGGCTCTGTTGATTCCACGTTTACGGAAACGCTTGACCCAATGGATCAGTTCTCAATCGTAACAAACAAGCTGGCGTTGCTAGGCTCTGATCTGGTTGACGCTTTCGGCCCTACTCTGGCGAGTGTTCTTGATACTCTGTCAGGCGTC
>Ga0326514_10002468_pt1 | contig 11778 bp, 7 predicted proteins | sample 3_2548_0518_D_FD_203653 | JGI IMG/M metagenome (GOLD analysis project Ga0326514, IMG submission 203653) | Bovine rumen microbial communities from UC Davis, California, United States - 3_2548_0518 | ecosystem: Host-associated > Mammals > Digestive system > Stomach > Rumen | place: USA: California... | reverse complement strand
GGTCTTAATATCCGCCGTGCCCGTCTGCTGGTCATCGTCTGTAGCGGTGTCCTGGTGGCCATTGTCACGGCCTACTGCGGCCCCATCATGTTCATCGGTCTGGCCGTACCCCACCTGGCACGTGCCATCTTCCGTACCAGTGACCACCGTGTGCTGGTGCCTGCCACGGCCCTCTGTGGTGCCGCCCTTGCCCTTGTCTGCAATTTCATAGCCCGTATGCCCGGCTTCGAGGGGGCTCTCCCCGTCAACAGTGTCACTGCCCTCGTCGGTGCTCCTGTCATCGCTGCCGTCATCTTCAGCCGTCATAGGAATGAAATCAATGAATAGTACCTTTGGCTACCATCTCGTGGCCTTTCTCACCGTGGCCGTCTGGGGCAGCACCTTTGTCTTTACAAAGATGCTGCTGCTCAACGGGTTATCACCCGCACAGATTTTCACTCTGCGGTTCATTATCGCCTATGTCCTGCTGTTGTTGTTCGAACTGCTGGTTCAGCGTGACGCGTTTCACCTGTTCTGTTCGTCATGGAAGGATGAACTGGTCATGGTGGCACTCGGCATCGTTGGCGGTTCGCTCTATTTCCTCAGCGAGAACGCGGCCATGCTTTATACCACGGCTACCAATACGTCGCTCATCGTCTGTTCATGTCCGCTGTTTGCCATGTTGCTGGTAAGCCTCTTCTACCGTGACAGCGAACGGTTTACACGTGTTCAGTTCGCAGGCTCGCTGATGGCCTGTCTGGGCATGGCAGTAGTGGTGCTCAACGGCCATTTCGTGCTCCACCTGTCACCGGTCGGCGATCTTCTGGCTTTCTGTGCCTGCCTTTGTTGGGCGGTCTATTCCCTGCTGATGAAACCAGCCTCGGAACGTTACTCCACCGTGTTTATCACCCGTAAGGTATTCTTCTATGGCCTGCTCACGATCTTACCCTACTATGTTGTTGTCCCGGGGTTCCCTGGGATGGAAGTTATCTTGAGTAGGCCGGTACTGTGGAACCTGCTGTTCCTCGGGGTTGTGGCTTCCATGCTGTGTTTCCTGGTGTGGAACTGGGTTATCCGGAAGTTAGGGGCAGTGACAGCCACCAACTGGGTGTATTTCAACCCCATCACAACCATTCTTTTCGCCTGGTGGCTGCTCCATGAACAGATAACACCCTGGTTCCTGTTCGGTACGCTGCTTATCCTTGTGGGTATGTATCTGTGCGACCGCAAGAATCCTGCCTAATCATGTTTCTCTCTACTATAGTCTCAGGTATGTATAGCAATAAGGAAAACGTAAACCAATTGACGGCTTTGCTTGCTGCTTATGGCATCCGTCACGCCGTGGTTTGTCCGGGTTCACGCAATGCCCCCATCGTACACAACCTCAACGCATGTCCCGACATCGCGTGTCACCCTGTTACTGACGAGCGTTCAGCTGGCTTTTATGCCTTAGGCATGGCACAGGCCCTCCATGAGCCCGTTGCTGTCTGCGTCACCAGCGGTACAGCACTGCTCAACCTGGCTCCTGCCGTGGCTGAGGCTTGGTATCAGCATCAGCCGCTCATAGTCATTAGTGCCGATAGGCCCACAGAGTGGATAGGCCAGCTTGACGGTCAGACGCTACCGCAGCCCGGTGCCCTCGGTTGTTTCGTGCGCCGATCTGTTTCCCTGCCCGAATCCAGTCCGTGGTATTGCAACCGCCTCCTGAACGAAGTGCTGCTTGATGCCCTGACCGACGATCCGCGTCCTGTCCATATCAACGTGCCCATCACCGAGCCGCTGTTCACCTTTGACGTGCCACAGCTGCCTGCCGTCCGCAAAATATTGCGCCTATCACCCACTCGGGACTACGACAGTCTGCCTCCCCAGTTGGTTGACGGCTTGGCTAATGCCCGACGACCGATGATTGTGTTCGGCCAGACCAATCCCCACAATTTTGAGAACTGTGGTACAGGATTCCTGTTCAGCCACTTCATCGTGCTCCATGAGTCGCTTTCCCCTTTTCCACATGTGAGTCATTTCGATGAAGTGCTTTTTGCGGGTAGCATTGAGGCACCCGACTTCATCATCCATGTTGGCGACACTATCGTCAGCAAACGCCTGCGCCACTTCCTGCGCCAGGCTGGTGAAGCCCAAACTTGGCGTATCAGTCAGTCTGGCGATGTCGAGGACACGTTCCAGAACCTGTGCGGCATCGTTGTCGGTGACCCGGAGTTCGTGCTCCAGTCGCTTGACGACAAACTGTGTCACCGCAGCTGTCAGGGCACAGAGTACCGCCGTCAGTGGCTTGCCGCCCTGACGCAGGCTTCGTGTCAGGCTGCTGACTACCGTCCAGCCTACTCGCAGATGGCCGCCGTGAGATATTTCGAGGAAGTGTTCCATGAGGGCGTTGTCCATTATGCCAACAGCACGGCCATCCGCTTGGCCAATATCTACGCCGCCCACCATGTCTGGTGCAACCGTGGCGTCAACGGCATCGAGGGTAGCCTTTCGACAGCAGCCGGTTTCTCTGTGGTTGCTTATCCTTCAAAAGTGTTCTGCGTGATCGGCGACCTCAGTTTCTTCTACGACCAGAATGCACTGTGGAATCAGAACCTGAAGGGTAATCTCCGTATCCTGCTGCTGAACAACGGACGTGGCGGCATCTTCAATATGCTGAAAGGATTGGAACAAAGCCCTGCTCGCGACCGCTTCGTAGCCGCCGCCCATCAGACGACCGCCGAAGGCATCTGTTGCCAGAACGACGTCACCTACCTGCAAGCAACAGGTATGACGGAACTGCAGCAAGGTATTGATACCTTGCTGAATGCCGTTTCCGACCGTCCCGTCCTTCTGGAAGTCATTACCGATGCAGCCGAGGACGAGCGTGTCTATAAAGCTTATTATGCCGGATTATTCAAAGATACGGAACTTGTATCCCTGCTCGCGTAGCCACTCGATGCTTTGGGGCAGGGCGGTGCGGAGCTTGTCAATGGACTTGATGGAGTCGTGGAAGGTGATGATGGAACCGTTACGTGCATAGCGCCTGACATTTTCGAACACATCATTGGCGGTCATCCATTTGGAATAGTCGCGGGTGACAAGATCCCACATGACAACCTTGTACTTACGGCTCAGAAGCGCGTACTGGGGTATGCGCATCCATCCGTGTGGCGGACGGAAGAGGTGGGCATGGATGTAGGCGTTAGCTTTCTCGACGTTGTAGCTGTACTCGTGCAGCGAGTGGCGGATGCCACCGATGTGGTTATGAGTATGGTTGCCAATCTGGTGCCCCTCGTCAATGATGCGTTTGTAGAGTTCCGGGTATTTGCGTACGTTGTCGCCCACCATGAAGAACGTGGCATGGATGCCGTACTGGCGTAGCACGTCGAGAATGAAAGGAGTGGCTTCGGGGATTGGACCGTCATCGAAAGTCAGATAGACTGACCTTTCGTGACGATCCATTCTCCAAAGTGCCCGTGGATAGAGCCAGCGGAGATAAATGGCTGGTTGCTCTATGAACATTTAATAGCCAAACGAGCCTCCCTTGCTTTGAAAGGCGTGGAAGGTGCTTTCGAGTTGCTTCGTGTATTCCTCGCCCATCTTCTCGTCGATGTCTTCAGCTATCTGTGCGAGCATCTGCATGATATAGAGATGCAGCTGACATTCGCGCTGGCTGGAGGCGAAATGCCGGGCATCGAGCGAACAGTACCACCGCATGTACTGACTAGACTTCTTCCAAAGTTCGGCAACAGTAGCTTTTGCCTTGTCTTTCTGTCCGATGGTATTGTAGGTGCGGGCAATGTCGAGCGAACCGCTGGCGAAATCGGCTGGAACGTTATAGGTCGGAATCTCCTTCTCGGCGAGTGCCAGCACCTGGGCAGCTTTCTCGTTCTTGCCCTCGTTGGCGAGGTGCATGGCGAGCTGCGACAACAGACGGCGGTGGGTGTAGCACATGCGCATGACGGTCTCGTCGAGGTAGATGCCCTTCTGGCTGACGTTACCGTACTTATAGCGCTTGGTGACGTTCTCGTAGGTCTTCTCGGTGTCGAAGTCCTTCAGACCGGTGTCTTTTGTGGTGAACGGCGTGATGCGGTTGGCCAGTCCTTCCTGTATGAAGTTGTCGCCGAGATTCATGTAGTTGTCTGAACCGACGGTGGTAGCTACGTATATCGGACGGATCCAGTTACATTGGTCAATAATCTCGAGCATCATCAAATCGCCTTTGTAGAGTGCGCTCTTGCCCTTGAGCGAGATGACCATGCGGTCGGGTATGGAGTCATCCTCAATCATCATGCCGCTCTTGCGGACGGCCTCCTTATCGATGGTCATATAGACGGTGTCAGTAGGAATGACGTGAAGATCCTTGTTGGTGGAGCGTACCCAGTTCTTGAGGATGTTCTTCAGCTCGAACGGCTCGTCACCAAACTGCTTGCGTGCTGCTTCGGGGTCGTCGCGGTAGAGGTCGATGACCTGCTGCTTCAGGCTCGGGTCTATCTGCACATATTCGTTGGTGCCGGCGCAGTACTCAATACGCTCCCATGAGATGGGCAGGCTGGGTGAGTCGTAAGCCGGTCGGCGCATCTGGTCGATGTACCAGTCGGTCTGCAGATAAGAGAGGTTACAGACGCGGGCATCGGTGCGCACACCCTCGGTGTCTTGGTTGTACCACAGAGGGAATGTGTCGTTGTCGCCGTTGGTGAAGATGATGGGGTTGCCTTTGTCCTGCAGCGTCATGAGGTAGTTCTGGCCGAAGTCACGACAGGTGTAGCGCCCTGAGCGGTCGTGGTCGTCCCATGTCTGCGACGCCATCTGGATGGGAACCAGAAGCCCTATGAGCCCTATGAGACTTATGAGCCATACGGGTTCTTTCTTGAGGCGGCTGCTGACAAAGTCACAGATGGCAGCCACACCCATGCCGCACCAGATGGCGAAGGCATAGAACGAACCGGCGTAGGCGTAGTCGCGCTCACGTGGCTGGACAGGTGTCTGGTTCAGATAGAAGACGATGGCCAGACCCGTCATAAAGAACAGGAAGAAGACCACCCAGAACTGCTGGATGCCGCGCTGCCCCTTGCGGAGCGACTGCCAGAACAGACCGATGAGTCCTAACAGCAGCGGCAGGCAGTAGAACACGTTGTGACCCTTGTTCTGCTTCAGGTCGTCAGGCAGCAGCGACTGGTCGCCGAGGCGGGCATTGTCGATGAACGGTATGCCTGAGAGCCAGTTGCCGTGCTCCAGTTCGCCGTGTCCCTGGATGTCGTTCTGACGACCAGCGAAGTTCCACATGAAGTAGCGCCAGTACATCCAATTGCACTGGTAGCTGAGGAAGAAGCGCAGGTTCTCAAACTGTGACGGCATCTTGACCATGACATTCTCGCCGCAGCGGTCATAGGGCACTTCGGAGCCGCTGACGCCACCCATCCAAGACTCATAGTCCTGGCTGTGGCCGGCATCGTACATGCGGGGGAAGAGCATGTTCTGGGCGTACTTGTATTCATCCTTCGTGCGGACGATGAAGTAGGAGTCCTTCTCGTTCTTGGATGCCTTTTCCTTGCGTTGCCAGACGGGTTTGCCTGTGGACATGACGGGACGGCAGTAGCGTCCGTCAGACTCGAGTGCCACCTGTGACGTGTAGGCCTGGCCGTAGAACAGCGGGCGCTGGCCGTACTGGTCACGTCCTAAGTAGTCGCCAAGGGTAAATATGTCCTCGGGCGAGTTCTGGTCCATGGGAGGGTTGGCATCGGAACGGATGACAATGACGGCATACGTTGAATAGCCAATCATCAGCATGAGCATGCACAGCAGGGCGGTGTTTTTCAGACGGGGTGTTACCAAAGCAACCTTCTTGGACTCCCCAGAGTACTTGACACGGCGGCTGAGGACGAACCACAGCAGGGCGAGGACGACGATACCAATAAAGAAGGCCGACCAGCCGTAGCCGTAGAAAGGAATGCCGAGCAGACCCACGGAGAGCATGAACGCGATGTTCTGGCGTGTCCAGTTCTCGTCTGTGGCGTTTTGAGTCTCATAGATGGCCCAGATAACGGCGGCTGCCAGACAGAGGATATAGACGTAGAGACCCATGTTGAACGGCATGCCGAGGGTGTTGACGAAGAACAGCTCGAACCATCCGCCGACGGTGATGATGCCAGGCACGACACCGTAGAGCACGACGGCTACAAGGGCGAACGACACCAGCAGCGCTATAAGCGAGCCCTTGGCATTGGCATTGGGGAAACGCTTGTAGTACCATACGAGTACGATAGCGGGCAGACACAGCAGGTTCAGCAGGTGGACACCGATGGAGAGGCCCGTCATATACATGATGAGCACGAGCCAGCGGTCGCTGTGAGGCTCGTCGGCGTGATCCTCCCACTTCAGGATGAGCCAGAAGACGACGGCAGTAAAGGCCGACGAATAGGCATACACCTCGCCCTCGACGGCTGAGAACCAGAACGTGTCGCTGAATGTGTAGATGAGTGCGCCCACCATACCGGCTGCCTCGATGGCGATGAGCTTGGCGGTTGTCAGTTCGTCCCACTTGTCAATCAGTAGTCGTCGTGTGAGGTGTGTGATTGACCAGAAGAGGAACAGAATACATGTGGCCGAGAGCAGGGCGCTCATGGTGTTCACCATATAGGCCACCTGTGTGGGGTCGCTGGCAAACTGTGAGAACAGGTTTGCCGTGAGCATGAAGAACGGTGCCCCGGGGGGGTGTCCTACTTCCAGTCTGTAACCTGTGGTGATAAACTCCGGGCAGTCCCAGAACGAGGCTGTCGGTTCAATGGTGGAGCAATAGACGATAGCGGCCACCAAAAAGGCGAGCCACCCGCAGATGTTGTCCACGATCCTAAACTGTTTCATCTGAAATAGTATCTTTTTTTAACGTTAAAAATCGAATTCAGCTGCAAAGGTACGAAAAACGCCTGTCAAATGAATAATCCCACGCCGTAAATTAAGATAATATAACGGAATATCTTGCCGAGAGTAATGGCTATGAACGTAATGACGACATTGGCACGCATCAGTCCTAAGAGGATAGTGATGGCCGAACCTAATATGGGGAGGAATGCGAAGAACCCCATCCACGCACCTCGGCCCGCCATGAACCGCTCCGCCCGTTCCATGTCCTTGGGCTTGACGTGCAGATACTTCTCAAACCACTCCACCTTGCCCATCCGGCCTACGCCGTAGTTGAAGGCCGAGCCGAGCACATTGCCGATGGTTCCGTAGATGGCGAGCTGCCACGGGTCGAGTCCGGTGGCCATCAGCCCCACCATGACGGCCTCGCTGGAGAACGGGAAGAAACTGCCTGCGAGGAAGGCCGCCAGCATCATGCCGAGATAGCCGTAGCCTGTTAGAAAGTCAATGACGGCATCCATAGGTTAAGGAGTGTCAGCAGGAGGGCGATGGAGCAGATGACGTAGAAGGCGATATTGGTGACACGGGTGTAGGTGAGTGAGAGAAAGTGAGCAATGAGCGGCGATACGTTGATGATAAGTATGCGGATGAGCATGTCGTGGTGCTGGGGTTGCAAAGCGAGGAATATGGCAGTCAGGAGCCATACTTGGATGAAACAGCCGTAGAACAGACGGATGCGGATGTTGTCAGCCGATTTCTTGCGCCAGTAGTGGATAGTGCCGGTGATGCCCAGTGCAACGATAAATACGTAAAGCAGCAATTGGTTGATGGTCAGTTGGGTATAATCGAAGGGGATTGAGAAGTTACTCAAGACTGTGAAGTGGGCGATGGCCTCTTCGGGTGTTCCCCGGTAGAGAATGACGGGAAGCAGGAACCAGTATGGTGTCAGCAGACCGATGATGGAGGAGAAGAAGGTGCGCCAGCTGAGGGAGGTCAGCTGGAAGAACATCATCATCCAGAAAAAAGGCACATAGTAAAGGATTTGGACAAAGACCGTGCTGGCCAGTCCCACACAGAGAAAGGCGTAGTAGGTCCATCCCATCGACTGTTTATCCTGATAGCTGTGGAATGCCAGCAAGTAGGATGCAACGACACTGAGTTGGACGATGGCTCCCCCAAGAGAACTGAACAGCGAGCAACTTATACAGGTGAGTACGATGAACGAACAGGACACCATGCGGCTGTAAATGCGGATAAGCGCGTTGCCGTTGTTGAGTTCGACCATGAGGTAGGCCGAAATGAGAAAGCACACGAACTGTACCCATGCCCCCTGTAGTAACTCTCCTATAGTGATGGGTACTGATGGAATGAGGAGGCCGCTGGCGAGCCAAACAGCGATGGCATAGGCCACGGTCGCTGGCAGGGCAAAGCGGCTCTCGGCCACTTGGTTCTGTGTGCGCTTCTGCATTTATAGGTCCGCGCCAATATCGCGGCGGAAGTAGCGGTCGGTGAATTGTATCTTCTGTGCTTCGGTGAATGACTTCTTTAGGGCCTCGGCCTTGTCCTTCCCGTATGACGAGACGGCGATGACGCGGCCACCGTTGGTCACTACCTGTCCGTCTTTGAGTGCCGTACCGGCATGAAAGACGATGCTGCCTTCTACCTGGTCGATGCCTGTGATGGGGTAGCCTTTCTTATATGCCTCGGGGTAGCCGCCGGAGACGAGCATGACGCAGACGGCGGCACGTTCGTCGAACTCCACCTGATACTGGTCGAGGTTACCATTGGCCACACCCTCAAACAGGTCAACGATGTCCGACTTCAGGCGTAGCATGACAGTCTCGGTCTCGGGGTCGCCCATGCGGCAGTTGTACTCGATGACCATCGGCTCGCCAACTCCCCGCCCCTCTGAGGTGTGGGATGCCGAAGGCAGGGTGGGGTAGGTGTTGATGAGCCCGAAGAAGATAAATCCTTTGTAGTCAATGCCTTCTGCTGCCAGACCCTCGACGGTGGGACGGATAATGCGGTTCTCTACCTTCTGCATCCACTCCTTTGTGGCGAAGGGTACGGGCGATACACTGCCCATGCCGCCGGTGTTCAGGCCCGTGTCGTGCTCGCCGATACGTTTGTAGTCCTTGGCCTCGGGCAGAATCTGGTAGTGCTTACCGTCGGTTAGCACGAAGACGGAGCACTCGATGCCGCTGAGGAACTCCTCGATGACGACGCGGCTGCTGGCACCCCCGAACATACCACCAAGCATCTCCTGCAGTTCCTTCTTGGCCTCGTCGAGTGTTGGCAGGATGAGTACGCCCTTGCCGGCGCAGAGACCGTCGGCCTTCAGCACGTAGGGAGGCTGGAGGGTTTCGAGGAACTTCAGACCCTCTTCCAGATGCTCGCCATCAAAGGTCTCGTAGCGGGCGGTAGGGATGTTATGGCGCTGCATGAAGCCCTTGGCAAAGTCCTTCGAGCCTTCGAGTACGGCACCGGCCTTTGACGGGCCGATGACGGGAATGTCCTTGGTGCGGGGGTCGTTCTTCAGGTCGTCGTAGATGCCCTTCACCAACGGGTCTTCGGGGCCTACAACCACCATGTTGATGCCCTTCTCAACGACGAATGCCTTGACGGCCTCAAAGTCGTCGGCTTTCAGATTGACGTTCTCTGCAACAGCAGAGCGACCAGAGGTCGAGCGTTCGCCACAATTACCAGTACCAGCATTACCTGGGGCGATATACAGTTTCTCACACTTGGGGCTTTGGGCAATCTTCCATGCCAAGGCGTGCTCTCGGCCGCCGCTGCCTAACAAAAGTATTTTCATAATCTTTTTTTATGGGATATATGGGCTAATGGGGTAAATGGGACTAATGAGATATATGGGGCTGCTAATGGACTTATTTCAGATAATCTTCAAAGTATTGGGTGATGCGTTCGTGCAGGTGGACAGAGGCGTGGCCCCGCATGTTGTGCTCCTCGCCGGGGTAGGCGAAGAAGTCAGGCTGGGTACCAGCTTTGATGCAGGCATCGAGGAACGACAGACAGTGCTGGGGTACGACGGTGCGGTCGTTGTAGCCTGTGATGATCTGGAGTTTTCCCTTCAGGTTCTTGGCCTGTGGGATGAGGCTGCACTTCGCGTAGCCCTCTGGGTTGGACTGCGGGGTACCCATATAACGCTCGCCGTACATCACCTCGTACCACTGCCAGTCGATGACGGGACCACCGGCTACACCCACCTTGAATACGTCTGGGTAGTTGGTCATCAGCGAGATGGTCATGAAGCCGCCGTAGCTCCAGCCGTGGACACCGAGACGGTCGGCATCGACGTAGGGCAGCGACTTCAGGTAGCGGACACCCTCCATCTGGTCGAGCATCTCCACCTGTCCGAGTTGGTGCCAGGTTGCCTGTTCAAACTCACGTCCACGGTTCTCAGAGCCACGGTTGTCGAGAATAAAGACGATATAGCCCTTCTGTGCCATATAGGTCTCCCACGAACGGCTGGCCCAGTGCCATGACGCCTGTATGTTGTGGGCGTGAGGGCCGCCATAGACATAGACAACGGTGGGGTAATGCTTTGTGACATCGAAGTCGGCGGGTTTTACCATGCGGTAATAGAGGTCGGTCACACCGTCGGCGGCTTTGATGCTGCCGCACTCGAAGATAGGCTGCTGGTAGCCAGCCCATGGGTCTTTTGCCTCTAAGAGGTTCGTATGGCGCGGGGACTTAGTAGTGATGTCCACAACGTCGATGACCCGTGGCCTTGTCGGCGTGGAGTATCTGTCGATGAGGAGATTGCCAGATGGTGACAACTCACCGTTGTGTACGCCGTCCACCGTCTCCAACAGTTTGACAGTGCCAGCCATGCTGACGCTGTACAGCCTCTGGTGCAGGGGATGCTCCTTGTTGGCTTTGATGATGACACTCTTCTGCTTCGTGTTAAAGCCTAAGACATCCAGGACAACCCACGGGCCGGAAGTCAGCTGTTTCAGCAACTTTCCATTTGTGTCATAAATATATAGGTGGTTGTAGCCGTCGCGCTGGCTCTGTAGAATGAACTTCGTCTGATCCCAGGGCAAGAACTGTATGGGGTGCAGCGGCTCGACGTACTTGTCACAGGTCTCGCGGTAGAGCTCACCCTTGCAGTCACCGGTTACGGCATCGTAGCTGACGAGACGGCAGTCGTTCTGGGCACGGTTCAGTTCCAGCATATACACGGTCTTCGCGTCGGGACTCCAAGCGATGTTGGTGAAATAGCGGTCGGTGGGGTCGCCAGCTTTCAGATAGACGTTTTTCTCCGTCTTTATGTCATAGATGCCGACGGTCACTTTGTGCGATGTCATGCCGGCCATGGGGTATTTGTCGGGTTCGTAAGTGGCCTCGCGGGGGAAGACATCCACCTGCGGATAGTCGGCAACCATGCTTTGGTCCATGCGGTAGAAAGCCAGACGCAGGCCGTCGGGACTCCAGAAGGTGCCCTTTGTGATGCCGAACTCGTCGCGATGGACGCTCTGGCCATAGACAATTTCACGTGAGCCGTCAGTGGTGAGCTGATGCTCGTGACCCTCGCCGTCGGCCACATAGAGCTGGAAGTTCTTGACGTAGGCAGTAGCCCGCGACACAGGATTCCAGTCGTTGGCTGTCTGGCCGGAGATGCTGTCCTGCCACACCATCTTCTTTGCCTTGAAGTCCACCAGGATATATGCCTTGCGGTTGCCCACGGCCACCAAGGGCTTGTCAGGGTAGGGGAAGGTGGCGTTCGTCAGGTGGCGGACGTATCGCACACTGTCGTCGCTCTCGGCCCAACGGTTGATGTCATCGAGTGTGAAGAGCAGTTTTTTCTTGCCAGTCTTCGTGTCTATCAGGTTACACTCCTCCACATCTGTCTGCACCAGCTGGTCGCCCCACCATGTGAGCCACATGTTCTCGGGCTGCATGTTGTGGTAGTTCGTACCGCCGAAATTCAGG
>Ga0326514_10002467_pt1 | contig 11778 bp, 9 predicted proteins | sample 3_2548_0518_D_FD_203653 | JGI IMG/M metagenome (GOLD analysis project Ga0326514, IMG submission 203653) | Bovine rumen microbial communities from UC Davis, California, United States - 3_2548_0518 | ecosystem: Host-associated > Mammals > Digestive system > Stomach > Rumen | place: USA: California... | reverse complement strand
CCAAACGCTTGTGGTTGGGTATAATATTACCGTTGCTATATGTAGCAAAGGCTTTGATACCAACATCAAGACCAATTACAGCGTCCGTAGGTTCAAGCGGTATGGGTTCAAAATCTACGTTAAGGACGGCAAAGTATTTGCCTGTGGGTGTACGCTCAATAGTCGCATTATTGATATGACCAATTTCCATAGACTGCTTAACTTTTACAAAGCCGAGCTTTGGAAGTTTTAGTTTACCATCTACAATGCGAATATTATCACCTTGATTAAGTGTTCTGTAACTCTGATGGTGATTATGCTTACTCTTGAAGCAAGGATATTTGCCTAAGTGCATAAAGAAGTTTTGATATGCTCTGTCTAAATCACGCAGAGCTTGCTGTAAAGCTATACTATCTGCTTCTTTGAGGAAAGCATACTCTTCTTGTTGCTTCATTTCTGTAAGCATAGCGCTGGTAGCTGTATAGTTGGCTTTCTCGCCAGCTTTGTACTGAGCTATTCTGTATGCAAGCCCCTGATTATAGATGAAGCGAACACAACCGAGAGTACGGTTTATTAAGTTTTGTTGTTCCTTATTTGGATAGATACGAAACTTTATACCTTTGTTCATAGGACACCTAAATTTTACGCACATAAACAAGAAAGGGGAGCGGCTTTCATCCCATTATTAAAATAGTGGGTTTCCCCGCCGCTGATTTATAAAGAACAAGCTGTGTCTGGTTCTTATGAACTATTTTTAATTCTGAACTTCCGTGGAGCTGGTGGACGGTTTTGAACCCCGACCTGCTGATTACAAGTCAGCCGCTCTACCAACTGAGCTACACCAGCATATAACGCCTCCGGGGTTGACATTCCATTTATAGGTGGGTGTCTACTGCCGGAGACTTTTCGCGGTTTATCGAGCTATGATTAAAGGTTGCTAACATTGCCTAAAATTTCACCCGAATGGCTGTCTATCATCAGCGACCCATTAAACCTCGCTCACCCAGCCGTGCGATGAGCGATTAAGGCGAGATTAGATTTACGTCCTCACTCACTTGGACAAAACAATTATTGGTGAGGATTTGCACCTCGCATGATAGTTGTCGCCTACCCGCCCCGATTCTTGGTTAGAGTGCCGAAGTTGCTTGTTAACGCAACGTATTCTCACATATGGTGAGCGCTGAACATCTCGCTATCCGACACGACGTGCGTCTACCTTTTCCGCCACAATAATTGTCTTTATATAAATCATCGCGAATAAAACCCGTATGGGTATAAAAGTGTTTATAGCTTAGAAGCGCACCTGAAATGGCATAAAGTGTTTTCGCGACGAGATATATTTAAACAAATGGTTCAGCGGGGAAATTAAATGACGGCATAAGCTCAAGCTTAAACTTATTCTTAGCGTGCATTTCGTCAATACGCGCCTTGATTCTGTCGTTGCCGCAAGTTCCCCACCTAATATACTCGTTAAGAACCTTGTAAGAAAATCCGAGATTATCTTCGTCGGTTTTACCGCAAAGACCATCGGATGGCGTCTTCTCAACCAACGCCTTTGGTAATCCACAAGCAATTCCCAGAAGGACTACCTCTTCTGTTGTAAAATTGGACAGCGGACTAAAATCACCTGCACTGTCACCATAACGCGTTGAGTAACCTACCCAATCTTCAGAGAGGTTGCAAGTATTGGCAACCCTGCCGTTGTTGGATTGTGAAACAGCGTACAGAGTTGCCATTCTAATCCTTGCTGGAAGGTTGATGCGTGTCTGGTTTGTTACCTTAAACGAGTGGGTTTGCGCAACCTCATTGTTCCTGATAATGCTGTTATAAATTTCGTTAACGGCATAATGGATATTAATAATCGAATACCTGATACCCAAAAATTTGACCAATGCCAATGCGTCATCCATGTCCTTTTGGACTCCATTCGGCATGAGCACACCGATAACTCTGTCCTTCCCAAGAGCTTCAACACAAAGTGCTGCTACGACAGAGCTGTCCTTACCGCCGGAAATCCCTACGATTGCGTTACATCCGTGACCGTTATTATCGAACCATTCTCTAATCCAATTAACAACCTGCGTTTTGATTTCAGTTGCCATTTCGGTAAAGTGATTCAAATAATCCTCGTATGTTGTCATTAAAAATTACCTCCATGCAGGACACTTCTAACCTCAGAGAGACTTTGCACCCTCAACATTTCGCCATTCCTAAATACGGGCTGGAGCATTTGGGTAGGAGTGCGGCAGGCGTCTTCCCATGTAAACTCGTCCTTGTAGCAAATCTGTCCTGAATCTTCGTAGACAACGCAGCATCCTTTCTGAGATTTCTTGAATCCGCCTTCCTTCGGGTTCTTGAAAATCGGAGTCGGCACGCCATCGATTTCACAGTAAGTTGCTTTAATGCAGGACGAGAATGTATCTCTGGTAAACGGCTTAAGCACGCCATTTTCCTCGATGCACTGGAACGAAAACGATCCAACTCCCAACGCCACATTGGAACAGGCAAAACCGTTTTCCTCAAGGATTTTGTAAATCGTCTCGCACCGCTGCACAGTAATGCTATCACCGTAGATAGCCTTAACATGTGGATTAAGGACTTTATATCCCTTAGAATTCACAGTTCCGCCGAAGATATCCCACAGTTTAAACACTGTCTTGGTTACCACTTCTACGCAATCGCCCGAGTCTCCTCTCATTAACATGCACCCATCATGCTCAAGGATTTCCTTCTTAAGCTGAGGAAGCACGTTATCAATAATGTTCCAGTAATCATACGAATCCAGAACAGCAGAGAACGACGTGTGCGGATAAATCTCTGTGAGCAATCTACGAAGCAGCGTGATCTCGTCGCCATCAACCGCGAAGTTTGAGCACATAACAGAGTGCTCGGTGGAAGCTGCGCCGAACGCCACAGGTTCCTTCGTGCAATCGCAGTTATAATACTGCTCAAGATAAGGAATGGTCGGAACAGTAGCTGTATTCAAGAACGACAGGCACCATCCTGCGCCAGCTTTTGTTGCAGACGCAAGGCATTCTTCGCCTCTGAAATCAAAAGCACCAAGCGCCCTCGCTCTCGGGACGGTATCATCGCAGGTCTTATCGTAGTACTCGTTCACAATTTGGCGATAAGTGTAGCCAACAGTTGCAGCCAACATTGGATGCCACATTTCAGCAGAGATGAGAGATTCTAAAGCTTGCGGAAGCCATGCGAAGTCCTTATGAGTATTAGTAATTCCGAACATCGGAACATGCATCGGTACAATTGTACCTTCAGGCAACGCCACAACTTCAATCGGCAAATAGCCAAGCTCATGAAGCTTTTCAATTTTTTCGATACCATAGACGCCCTCGCCAAGAGTGGCATCCATGATACGTTTGTATTCGGAAATCACCTCATCCAGCGGCTTACCGAAAAATTCTTCGTTGAAGTAATCAATCAGGTATTCTTTAAGAAAACCTTGCAACCCGAACATTACCACCCCGTCCCAGCGTTTTACGCGGGACATTCGTGGTGTAAAATATGAAACTGACTTATTAATCTTCTTCGGCAGCATCTCAGCGTGAACAGCCTTATAGAAATCAATAAGCAGCATTGGAACAGTTTTAAACATACATTCTCCTTATACAGCGTAGTGAATATTCTTCGACGGGCGACGCTTGATTGTCAGACATTCTACCGAAAGCTTTTTGTATTCTTTGACTACCTTCTCAAACTCGCTATTGTCATCATTATTGTCATATTCGATGGTGATTTCTCCACCCTGAATCACATAACATCCAACGTCGGCTGAGAATATTGCGTCGGTGACATCAAAACCAACAAGCGCAACACCCTCCCACTTCTGGTCTGACACCCACATTTTGTATTCCGTGCGGTCTTCATTGAACATGTCAATATACACGCTCTTGGCACAAAGGGCTGCGCCGTTGGAGTAATGAACAGTGACATTGTAATTCTGCTGTGAATCGAGGTTGATAATGTTAAGGTCTGCAATCGCATCTTTGAATTTATATCCGTTGCTGATTTCAAATGCAATCGCTCTGAGGCAATCGTAATTGAGGTCAACCTTCTGAGAGAAATCAACAATATCAGTGATTTCTCCATACATTTCTTCAGGAATTTTATCCTTCATGTACTCCTCGATCTCTGCCGGAGTGGGATAATTAAACCTGAAGTGGTAGTGGAAGCGACCCGGGCGGTTTACCAGAAAATCATTGAGTTTGTTAAGGCTGTTGCATGTAATAACATACAGTTTCTTTCCTGTAGACACTCCATCAAACAGCGTGAGAAGCTCAGTCTGCGGAGACGCATGTCCATCGCCAGCCTTTACTTCTCCAAACGTCTTGTCAAATTCGTCAAACAGAACAACGACTTCCTGCCGGATGCTATCTAAATATGACGCGATTCCACGATAGTATCTATCAACGATAATCAGCGGGATACCGCGCTTGATTGACTCGATACTTAAAATCTTTGCGAATAAAGATTTGCCGATTCCTTTGTCGCCGCTGAGAATGACGCCAAGGTTTCTCTGGAATTTATTAAAGGCATCGAGAACCTTTTCAACTTTATTGATATGAACCCCGTAAACCTTTTCATTTACCTCGATGTCAGTAAACTTCTGAAGGTAAAATCCTTTCTGCTCCGCGCATCTTACGACATAAGCCTGAGCAGGAAGCTGGTCGAATGTCTGTAAAGTATCTGAGTAAATGTCGAAAATTTCTCCAGTAGTTATTACTTTCATAACGGCAACACCTCAATCTTTTCTGAAAGTCCATTTTCTTTCGCAAATTTCTGCGCTTCTGCAGTAAAAATGCTATCCGTAGTGAACACCTTTTCGATCAACTCGCTCGAGAAAACCTCTCCTTTAAAGATAGTTTTCTCACAATGGGTAACGTAAAGGTAAATCTTGCCTGCGCCAAGCTCCCTGAGCTTTTTGGCGCTATGGTAAAACGTACCACCCTTCGAACTAATGTCGTCGATTATGATGACGTTTTTACCAGCCACGCCAACGCCATTATCCATGACGGAGAGCCCTTGAATCTTGCCCGTCTGCCAGTCGCGCATCTTCACGCCAAATGCATACGGCAACTCCGCTTGGCTCGAATATCGCTTCATTGCTCCTTCATCAGGGAAAAACGCAATCAGGTCTACCCCGCCCACTTCTCTGGCAACTGCTTTTATCGCCGACTCGATGTATTTTTTCGGCGATAAAATAACCAGATTGTCGAACAACGCCTCGCTAACTGAGGAATGAGGGTCAAGCACACGAACGGAATCAAATCCGAGCCAATTGATGAATTCCGCAAAATACTTCAGCGTAAAGACATCTTCAGCGCTCTTTACTCTGTCCTGTCTGGCATTCGGAATGTACGGCATATCAAGGGCTATACGCGTTCCCGGGCAGACACGTTCGTAGTGGCGTTTAATAAACATCAGCGCCGACATTTCGCTGTCATTCTCGTATTTCCACGAGATAACAATATCATCTCCGTGAGAAACTACCGGAGGATGGATAAGCGGCGTTGAATCGGGGAAACGACCAACGTGAACTGTTACATTATTAACTTTAAGCACCGGCACCCTCCAGAATAACAATCTGGCATGAAGCCATCGTACGGAGAGCTGCGTCATGAGCCTCGGGAGTTACGCCTGCACAACAACTTGCATCAACAGCAATGTCGGTTTCCGGAAGTGCTGCCTTGAGCAGCATTGCGTTGCTAACAACGCAGATATCCGTGCATAATCCGACAAGCTCGATATAATCGTAACGCGCAGTTACAGCTGCCTGTTGCAACTTTACGCTTCCAAATGTAGGCTTGTTGAGAAACATTACCGAACCTCCGTTACCTTTGTTCTGGAGAGCGTTGAACACGTCGGTGTCAATGCAGTGCCCGTCGGTCGACAAGATGCAATGCGGGATGGGCAGGAAATGTCCCTCTCTGGTGTTAAGATAGTTGTCATCGTGCGTATCCAAGGTGGCAACGATGTCACCGTCCCAGCCCTCAATCTTTTTAATTACGTTCGGGACGATCGCCTGAGCCTCCGCAGTTCCCAAGGAACCGTTGATGAAGTCATTCTGCATATCGACCACGACCAAAAGCTTTCTCATAACATGGCTTCCTTTCGTTGTTTTTTAGTCCAAAAACTCATACTGTAGTACGATTTACAACTTAAAAGTTGTAAGCTCTTTCAAAACCCATTGTGCTGCAACGGTTTTCAGGTCAGCCCTTATAAAGGAATACCACCTCTATTGAATGCTCAAAACAGAACAATAAAAAGCCGCCAAACACACCGCATGAGACGCGGCAATCCTGTATGTATTATCCAATGGAGAGCATGAAATAGAGGTGCCTAATGACGTAAACTAAATCTGGAACTAACCCATTGTTGGGATAGCCGTCGGCTGCTTACGCAGTCTCCAACATTGAGCCGACAGCCCACGGTTTGATTAACTCGTAGATGTCCTGATCGCAGACGCACTCGACCGTATTCCAATCGACCGTATTGAATTCCGTGCTTTTGCCGTGAGCGAAGCACAACGCCGTCATGGCGAGCTTACTCTTACCGCTGATGCTCCAAGCACAGCCGTTCTCGTCCTTACCTTCCAAGCGAACGTCGCACTGCACGCTGCCCATAGCGGAAGCGAAATCCTCAATATCCTTTACGGTTACAAGTTCAATTTTCTGTCTCATGTCAAACTCCTCCAATTCGTTTTTAAAAATCTTTATTATATATTATCGGATATAAAAAATAGAGCAGATGGTTTCCGAGGTCTCTATTTTAATCTCATTTATGCCATTATCCATAAATGGACAAACCAAATTCATTTACAATTAACATTGTTATTACTTGGAAGTTCAGCCAGTTGTCTTCCCGGCTTTCGAGTCTTGAAATCCCACTTTCTAAGTTTATGATGCGCTAAGTTGTTGCACTGCAACCCAGCGTTTGCTTTAGCAATTGAGGAGGTTGTTCCTGGATGGCATTTATCCGGATACCCATCATTCCAGCATTGCTGGCTTTCTGGGTTTTACTCCCACAAGTCGTCACTTCTGCTATCAGCAAGAAGCCGCCGAAGCGTATGCATTGTAAATGATTTATGTAAATGTGTAATTCATTGGTCATTTTAGGTTTCTTGAGAGGGGCATCTGCCTTCAGGCGTCTTACCTCTGATAGGTTGAATTGTTGCATTGCAACACCCAATACTTTCAGATTCTTCTGAAGAGCGATGGAGGATGAGCTGTACTCCCGCACGCTGGAGATGCTTTTGCTCTCTCATAATGAAACTCCCGCTGTCAGCTAAGAGCACCCGAGGGTTATGTTTACACATTGTGTTTGTTTTGTTAATCTGCTAAACGCAAATCTGATTTAATCATCTCAGGGATATTCATGTTCACACTTTTGCAGACATGGTCGATCATTTTGTTGATGGTCGGCTCTTCTACCATTTTGTAGTAACTGATTCTTCCTGCTAACCTTTGTACTCTTGGCAGCTCCCACGGGTTTCCGTTCTTTTTATCCAAAGCGTAGCTATGGAGAGCTGCTTTCATACCACGCTTTGTCCTAAAACCCACGGTGATATTGTTGTCTTTATTTAACATTGTGCCGAGGTTCCAGTTAGAACCGCTCGAAGAACCATATCTTGTCTTTTGGGTGTTGATTGAGAACGGGGCGTTGAAATCGTTGAGGATAGAGATGAACACTCTTTCGACATCGCTTGGATTGAATGAATATTTAGACGAGATGATTGAATCATCAGAGTATCTCGTGTACACGTACGCCTGATTGTTGAAGTTTCTCAATGTCTTTGTCACATGATAATCAATAGGGATCATCATCACATTGGTAAGCATCGGAGAGAGCGGCGTACCTTGCGGAAGCACTCCATTAAGGAACCCGAGTTCAAGAGCCTTCTCTAATTCCTCCCTGCCTGCCTTGGATTTAACGATTTCACAGAAAGGGAAAACCATGGAAAGCATGTTCATCACAAATGGGAGCGTTGTAGAACCAAAGAAGTTGCTGAAGTCAAGCTTCAAGAACCACTTACTCTCATTTTTCTGATGACGCTTCATAGCTTTCAGAGTGCTACGGTCTTTGATGTAGGCAAACGCTGATGTATGGTATAAGGCGCCACATTTGCCCTCCAAGAGGTCTTTGAGGTTAGCGAGTATAATTTTAAGGCTATAATTTGGAGCGTCTATACGACGAAATCCAGCCTTAATGCAAGCATTCATATCTATCTTGCTGACATCAAAACCAGACTGACTCAGCTTGGATAAAATATAAGATTCAGCCTCGGAAAATAAATCCTCGTGCGTCTGAGTCGGGTGCTGCCTTAACAAAGGCTTCAGTCCTTCAGAAATAACACGGCATACCGCCTTGGCGTCACATTCAACATACCTGTTCTGGCTTTTGAAGAATGCATCGAATACTGATTTCATTCCCTTGTCACGCTTAGGCTGATAGAATGTGTTGTACAGCGTCACGCGGGGCTGCTGCCTTACAACCTCAGCAGCTCTGTTAAACTCCTTGAGAGCAAGTACCATTGATTTGATACTCACTTTGGCGAGAATTCTCTGGCTTACCTGTTCTGAGACATACGTTCTAGTATTAGATACGTTTGAATTAATCAGATGTGCCTGTGAGTCTTTGCCAAACAGGAACTCTTCGAGAGTCATCTGATGATACATTGGCGATTGTCTTACCGTAGTGTAGACCATTCTTATCTCCTTTCTTTTTTTGTTCAACGCAATTACATTTGTGTTTTAAGCTCATGGAGTACCGGATGCAGCCGGCAATTTGCATCTTTGCTTCCCACTTTGATGTTGCATCGCAACATTCCCAGTCTTCAGTGGCTGGACATCATCGTCGCCGATGACGTCGTCAGACTTACATTGGACTCTGTCCAACTACTCCTCTTCTCTCACAATACGAAACTCTCGCCATCGGCTAAGAGCAACCCAAAGGGTTAATACATTGCGTTTGTATATCCATAATCTAAAAGTTCCAAAGAACTTTTACGATTGGTGTTTTGATGTATTGAAAACTTTGGTTAGTCTCTTAAGTTTTACGTGGTAATGGAGCAATCTCCGCATTGCGGAATTACCTCGTAATACTTATGAGACTAACCTGTGTTTTCAATCGAAAAACACGTACTGTCATAGCGTTACTTCCGCCCTCGGCAAGGAGCGACCTTTTGGTCAATTTTCATTATGGATATGTTTTGATTAATTGTATGTAAATGCTTCATAAGCCCCTCTATTCGCCCCGAGAACCGCATCAAACACGCTAATAATATCTTTTCATGTGTGCGCTAAACGAGGCGACAGAGGGCGATTAAAACGATTTTAGAAACAGTCGCGGATACCGTTGAAACATGAGTCGTTGACCATGTGCCACAATCCTTTTCCCCTAACAAAGTTAAGGAAATTGTTGACTGCCATGCCTGAGATTAATCTCACCGTTGTACAGACTCCCAAGGTGACACCACATGCAGACACAGGAGTTTCCTCCTTTGCTTCATCATGCGAGAACTGCATGGTGGCGAGGAAGTTTTTCTTAGCCTTTGTGTTGTTCCACTCAGCTGCATAATGTTGACCGGACTCAAGCAGAGTCCTTACGTCGAACATTGCGACCACATTTGGAGAATGCATATGCTTTTCCACGATATCGCGGCGAAGCTCGATGTTATCTACAGCGAGGAAAACAAACCCCGACATCATCTTTCCCTGCCAACCTTTCGGCTCAAGATGGATTTCGTGGATAATTTCGGGATTTATATCTGTGAGGATCTCTTTCAGCGCTTCAACCTTCGGCATACCGACATGCTTATTGGTATACATCTGATTGGCGATGTTATGCGGTTCAACGTCATCGAAATCCCACAACGTAAACTTCGTGAGTCCATTTCTGGCAAGGTTTTCCGCAATCGTAGAGCCTACCGAACCACATCCAACAATGTGGATGCGCTCGGTTACAGTTTCGGGTTTGAAATACTCGTAAGATTTACTTAAATCCATTCTTGCACCTCCAATTAACGCTTGACGTAATCGTAAAGGTTGATGTCCTTGGGTACTTTCCTCCTACCTTTACGCTTTCCGCTTTGCTTGTCGGCTTTTGCCTTTTCGCCCTTACCGCCGGACACGAGAGAAGCCGGAGGCGTAGTGGGTTTCGTTTCTGTTTTGGCAGCAGGTGTTGTTGTGGCAGGCGTTTTTGCGCCAGCTGTTGCAGCAGCCTTCGTGTTGGCAGAGTTGTAAGTGCTCTGGTATGTCGACCCGTAAGCAGACGTTCCTGCATATCCGCCGTATGTATAGCCGTATCTTCTTGTCACTTTGCTTCTCGCATCGCTCACGAACGCGTTGATATCAACACCGGCAATGTCGATCTCACAGTCGGCGGTATCGAACAAGATATTCTTCTTGAAATCGTAAATCATTATCGTCTTATCGCCTTTTTTGTTCCATATCATGAAGATGTAGAACATGTCGTCGTCGAGCCTGTCGAGGATGCCGTCATAGAGGGTGTTGTCTACAGCAGACGGTGTTACGCCCATGTTGACATGAGAATGACCCTGCATCCGCAGGTTGTTGAATGTATCATCATCCAGATCCATGAGCCATTTCTCGTATCTCTGTTGATCGGTGGTTACCGTAGCGCCGGTAACGGTCTGAGGATACACAAAGATGTCACCGATGTAATACTCGTCTTTGCTTTCGTCGTCATCTCTGTAAGCAGTGGCGTGCCAAGCCACCTCGTCGGAGAAGCTGTTGATGAGAGCAGTCATTTTTACCCATGCTTCGCCAGAGAAATGAATCTTGGCTTTACGATTAATATTTACAAACTGCTTCGTGAACGTTATCTTGCCGTTGATAATGCGGGAATGACGTAAACTCTGCATAAACTCTTCGTAAATACTCGGAAAATCTTGCGCCGAAATTTTGATAATTTTACTCATTTGCAGTTGCTTCTCCTTCCTTGTTCTGAGCGTGCAGCCATTCAATTGCCTGCTTGGCTTCAACTACTGAACCATCAGGCAATTGGATGCACTTATGGTTAACTCTGTCGTTGCGCCCCGCAAGACACTGCATAAACGTATTCATTACAGTGCTGTCCGCAAAGTTGATCGTCGCATTGGATGCAACACATTGCTCAACAGCGCCGACCATGTTGCCTTCATTAATGCACTCGGCGATAGCAGCAGAATGGGTGCCAAGGCAATGGTAGCCCCAAAGATGAGGATTCGGGATGTAATCAGCATATATTGTTTTGTTGTAGTCGCGACCGGAAACTGCGGAAACATATCCATCAGTTTTCAGTTTGAATGTTCCACATGCCTGAATATGCAGAACCTGATCAACGAAGATGGCGAGCATTAACATTTTCCAATCCTCGTTACTGATGCCAGCGCCGCGATTATAGCTGTAGATAAAGCTCGTTTCTTTATTGATAGTCTTTTTCGCAAGCTCCTCATTGTAATACACAAGCTGACCGCGAACGGTAAACTCGATAGTCGATCCGCTTGTATTTTCAAGGTCGAGGTTTTTGTTACATAAGAAGTACTCCATAATTTCATCAGGAGAATTCTTAGTCATCTCAATCAGCGCATTGAGATTTAGCATTCTTTCGTTCCTGCGAGATACCACCTCGGCGATCTGGCGCAGATAGGAGTCGATGGAGCCGTTGTCGCTCTCAATATTCGACTTGAGCTCTGCTATTCTTCTCTCATTACCACGAGCCTCGAATCCTTTCAGGCGTTTTCTGATGATAGAAGAACGAATATCAATCTTTTCGAACATC
>Ga0326514_10002466_pt1 | contig 11780 bp, 9 predicted proteins | sample 3_2548_0518_D_FD_203653 | JGI IMG/M metagenome (GOLD analysis project Ga0326514, IMG submission 203653) | Bovine rumen microbial communities from UC Davis, California, United States - 3_2548_0518 | ecosystem: Host-associated > Mammals > Digestive system > Stomach > Rumen | place: USA: California... | reverse complement strand
AGCCCCCGCATCCGGCATTCAATGGCCGCCAGCGTCAGCAGGTAGGTCCACAGGAAGAATTTGGCGATGCGCTTCTGCGAGGCGTTGCTGCCGCAAAGGCCTTCTATGGCGTCGAAGAGCCGTGCGGCCAGGGAAAGGATGGTGGCAGTCATGGGCTGGGTGCTTCCTTTGGTGTATTCGCGTGAAAATGCGGGCAGAAATGGATCTTGCCATGCGTGGCGCTTGGACGTATGGTCCTTTTTTTAAAAAATCTCTAGTCAGCCTCGCTTTCGAGGGGAGGGTTGTTCCATGCCGCAGAAGGGCCCCCACATTTCCATATCGCCTGACTTCGTCGTCAACCGCATCCTGCGCATCAACATCGACGACTTCGAGGGCTGGCCCGAATCCGTGAGGCAGCTTGCCATCTCCATTGCCGAGGAGCTTTTCCTTGCGGCCTACAACCCCTTTGTCAATGCGGACACGGTGCGCTCGAGCGTGCAGGAGCGCTACGAGCGCGAATCCATTTCCCTGGCCCACTACTATGCCACCGTGATAAGCGAAGGCATCACGATGTTCTGGTCGGCCCACGAAGCCGAGCTCGAGTTCCGCAGCCACCTTATCGAAGAGCTGCGCAAGATCCTACCCCTCGAGGGCATTCTTTCCGATCCTGCTTCGCTCGTGGCCGCCGAGACCGACGCCACGGACCTGCGCATGGAGCTGCCCCTGGCCGTGGTCGAGCCCGACACCGCGGAGCAGGTGGCCGCTCTCGTCAGGCTCGCCAACGACCTCAAGTTCGCGCTCATCCCCCGCGGCGGCGGCTCCGGCATGACCGGCGGCGCCGTGCCCGCCCGCAAGCGGACGGTCATCGTCAGCATGACCCGCATGTCCTTCATCAAGAGCATCGATCTCGAGAACATGACCGTTGTCTGCCAGGCTGGCTGCATCACCAACAACGTCATCCAGGCCGTCGCCAAGGCAGGCGCCCTCTTCTCGGTCGATCCCGCCTCCAAGCAGGCCTCCTCCATCGGCGGCAACGTCTCCGAGAATGCCGGCGGCCCCATGGCCTTCGAGTACGGCACCACCATCGACAACCTGCTCTGGTGGCGCATGGTGACGCCCACGGGCGAGATCATTTCCATTGAGCGCGAAAAGCATCCGCGCCACAAGATCCTCCCCGACGAGACCGCCGTCTTCGCCGTCAAGGACATCAGCGGAGGCGTCAGAAGCATAGTCCACCTCAAGGGCAACGAGATCCGCCTGCCCGGCCTTGGCAAGGACGTCACCAACAAGGCTCTCGGGGGCCTGCCCGGCGTGCAGAAAGAGGGCACCGACGGCATCATCACCGAGGTCTGCTTCACCATCCATCCCAAGCCCAAGTTCAGCCGCGTCATGGCACTGGAGTTCTTCGGCCGCAGCATGCGTCCTGCGGCCGTCGTGGTCCGCGAACTCGTGGCTCTGCGCAACAGGATACGCGAGGAGGGCGACTACGCCCGCATCTCGGCACTCGAGGAGTTCAACGCCAAGTACGTCCAGGCCATCGACTACCAGACCAAGAGCACCCAGTACGAGGGCCAGCCCATCTCGGTCATCATCGTCCAGGTGGACGGCGACGATCCCTACCTGCTCGACAAGTGCGTCAACGACATCGTGGACGTGGTCGACAGGCAGGAGTTCGTCGACATCGCCGTGGCCAGGGACGAGGCCGAGGCCGAGCGCTTCTGGGAGGACCGCCACCGCCTCTCCCTCATCGCCAGGCGCACCTCGGGCTTCAAGATCAACGAGGATGTCGTCATCCCCATCACGCGCATTCCCGACTTTGCCCAGTTCCTCGAGCAGGTGAACCTCGAGTGCACGGCCCACTCCTACCGCAGGGCCATGCAGGAGATAGGCGCCCTCTATGGCTTCCCCATGGAGGACAAGGACTTCAACAAGGAGTTCACCTACGTCTCCAAGGCGGCCCTCGGCGGGGTGCTGTGCACCGACGTGTCCGACACCGAGCTGCTCCAGCGCTGCCGGGACTTCTTCGTCCAGCTGCGCGCCAAGTACCCCAAGCTCTCCCGCAAGATCGACAAGATAGAGGCCCGCATGGAGGCCTCCCGCCTCGTTGTGGCCAGCCACATGCACGCCGGCGACGGCAACTGCCACGTCAACATTCCAGTCAATTCCAACGACGCCGACATGCTCCGCCACTGCGAGGAAGTCGTCGAGCGCATCATGACCAAGTGTCAGGAAATGGGCGGCGTCGTTTCCGGCGAGCACGGCATCGGCATCACCAAGATCCACTTCCTCAGCCAGAAGCGCATTGACGAGTTCAAGGAATTCAAGGAGCACGTGGATCCGCGCGAGGTCATGAATCCGGCCAAGCTCGTCACCCACGACCTGCCGGTGCGCCCCTACACCTTCTCCTTCAACCGCCTCATCCAGGACATCTCCGAGTCGGGCCTTCCCGACAAGGACAAGCTCATCAGCATCCTGACCTCCGTGCAGACCTGCACGCGCTGCGGCAAGTGCAAGTCCGTCTGCCCCATGGCCAGCCCCGAGCGCTCCCTGCAGTTCCATCCGCGCAACAAGAACATGGCCTACGGCATGCTCGTCGAAGCCATCTACTACGCTCAGATCAACAACGGGCGCATCGACGAGGAGATACTCCGCGAGCTGCGCCGCCAGGTCGAGCACTGCACTGCCTGCGGACGCTGCATGTCCCAGTGCCCCATGAAGATTCCTTCGGGCGAAGTCGCCCTCACCCTGCGCGCCATGCTGGGCCACGAGGACGCCGGCGGCCACCCGCTCAAGGAAAAGGTGCTTGACTGGGTTGTCAAGGACGTGTCCCAGCGCGTGCCCAAGCTGGCCAAGCTGGCCTCCGTGGGGCAGAAGATGCAGAACCGCTTCCTGCACTTCGTGCCCGAGTCCTGGCGCAGGCGCCTGGAATCGCCGGCCTTCTCCGGACCCGGCCCCGCCATGGGCTACACCAACCTCTACGAGTCCCTCAAGGTCCATCGCGGCAACGTCTTCGCCCCCGCCGGCTTCAAGGAGGGCATGGAAGCCGTCCTCTACTTCCCGGGCTGCGGCGGCGCCCTCTTCTACGACCGCATCGGCCTCTCGACGGTCATGCTCCTGCTCAAGGCAGGCTATGCCGTGGCCGTGCCGCCAAGCCATCTCTGCTGCGGCTATCCCCTCCTCGCCGCCGGCATGGAAACCGAGTACGAGGACAACAAGGCAAGGGACCGCCAGTACCTGGCTTCCATGCTCCGCAGCCTCGTCCAGAAGGGCTTTGCCTGCAGGCGGATCGTGACCAGCTGTCCCACCTGCCTCGACAGCCTCGAGCGCTTCGGCCTCAGCGAGGAGTTCCCGGATCTCGAGATCATCGATGCCGTCCAGCTCGCCCTGCCCCGTCTCGAGGAATGCGTTCCTGTGGACGAGCGCAGGACCCTGCCTGCCGGCACCAGCCTTCTCTACCACGGCTCCTGCCACTGCCCCTGGGCCGGCGTGCACCGCGTCAAGGGCCACCAGATGCTCATGAAGGCGGTCAAGGCCTTCAGCGGCGCCGAGCTTGTCCTGTCCCCCGGCTGCTGCGGCGAGTCGGGCATGGGAGCCATCACCTCGCCCGAGATCTACAACCGCCTGCGCGAGCGCAAAATCAAGCGGCTCAAGGCAGCCATGGGCGATTCCTACGACGGCGTCTTCCTCGTGTCCTGCCCTTCCTGCAAGATCGGCATCGCCCGCTGCCTCATCAACCTCAAGCGCAAAAACCACGTCGTGCATGTGGCTGAATTTATAGCCGGCGTCATCGACGGCGAGGAGAGGCGGCAGAGCTTCAAGCGCAGGGTTCAGGAAGCCCGGGGCGAGGTCCGCGTCGTCCAGCTGGATGCGCCCGCCCCTGCATCCGCCAAGCCGGCCGCCAAGTCTGTTGACAAGGCCTTGAAGCCTGCCCTATAGCCATAAACACCTTGGAGAAGTCGCCTGCAGTATGGCTTCAGACGGCGTCTTCAGGGACGACAGCCCAAGTTGCCAAGCAACATACCCTGCCTGGGCGCGGCGGGTATAAGTCCTAACATGGAGGCTGTGACTCCCCTTTGCAAGGAGGGGGGTGCAGATCGACTATTATGACGAAAGCAGAACTCGTGGAAAAGATTAAGGCTAAGGCTGGGCTTGAGAGCAAGCTGCAGGCGGAGAAGCTCCTCGCCGCGTGCGTTGATTCGCTCCAGGAAACCCTTGCTGGCGGAGAGTCCGTGGTGCTGACGGGCTTTGGAACCTTCAAGGTTGCCGAGCGCGCGGCCAGGAAGGTTCACAACCCCCGTACAAAGGAAGAATTTATCGTGCCTGCTTCCATGGTTGTTAAATTTGTGCCTGGCAAGCAGCTCAAGGAAGGCCTGCAGTCGAAATAAGATGAAGGAGACTGCGGTGCGCCGAATTTTCATGCGGAAGGATGGCAGAGTGGTTTAATGCGGCGGTCTTGAAAACCGTTGAGGGTGCAAGCCCTCCAGGGGTTCAAATCCCTTTCCTTCCGCCAAAAAATTGTTTCATATAGCTTCGAAAAAGCCCGCAGTGCCTTGAGCAAAGCGGGTTTTTTTGTTGCCAATCAACTTTACACAACGTGACAATAAAAAAATTTAAGATCTGTTTTTTTGTTACTATTCTTATAAGCGAGGAACGTTGATATTATGCATAAAATCACATTATATCACGGAACTGCAGATAAAATAGTGACTCCTACGTTTGGACTTGGAAACGATAGACATGATTATGGTAAGGGTTTTTACCTAACAGATGATATTGAGCTTGCAAAAGAATGGGCTGTATGTAAACCAAACGAAAAAAATGGCTGGGTTCATACATATACACTTGACATCAATAATTTAAATATATTTGATTTTCAAAAAGTAGATATATTGACATGGCTAGCAGAATTAATGAAGCATAGAAACGCTTCAGATTCTAAAAGATATAAAATGCTAGCTACAAAATTTATAAGTAAATATGGTGTAGATATTAGTCATTATGATGTTATACGTGGATGGCGGGCAAATGCGTCATATTTTTACATAGCAAAAGAATTTGTTAGAGATAATGTAGATATAAACATATTAGAAGAGTTACTATCATTAGGTGGTTTAGGAATACAATATTGTATTAAATCAAAACTAGCATATGATAATTTATTTGAAATTAAGGAAGAATTATACAATATTGAATATTACAAATTTAATAATAAATATAATAAAAGAGATGTTGAAGCACGAAAAACAATGAAAGAATTGATAGATTCAGACAAAAATAAAGTTGAAAAAGTTTTTAGTACGCTAATATAAGGATATGAGTATGTATTCTGATTTACAGTATTATATAAAAGATGTTGTTGAAAATCAGGGAAAATTATTTGATTTTGTTGCGCAATCGTTTAAAAATTATGATACAAAAGATTTTATAAATACATATATGATAAGTAAAACAAGAAAAAGTATTGATAATGCAATGGCGTACGTTTGTACAATGGACCCATATGATCTGTGGGTGTACTTTTGTGAAACTGAATCTTATATGTTAAAAACAGGCAAATCTATGGATGGTTTTATCCCTGATTGGATAGGAGAATTTTATGCATATTATCAGTGGTTTTATAATATTCCAAGTGCAATAGTTGTTAAGAAGATTCCTGTAGATTTTTTAATAAATGCATATCATGGACTTCATGATTTAGATATTGATATTGCTGTGAAAAAGGTTGGTATTGTATGACAAATGTTGTATGCTTTCATAATCCAGATGAAGAAAATGGATATTTTAGCAATTGGTATATATCTAAATTTACTATTAGCGGTATAGAATTTTCTTCAGTTGAACAATACATGATGTGCGAAAAGGCTGTTTATTTTGATGATACAGATATAGCATCTCAAATAATGAATACAGATGATGTATTAAAAATAAAGAATCTTGGACGACAGGTGTCAGGGTATAATGATACTATTTGGAATGGTGTTCGTCAGATTGTTGTCTATGAAGGTCTATTTGCTAAATTTTCACAAAACAAAGATTTAATGAGTCTATTGCTAAAAACAGATAATTGCATGATTGCAGAGTGTGCTGTTAAAGATAAAATATGGGGTATCGGACTATCGATGAGTGATCCAAACAGATTTAATGTCAATAAATGGAATGGGAAAAATCTTCTTGGATTTACACTTATGATGATCCGTTCAAAACTCAATAAGAATTTAATATAGTTGCCATTTGTTGGAGCTGACGTGCTTTTCAGACAGACTGCCTGGAAGGTTTGCGCAACGTTCGTTGTCAGCCCTCCTCTGCCGAAGAGCTGAAGCTGCTTGCGCCTGCGTGCACGGCCTTTGAGCTCCCTCCCCTGTGGGCCGGCGAGCTGGCGCGCTTCCGGACGTTGCAGGCTGGCCTGCGTTCAGCAGCCCCCGCCGCCGCCACCGCCGCCACCGCTGCCGGCACCGCCCCCGCTGCTTGACGTGCTGCAGCTGCTGGAGACGGCGCTGGAAAAGCCGTCCGGCGAGAAGTTGTGGTAGACGAAGCCCACATGGTGCACGGAAGACTTTTCCCTGAAGCTGGCGAGCTTGTTCTCGAAGCGTCTGGCCCAAGCCTTTTCGAGTCCGAGGGCGCTGGCATAGGGGAGCATCTTGGTATAGAGGGCGATATTCTCTTCTGGCGGGTTCATCGTGTTGAGCCGGGGAGCTTCCGCGGCCTTGATGTACATGCCGAAGCCGGCGATCGCGGTCTGCAGATCCGCAAGCTCCCGCGTCTTCGACTGCATGAAGGGCGCGAAGAGGAAGGGCCAGAGCATGGCCCCGAAGAAGCAGGCGGCCTGGAGCGGCGTCGAGCTGGGGAGAATGGTCTGCACGGGCGAGAAGATCGCGGCGATGACGCTGTCTGTCGGCAGGACGATGAGGGGCAGAATGAGGAAGGCAAAGATCAGCTGCATGGGGAAGGTCAGCCAGTGCAGGGGCTTTGCCATGTCTATCTGGCGCGGTGCCATGAAGGGCAGAAGGGCGGCAAAGGCGAAGAGGGCGCCGACAAGCTTGAGGGCGTTCCAGGGAAAGCTCGGCCATGCAGGGCCTAAGACGCGCGCCAGCTGGGTGTGGAAAAGCTGGATTGCAGCGAGGAGGAAGAGGGGAACGGCGAAGCTGGCAAAGCGCAGGCGGAAGCCGTCAAGGAACTGCGTGCCGAAATCCTTGTCCAGCGCCTTGCTGCAGGCTGACTTGATGTCCTGCAGGAGACTGGCGTTGTCCTTGCTGATTGCGGTGGTGCCTTCCGGAAGCTTTTCCAGGGCAGCCTCCTCTTCCGGGCTTAAGAGGATCTGCTGGTTCGGCGAGGGGGCAAGGCGCGTCACGCTGTAGCCCTCCTTGGCATTGCCGGAGAGTTGGCAGCGGCCCTTGGCGTCCAGAGAGAGGAAGAGGGCGCCCAAGCCTTTGCTGTCGAGCCTGCAGTCGTTGGCAAGGTAGTGCACCTGGGCCGGCGAGAGGTTTGGGGCCTGGCGCTTGCCGTCAAGGCGCTGGGGCAGGCGCGGGGGGGTGAAGAGCGGCGCCACGGGGGCTTTCTTGGGATCGCGCCCCCAGCGCCACCACAGGAAGAAGCTGAGAAGGAGGGAGAGGAGGCAGGTTCCGGCGCACAGGCCCGTGAACAGTCTGTCCTCTTCCGGCCTGTAGAGCGCAGGCTCGGGCACGGTCCCCTTGGGGAAGGAGGCGCCGACGGTGAAGTGATGTCCCTGCCTGACGGGCGTCTTGGCCGTGAAGACGAAGCAGGTTTTGTCGCCGCGCTTTGCTTCGGCGAAGTCCACCGGCGAATCCGTCGAGCCGGCACTGCCGAGAAAGGCCAGCCCGTGGGAGAGCGGCGCGCCCTCGGCCGGCACGATGGTGCAGGAGGCCGCAAGCACTCCGCGCTCCCAGCCTGCGCCGGTGACGTTCCAGCGTATGCTGTCTTCCTCGGGGGCGAAGCCGGTCATGCCCGTCATCTCGTAGACAAGCTTGAAGGCGTGCATGCCGGGAGCAAGCCAGGCCTTCTTGTCGCGCAGGTAGACGGTGACGTTCTCGGTGCCGAAGTGGGCCTTGAGATCGTCCGTTCTGCAGGGCTTGCCGTCGATGGCGGCCTCGAGGACATGCAGGAAGGGCGCTTCCGCCATGCGGGCTGGCCGGCGGGAGGACACCGGCAGGGTGCGGAAGATGCCGTGGTTATGGTTGCCCTCGGGGATCTCCACCTGCATGAGTTCCGTGACCTTGACGGCGTCTTGCCGTGCAAGCTCAAGGGTGACGTCCATGGAATGGACCTGGACAGGCTTGTTGTCGCGCTGGGCGTGTTCTTCTCTGAAGGTCATGAAGGCGGCCAGACCGACAATGAGGACAACTATGGCGAATGAAATGACTTTGCTGCGCATGGGAACTCCTTTCTGGCTTTTTTCATAGCCGGCCGGCGGAGGGAAGGCAATGCTCCTTCCGCGGGAGCGGGGGTGGCTGTCAGCCGGCTTCCAGACAGGCGCCTTGCCGCGGCTCTCTTGGCAAGGCTGTCAATGTTTGTGCTCAGCGGGGCTGCTGGGCCGCTGTGTCTGCGCCTGCGGATACGTTGGCAAACGCATTGGAAAACAGCCTGAAATGCCGGAACAGCCTGCCCTGCGGCATGGCGGGAAGGTGGAGAGGAGGAGGCTGGCGCCCTGGCCGCAGGCATGGGAGACGCCATTGCCGAAGAAGGGCATTGACGCAAGGTCTGCGCCTGCATACGCTTTTCCTCCCCCCCGAGTCTCTCCGCTGCTGCCGGAGCGAATGGGCCTGCCTGGCAGGTCCTGCTCTGCCTTGGCGCCTCAAGTCCGCCCCTGCTTCTGCAAAGGCGCCCTGCCCTCCCCTTCTGCCTTCCAAGGAGTCTTTCCATGCCGCATGCAGCCAAGCGTTTCTTCCTGGCCGCCCTCCTCGCCCTCGCCTGCGCGCTGGCAGCCCCGGCTTCCCAGAGCCAGGCGGCCGAGGTGACGCTGCGCTTTGCCAACTTTCCCCCTGCCAGCACCTTCCCCTGCGTGTCCATGGACCACTGGGTCGCCGAGGTGGAGAAGCTGACGCAGGGCAGGGTCAAGGTGGACACCTTTCCCGCCGGCACCCTCGTGGACGCGCGCTCCATGGTGCGCGGCGTCATGCGCGGCCAGGCGGACATCGGCTGCCTCAGCATGGCCTACTTTCCGGGCATGTTCCCGCTCATGTCGGCCTTCGAGCTGCCTCTGGGCTTCCAGTCTGCCGAGAAGGCCAGCGTTCTGCTCCTCCAGGCCATCCTGAAGTTCCAGCCCAAGGAGCTTGAGAAGCTCAAGGTGCTGACGGCCTATACCTGTCCGCCCGCCCAGGTCTTCTCCCGCAAGCCCGTCGAGAGCCTCGATGCCGTCAAGGGCCTGCGCCTGCGCGCGGCCGGGATCCTCGCGGACGAGGTTTCCCTGCTCGGCGGAACTCCCGTCTCCATGCCCCAGTCCGAGGCGCCCGACGCCATTCAGCGCGGCGCCGTGGACGGCGTCTTCACCTCGCTTGACGTCGTCAAGGACCTCAACTACGCCGAACCCTGCCGCTTCGGCCTGCTTGTCAACATGTCCGTCTACCCCTTCATCGTCATCATGAACAGGAAGTCCTGGGACGCTCTGCCCGAGGACGTGAAGGCGGTCTTCGACGGCCTTGCCCTGCCCACGGCCCAGTGGACCGGCGCCTACGTCGATGCCCATGGCCAGGAGGCCCTGAAGTGGGGCAAGGAGAAGTACGGCATCGACTACAGGCCCCTGCCTGCCGAAGCCCGCGCCAAGGCCTTGGAAACCGTGTCGCCTCTGGTTGCCAAGTGGGAGGCGGACATGAAGGCCAAGGGGCTGCCTGCCTCGGAAATGCTCCAGTTCATCCGCGCCGGCCTGTAGCCTGCGGGCCTGGAAACGGGAGTCTCCCATGGAAGATGCGAAGACGGCGCCCGCCGGCTCCGGCGCCTGCCGCGTCCTGCGGGGCGTTGAGCGCTGGACGGTCCGGCTCCTTGCCGTTCCCTCGGCCATTGCCATAGCCGCGCTCTTCGCGCTGGTCTGCTTCAACGTGGCGGGCCGTTCCCTCGGCATACCCGTCAGGGGCGCCGTGGAGAGCTCGGGCGTGCTCTGCGGAGCCGGGGCTGCGCTTGCCCTTGGCTATGCCCAGCTCCAGCATGCCCACATCGAAGGCGGCGTGGCCGCGGCCCGGCTTCCCGCCTGGCTGCGGACCCTTTTCAACGGCCTGAGCCTGCTGGCGTCCAGCGCCTTCTTCGCAGCCGCGGCCTACGAGCTCTGGGATCTCGCCATGTTCGCCTTCGAGAGCGGAGAGACCGTGGACGGCCTTGGCGAGTGCTACCCCTGGTTCCTCGCCGCGTCTGCCTTCGGCTTTGCCGGGGAGGCCTGCGTCATGGGCTGCGCCTTCCTGCGCGCCGTCCTGTCGGGCGGGAAGGAGTAGCCGGTGGAAGCGCTGCTTTCTCCAGCCGGCCTCGCAGGCGCAAGCTTCTGCCTGCTCCTTGCGGCCGTGCTCTGGCTCAGGATGCCCATAGCCGTGCTGCTGGCTATCCTCGGCATAGGCGGGACGGCCCTGCTCAGCGGCACGGAAGCTGCCCGCTCGCTCCTCTCGACGGAGCTGTGGAGCTCCTTTTCCTCCTACGGCATGACGGTCGTGCCCCTCTTCATCTTCATGGGGCAGGTCTGCTTCTATTCCGGCCTCAATGCCCGCCTCTACAAGTCGCTGAACATTCTGGCTGGCCACGTGCCCGGCGGCCTTGCCGTTGCCACCCTGCTGGCCTGCGGCGGCTTTTCCGCCATCTGCGGCTCCAACACCGCCACGGCCGCGACCATGGCAGGCGTCGCCCTGCCCGAGATGCGCCGCTACGGCTACCAGGGGGCCTTTGCGGCCGGCACAGTCGCCGTCGGCGCCACCCTCGGCGTCGTCATCCCCCCGAGCGTTGTGCTCATCGTCATCAGCCTGCAGACGGGGCTTTCCGTCTCCAGGCTCTTTCTGGCCTCGGTCGTGCCGGGCATCCTGCTTCTGGCCTTCTTCGTGGCCTGCGCGCAGGCGGCGGCCCTCCTCAGGCCAGGCCTTGTCCAGCGCCGGCCCAAGGCGCCTCTGGCCGAGCGCCTCAAGGCCCTTCCGGGCCTCGTGGAAGTGCTGGCGCTTTGGGGCGGCGTGCTCGGCGGCATGGGCTTCGGCATCGTGACGCCCACCGAGGCCGGCGGGCTCGGTTCCCTCATCGCCCTCCTGCTCGGCGCCTGCTCCCGCCAGCTCACCTTCAGGGGCCTGCTCGACGCCCTCAAGGACACGCTCTGCCTCACCTGCATGATCCTGCTGCTCGTGGCCGGCGCCATGATCTACGGCAAGTTCCTGACAGCCACGAGGCTTCCCTTTGCCCTCGCCGACCTCGTTGCCGCGCTGCAGATGGGGCCAGGCGGCGTGCTCTTCTGCATCCTCGTCATCTACTTCTTCGGCGGCATGGTCATGGACGCCCTGGCGCTCCTGCTGGTCACCATGCCCGTCTTCTTTCCGCTGACGGCAGGCCTTGGCTTCGACCCCTACTGGTTCGCCCTGGTCATCACCATCATCACGACCGTGGGCGCCGTCACGCCGCCTGTGGGCGTGTGCTCCTACGTCGTCTCCTCCACGTGCCGCGACATTCCGCTGCCGGACATCTTCCGGGGCGTCTTCTGCTACCTGCCGGCCTACTTTGCCGCCATCGCCCTGCTGGCCGCGCTGCCGGGCCTGGCGGCATGGCTCCCTGCCGCCCTTGGCGCGCCGTAGCCCTGGGCGTGCCGGGCGAAGCTCGCGCTGCACCGAAAG